>OJPW01000153.1_pt1 | contig 75559 bp, 65 predicted proteins | sample 1598571 | NCBI WGS metagenome assembly OJPW01 (sample SAMN03922493, study PRJEB24848) | human gut metagenome | isolation source: stool sample | host: Homo sapiens | place: Germany | collected 2011-05
CGCTTGACCACGGTGTGCCATACGGCCTGCAGGTCGTTTACGAACGTGTCGCACAGGTCTCCGCTCCAAGTGCCGCCGGTCCACACCAGAGGCTCGCCGTCTGCCGTGGAGTACGGAATGTTCATGCCGATGCGGAACTCAGACAGCTTGCCAGCTGAGCGGTAGTCCCACCACCAGGATGGACGGTTGACCCTGAAGGAAAATGTAACTGTCTCTCCCTTGCGCAGCTCCAGTGGGCACTGCTGCCACGCCGAAGTGCCTTGCTGCCGGAACATAAACGCACCCGATTTCACCGACTCTGTCACGTTCGACATGATTGTGTCAAGGCGGAAAGCGTAATCGGTGCATCCCGCTATGTTGGTGTGCGGTGCATCCGTTACGACACGGCCAGCGGCGTTTGAGGCTATCCACTTGTCGCGTGTGGCATACAGTGGATAGAGGAGGTTGGCATAGCCCACAGATTCCGAGACCTCCATGCGAATTGACTGGGCGGTCTGCTTGATTTCCGACTTGTACTCCGCTGTGATTTCATCGCGGTTGCGGTCATCCTCGCTCTCGGCGTGTGAGTTGGCGGACGAGACGGCGGCTGAGACTTTCTGCTCCACGGTCTGCCTGATGCCCTGCTCGCTGAGATTTATCGCCGCCTTGTATGCCTGTGTAAGCGAGGCTGATAGGGACTTGTCACCGTCGTCGGCGTGGGACCTGGCTCGCGACTCGGCATCGGCTATGGCCTGTGTCAGTCCCGACACTTCCAGAGACAGTTTCTTTGCGGTCTGTTCGATTGCAGTCCTGTTGTCCTCTATGAGCTGGGCGTTAAGACCTACAGCCGCTCCGAGGGCGGCAAGGTCGTTGTCAAGGCCGCCGATTTCATCGCTGATGCCGTCCAACTGTTCCATCATGGCATTCATGTCCTGAATGTATGAAGTTTTGAACGATGCCACCTCGGTGGAGATTCCGCTGGCGGTCTGCGTAAGCTGCGAGATGTTGGTCTCGGACTGCTTGACACGTCCTGTGAGGCTGTCGATGTTCTGAGTGTTAGCGGTGATGGTGGTGCGCAGCCCGTTGATTGTGGCGAGCATCTCCGCCTGTCGCTGCGACAGCAAGGCGGAGGCGTTGAACGGCTTCGCCTCCGTGCCGTGGTTGAGCATCATGTTGCCAAAGTGTAAGCGCATCGCCGTCTGCCCTTCGGGCATCGGTGGGGTGCAGACGTATATCGTGCCGTGCGCGTCGCAAGGAGCCTCGAAGGTCTGCTTGACGAGAATCTCCCTGCGTCCATCAAACTTCACGGGTGTCCTCCAATTGAGATACTGCGGCTGCGAGGGGTCGGCGGCAGCGCGGTATACAAATCCGATAGTAAAAAAGATGTATCCGTCGTTGTTGTAAGGCGGTCTGGAGGTCACGCCCTTGACAAAACTCTCCGTCCACGGATTGACAAGCACCGTTGAGAAACAGTATTTCTCACCTTCCTTGACCGCCACCGGGAGGCGGTCGTATGAAGTCGCACCCTTGCAGTAGAAATTGGCGTTGACAGTAGGGTATCTGTCCGACGCCGTAGGCTGCTTGGTGCATACGAGGGTCCAGAAATTATCCACACGCTCCACCGGCTCAAGTACATTGCCGCTTTCATCAAGCACCGGCATCTGCGACAGCCATCCCTCGCCCTCGCCGATATGCTGCCCCCAAGTATCCACGGATGCAAAAGCCGGAAGCAGCAGATTGGAAGACTGGCCTTGCGATGCAATCGACAGGCGTATGCGCTCTTCCAGTATTTCAAGCTGCGTCAGTATGTCTCGCTCCTTGCCGTCAACTATTATACGCACCTCTCCCGTGAATTTGTTGCTCGACGGTGAAATCTTCACCGGGCATTTGCTTTCGTCAAGCGAGTATGAATCTATGCCCTTGTACTCGTAGATGAAAGGCGATGCGCCGTTGGACGACAGCATTATTGCGTTCTGGCGGTCGGGGTGGTTCACTCCGTCACGGTTACCAAGCGTCACCATCACGTCACCGGCACACACGTTGCACGACCCCGTGTCTGACATGGATATGTCTATGTAATGGCATCTGCGGCCTATTATATGCCTGTATGCTGCACGTTCGTTGCTGTCAACCATATCCTCTGTAAGTATTACCCCATCAGATGGCGACAGAGCAACCACAGTGCGCCACCAGTAGCGGTTGCCTGTGAAACCGTCAGCATCCTTGACCAGGTTCCATGTCTGGCAGCGGACCTGGTCCGACATGGCGAAATCGTTGGTGATCTCGCGTCCCTCAGCATCGGCAGCCAAGAAGTAGGCGCGCCACGCCGTGGCGTTGCCGGAGGCATCGCGCAGGATGCGTGCGTAGACGCACTCCGCAGCCGCCGGGGTCAGCAGCAGCGCGCCCCCGGCATGATCCGTGCGGTCTATCTCCACAGTCACCGCCTTGAACTTCTTGCGGGCAGTGAAGAAGTCCGCCTCCACGTACGTGTTCTCTCCGTCACGGTACATCGCCGCGCCGTGCGATCCCTGCGTGAAGTCCTTGGTCCTGAAACCGTTCCTGTCGGTCGTGACCCAGCCTCCCACCTCAGAGTTGCCCCTGACATCGAGGTGGCTGTGCATAGTGGCTTTGCCTCCGACATTGAGTTCGCCGTTGATATTGGAATTGCCGACTACTCCGGCATTGCCCCTTACGAGGCTGTTGCCGTCGGTCTCGCTGTTTCCGTGGGTGTACGTCCCGCCGTAGACGTGTAGATTGTGATTCTCGTCCTCGCTGCCCACCGTCGCGCCCCCGCCGAGGCGCGTGTAGCCGTTGACCACCGCATCGCCGTCGGAAGTGAAACCGCCGGCAAGGTGCAGCCGCTTTGTGAACTTCCATGCCGCCGTCACGGTCTCAGCATATGCCTTGCGGCAGAAATCGCGCAGAGTCCGCAGGGCGGAGAAAATATTATCATCGGCAGGGGGTGTGGTGTCCTTTTCTTTGATTATCCGCGACAGCAGTATGTCGGTGACGGCAGCCGTGCTGACGGTCTGACCGTTAGACGTACCGGTGCTGACAGATACGGATGCGGAGCTCTTGGACGCAACCATTGAATAGCGTAGAGCCTCGATGCTGTCCTCTATCGCTCCGAAACGGCTGTATGACGGTTTCTCTCCGACAATGAAGACCGGGTTGTCGTAGGGTATGTCGAGAGGTATCTCGTAGCCTATCACGCGGCTTTTGCGTCCCCATATGCGTCCGTCCGCGTCCGCCTCGGATTTGAAGTAGCCTTCATGCACGAGATTGATGGGCTGTCCGATACCGTAGGCAAGCGCAAACAGCTTGCCGTCGTTGGCAGCATCCGCCTCGATCAGCATCTTGGCATCGCGGGTATCAAGCGGGCAGTTGTATGTGGAGGCATCGGTGTTGAGTTTCCTGACGTAGAGCTTCGCCTTCTCAAGCAGCTCGTTCTCTGCAATCCCGACATATGCCTCGTCGATCACCGACACGTCTATGCCGGTTATCACGAACCTGTCGCCGGGATGCGGACGGAGTATCTCGTTGGGGAGGTCGGTTTTGTCGTCACGGACGATTTCCCATGCCCATACGGATGTGCCGTCATCCGAGCGGAGCTCCTTGGGATTGACCTTGAACGTCATGCCGTTCAGCAGTCCGCCTGCCACCTCCGGGTGTTTCGGCATCCCGACCACGATTGATGCGTTTCCGGGGTTTGCGTCCTTGTCGCTCTGCGTCCATCGGTCTACGTCAAGGAACGTTATCTCGGCATCGATGTCGGGGATTAGATAGCGGTCGCTGCGCCATGGACGTTGCGCGTTGAACACCTTGGATTCAACGCATAGATATGTCGTGTACTGTATGCGGCTTTCCGAGCCGTCATCGTTCTCCTGCATGTAGTGCGCCGTGCCGGTCTGTATCTCCTCGGCTACCATCTCCGCCCGGGGGTAGATGTCATCGAACACCACCACGTCCTCCACCGCACGTGGCATCGGAAGCGTGGGAGCCTCGCTTGACGGCGCGGCATCCTCTATGCTGTCGATGTACGGCTTGCGGCGGCTTTCTGGCAGCATCAGGCGGCGTGTCACCACACCGTTCTTGATGATGGTGTCCATCCCCTCGTATGCGCAGTAGCGTTCCGTGAAATAGCTTGATTTGACCTTGTGGGGAAGGAGCTGCCCGGAAGGTATGCGGAAGCGGCATCCGGCAGCGATGCGCGGGTCTGAGGGATTCGGGACTTTGAGGCGGTTGCGTCCCTCCGCGTCGTCGGTCATCGAGGGGTTGAACACGCAGCCGGTTATCGGTGCGCCGTTGTCCGTGCCGTCCGCGTTTATCGGCTGGACGGTTATGCCCGGTATGCTGTAGAGGTCGCTGCTGATGCCGAACGTCATGCTCCCCACCGTGTCGACATTCATCCTGCCGAACTGGGTCGGTGACGCGCACGAGTACGAGGCTGAAAAGGAAACCTTGACATCCTTGACTTCCGAGTCTATCTCCACGTCCGCGCTCTGCAAGGTATGTTCGCTGTTGCCTCCCGATGTAGTGGGACATGCCGTGCCGGAGTGGCTGTAGAGCGTTACAGCCGTCCCGTCAGCAGCCAGTCCGGTCACCGTCATGCCGTACCGCACCGTGACCGTACCGCCGCCGAAAGGGGTGGTGAAGTAGCATTTGACGCGGAAACGCGAGCCGTCGACATGGAATGTCCCGGCACCGACCTTGCCGAGCGTCTTGCTGCGGCTGAACAGAGTGTGTTCCTGTCCGTCCTTGGACGACGCTTTGGAGAAGTCGACCGTGCTTCCGCCCTCTCCGGTGAACGGAGGGTAGCTGCCGTTCTTGTACGAGCGTGCGAGCGACTCGGCAAACCAGTCGCCGCGTAGCGGACGGACTGCATCCCATATGCAGCCGTCGCGGTTGTATGAGACATCGAACACGAGATCCTTGCGGTAGCGCGGCGAGATGTTGCGTGTGCCGCCGTAAGGGATGATGCGGTTGGCGTGCTTTTCCTGGGACTGGTCGCGGGTCATGCCGTGGACGTTCTCTCCGTTTATGAAGTCCGCATATCCGAGCGTGTCCTTGAGGCATTTTCCGAGATACACGGTGTCACCCTCCACCCACCACTCGCACTCGAACGTCTCCGCAATCTGAGAGAGCGCGTCTATGATGTTAGTGCTGTCGTAGAGGATTGTCTTTGCAGCCACGCCCGCATGTTCCTCCATCACCACGCCTTTCCACTCCGTAGCAGCCCCGGTCTCGGGATGGTACAGGTAGGAAGTATCGGCACGCGCGAGGGTGTTGACGTTGGCTATGACCTGTTCAAGGTGCACCTGCGGCGTGGCAGTCAGCGTGAACGATGTCTCCTGTCCGCCTACCGCCGGCATGTAGCGCATGAGCTTGTTGCGCCACTTCATATACTGCGCCTCGAGTTTCAGCTCGTATTCATATGCGCAAGTGTCATCGTTGTATGCCGGATAATACGGCTCGCACAGCTCGAAGCGTCCCGCGCCGCTGACCATGCACCAGTCGCCGGTGTCGAAGCGCACGGCATCCGCCAGCTTGAACGGCAGCTGTATGCAGTCGTCCGCCATGAGCTTGCGTATGCGCTTCGCCCCGATGTTGGGGAGCGTCGACAGCAGCTCGTTTCCGTCGGTATCGTATACCGTTATGATGTTCTTGTCCTCAGCCATTGTTATGTGATAATCTGTCTGTGGGGTCTGGCTCGGTGAATCTGAGTACGAACTTTGCCAGACGTCCGTTATACTGGGTGTATTGGGTACAGCCTTTGTAGCACAGCCTGAATATCTGGAGGGGCATCCATGAGAATACCACTTCCACCACGGGTTTCTTCAGTTCGTTAAGCAGCTTCGTGTATTTTGCGAAAAATATCAGGGTGTTGGATGCCGTGATGGCTACATCGAGGCTGACATCGCGCTCCTTGTAGCGGTGTGTCCCTGAAGGCACAGTTATGTGCACCCCGTTCTCGAGGCGCGAGGAGTTGACTATGGGATCCTTGGTCTCCGGCGGTGACATAAGGGCGGCGAACACCTTTGTCCCGGGAATGAGCCCGAACTCGGTGCGCGCGTCCTTGCCGTTTATTCTCAGTGTCGGTCTGCTCATAAGCGTGATGTGTTGCGTTCGATGTTTGCCAGACGCGTCTCCATGCCCTTGAGGGCTTTGGTATGGTCCGATATGGTTTTCAGATGCTCGTTGGCTTCTGCGAGATGGAACAGGACTTCCTCATAGGTCACGCGCTGGCGGTCGGAAGCGGAGGCTATTGCAGCCAGCGAGTGCAGGTATGCCTCGTACTGGGCGCGTATGGCTTCCACTGTTATCTGTATCGCCGTCATGCGCCCCTCTATGGCATCGCCGGTGTCCTGGCTCATGCCCGACAGAGAGCGTCGTGTTGCAGACTGCACGGTGCTTTCGTCCCAGCCCATGGTTTCCATTATCTCGTTACGGCGGTCGATGATGGATTGCGACAGCGACATGTACTGCTCGCGGAGCTTTCGCTGCTCGGACGGCGTCAGCTCATTGTCCGACGACATCGCGGCTGCGAAATCTTCGTACCAGCGTTTCATGTCCTCGCGGTAGCTGTCGTTGAGGATGGAGTTGAACACTGCCTCCTTCATCATATCTTCGAAGCTCTTCGCGAATGCAGAGCTGTCAGCCTCCATGTCCTTCATAAGGTCAAGAAAGCCCGAGTGGATGTCGTCCACGCTGGTTCGCGTCTGGGTCTGACGCATCCGATCGAGTATCTCCTCGTACTGCCCGGCGTAGGCTATCATCTCGTCTATGTATGCCGAGGCATCATCCTTGCCCTTGGCGAGCTGGCTGCGTATCTCAGCCAGTGCGTTGGGAAATTTCTCCGCCAGTTCGCGCCACTGCTCGGGAGTGAGGTTCCACAGTCCGCCGGCATCACGGATGCCGAAATGCCGCAAAGCATCTGCCACGCCCCAGTCGTTGTCTTCCATCGCCTTGTTGACGTGATAAGTGCCGGAGTGCTGGCTGTGCGAACTGCGGTCGGCTGTGCGTCTGCCCAGAGACTGGGTCGTAGAGATCTGGGATGCCAGCATCCTCGCCTGTTCGGCGGCAATGTCGCCAGCCTGTTCGGCAGAAGCCTCGTCCATCTTGCTGGCGAGACGGTCAATGCTCTTGCGTAGCAGCTCGTTCGAGTGTTCGAGCCTTGTGCGGTCATCGTCAAGTGAGGGGTCGGAGTCTCCTCCGAGCAGCTCTCCGAGACCGAAACTTCCAAAGGTCAGCCCGTCAAGGATGTTCAGGAACAATCCGGAGACGTTCGACCAGATATTGCCGACTATGCCGGTGACGAGCGAGCCGTCAAACAGCTGGTCAAGCAGCTTATCGATGACTCCGAACACTTTGTCAAGAAGCCCGGTTATGAACTCCTCGGGGTTGTCACCCATGGAATCGAGGAGCTGGAGTATCGCGCCGATCAGTCCGCCTACCTTTGCCCCGAGTTCGCTTATCAGATCACCTGCACCCTCAGCATCATTTGAAAACGCGTTTATGATGCCGCAGACACCGTCCGCGAAGCCCTTGAGCGTGCCGTTGCCGAGGTTCTGCAGGGCGGATGCGAAGTTGTTGACGGCGCGGGTGGCGTTGTCGGTGGCTGTATTCAAGGCATTGCCTTTGTCGGACGCATCGCTGTCTGCATCCTTTTTGTCCGCATCTGTTTTTTCTTTATTTACACGTGCCGCCAGCAATTTCGCATATGCAATAATCCTGTCAGTCTGAGTTCCGCTGGTTAAGGTTTTTTCGTAATCCTCCTGTGCGGTTTCCAGTGCTTCTGTCGCTTCTTTAGCTCTGCGATTAGCCTCTGTGGCCCTGCGCATCGCTTCTTGGTACTCTTTGGTAAGACGTCCCAGCTCTCCCCAGTCTATGCCGGCAAACGATGGCGTGTCCACCTGTGCCTGAAGGCGGCTGCGAGCATCGTAATACTGTTTTTTATCGGTGGCAGGGAGCGACTTGAACTGAGGCGATGCCATCAGTTTCTCAAGGCGTTCGAGCGTAGGACGCAGGTAGGCGGATGCCGCGCCGCCGATGTTGCCGAACACGTCCGCCCAGTCGATGTCGTCCTGGATGCGGCGGAACTCCTCGCTGCCGATTCTGGCATCTCGTTCCTTGCCGAGACGCAGTGCCTCACCTTCGAGTCCTTTCTTGCGTGCCTCCTTGATTTTTTCGGCGTATTCCCGGGTGATAGCAAGCCGACGCTCCTCGATGGTGCCGTACTCGGCGAGATAGTTACGCATGGCATCCGCGGAGGCTTTCATGCTTTCACGCTGTATCTCCATTTCCGCTTTTGCCAGGGAGCGTGAGGCAAGGATGCGCGCTTCATCGATAGACGTGCGCTGGCTGTCGGTCAGACCGTCATCCCCGAGACCACGGGTCTTGGATTCGCGGTTGGCTTTTGCCCATTCGCGCTGCTGGCGGTCAAGCTCTGCCATGCGGTCGGCATGCTCCTGCCGCTGTGTGCGCAGTTTTTTCTCTGCACCCTCCTCCATAAGGCGTATCTCTTCCGCAGCGTTGCGCCGTGCGAGCTCGAGAGCTTCATCAGCGAGCTTCTGTCTCTGCTCCGCTTGCCGCTTCGCATTGTCGGCTGCCTTGTCGGCTGACCGTGACGAGCTGATGTTCCATGCAGTAAGCTCTTTGTCAGCCTCTTTGATGAGTCTTTTGTGCTTGTCCCACTCCTTTGAACCCTCCTTGTCTTTGCCGAGCGCATCGAGTGCGGACTGAGCCGTTTTTTTCTGGTTTTCCCAGTACGCCTTGTTCTGCACAGGCGGCGTGTAATCCTTGCCGTCCCGGGTGACATAGTTCTGCATCCGGCTGTTGGCGGAATCTGCCGCACTCTGGAGCGACTGCATGACGGTGTTGACACGCAGGGTGAGGCTCCAGTCGAGCGTTCCGCTGGCCGCCATCTGCTGTTTGATGCCCTCCATGTCGTGCCGGAGCTGCTCTGCCGAGGTGAGTGCTTTCTGTTTCTCGGCTGTGAATGTCAGGGGGTTGGCTACTTCCTTGCGCAGCGACTCTATGCGGTCGGCGATGGCTTTCTCGGCGGCTGCCATATCCTTGTCTGCCTGTGCCGGGTCTATAAGATGGCCGGGACGCATCTTGCCCGTCTTCGCCATCAGCGCGTCTGTCCATGAGGCGAAGGTGTCGAGACGTTCCTTGGCTGCTTCGTAGTCGGCCTGTGCCACTTTCAGCTTGACCTCCACCGGGGTCTCTGCCTCATACTTGGCAGCGAGGAACTTGCGGAGCTCACCCTCGGCGAGTTCAAGACTCTCGCGCAGTGCGGCGCGGTTATCATCGCCTCCGGACCACCAGGCATCCCATGCACCGCCCACACCATGAGCGGATGCTATCTGCTTGGCTCTCCAGTTGACACCCTGTCCGGCAGCAAGTACGCCTGCATAAGCCGGAGCAAAACCGATAGTTGATGCACCTTTTTCGGCAGTCTCAAGGTGACTGTATAATTTATCTATCTCAGTAATGGCATCCTTGATGTCGGCGACACGCTTGCGCAGGACTTCCTCCTGCTGCGTGTCGGCGAAGGCGTTGACCCCCTTGTCTATCTCGGAGGTATCCACCGCAGCCATGTCCTGCCATGTATGGTAGATTTCCTTGAGTGTGGGCACTATGGAAGTGAGCGAGTCGAACGCCATCACCTTCTGAGTGGCTGTGGTGTTCTCGTCCTTGATGGTGGCTACAAGCGAGCGCACTTTCTGGCTGCGCTCGTCTGCTATCTTTGCCTGTCGTTCGCGCTCGTCGTTGTGTGCCTTGGCGGCGCGTGTGGCAGCATCGTCGGCTGTGACAAGCTTGTAAGTGACGTATGCCAGGGAGGCGACGGCTGCTGCCGCGAGAACGTACGGGTTGGCGAGCATGCTCAGCCCGAGCGCACGCGATGCCTTCCCGAGTGCCGCCTTGGCAGAGGCGAGGGTCAGGGTGGCACGTGTCTGACGCTGTTTCCCAACTGTGTTTATGTCAGTGTTGAGAGTCTCTAAGGCCGTGGCTGCTGCGTTCTCGCGCGACTTGGCAATCTCGAGCTGCTGGGCTGCCACTTTGCGGGCCTTGACGGCTGCGGAGCGTTCGTCTATGGCGTTGGCAAGGTTTTTCTGCGCGGATGCAACGGCCTCTACTCCGGGCTGTTGGAGAGCCACGCGGAGTTCCTCCTGACGTGCTCTGACTGCCTGTTTTGACGCGAGCGACCGCTGCAGGGCTGCGCGGTATGATTCTTTGGCGGCAACGGTGTCGGTGCGTGCCGCGGCAAGGGCTGCGGCACGACGGTCTCCCTCGGCGGCTATCTCTCCGCGCAATGCGGCTATCTGGGCGGCTCGGCTCTCGGTCAGTTCCCCCTTGGCAATCCTGAGCCTGAGGTCTGCATCTGCCTCGGCTGCCTTTGCCGGGACAAGACGCGACAGGGCTGCGATTTCTGCCTCAGCTGCGGCGTTTGCCATGGCGGCATGCGCCATAAGGGCGGCCTTTGCCGTACCGTATGTGGCGGCGAGCGTAATCAGTACCTCCCCGACGGTCTCATAATGCTTTACAAGCGTGTCGGCGGCATTGATGCCGGAGGAGATGATGCCTTCGGTGGACTCTCCCATGTTGTTGAGCATGTCGGAGAAATGTCCCTGGAGATTGCTGAGAGCTCCGCGCATGGTTCGGCTCTGGCTCTCGAGCATCCCGTGGAACTTGCCTCCGGCGGCGGTTGCGGAGATGAAGGCATCCTCCACCATCTGCGCCGATATGCTGCCTGCCGACATCTCGTCCTTGAGGGTGGAGATGCTCTTGCCTGTCTTGGCTGATATTTCGGTCAGGGGGTTGAAGCCGGCGTTGATCATCTGGAGCAGGTCCTGGCCCATGAGCTTCCCGGTCGCGCTCATCTGGGCGAACGCGAGCGTCAGGGAGTTGAACTTGTCGCGGCTGCCCATCGATATGTCGCCGATGGCTTTGAGCACTGGCATCACTTTCTCCAGCTCTATGTTGAAGCCCAGCAGTGTCTGAGCCCCCGAGGCGAGGTCGTTGAGCTGCATGGGGGTAGACACGGCGTAAGCCTGAAGCTTCTGCATGAGCATCAGACCTTTTTCCCGGCTTCCAGTAAGGGTCTCGAACGACGTTACCAGAGACTGTATCTCCGAACGGGTCGCTACTATTTGACGCACGAATGCCTGTATCTGACCCACGGCGAAGACGGAGGCGATGCCAGCACCTACGCGCTTGAATGCTCCGTCCATTCTGTTCCCTTCGGAGATAGCCGTCTGGCTTATGCTTGCAAATTCCCCCTTCACGCGCTGGCTGTCACGCATGAAGTTGGCGGTATCAAGCCCTATTCCGAAATATTGCCCTCCGTTAAGGTTGTTCATATGAACTCGTCTTCGTCAGAATTTTTAAAATTGTCGGGATTGTTGGCATCGATGCTATCGTCCCAGTCATCTTTTTCATCGTCAAATGAAGGGACGGCGGCTCCGTACATTATCAGGTTTGCATAGCTGATGTCATAAAGCACATATTCGGGAGTGGTCTCAAATATCCTCGAGAGGTTGTAGACTAATCCCCAGACGGAGTCTCCACTTCCACGGTGCTTTTTAGCCTGTTTGCTGCGCACAGGGAAGTGGTAAGACCGAAAAAATCGCCTATCTGCCCCTCTATGAGCAGCCTGTTGACCACCGAGGTCAGCATGCGCGGCGAGCAACCGTCCGTGATTGCCTGTGTCAGCGCGTCTATCTCAGAGGTATTGACCGAGGTTCTGCGCCAGGGCATCCACCATCTGCGTCTGCCGGGCATCGCGACAGTACGGTGTTCCTTGATGCGTTTTGCTCCGAGAATCATGGTGGCGGCTATGCGAGCCACTGCCTCGCAGTCTTTGCCGTGGCGCAATACCTCGACCAGCGGATCGCGCGAGTCGCCGTCCATCGGCGGCAGCTCAGACACGAGACCGCTGACCATGATGATGGTGCCGAGGGTCGGAGCTGCCACACGGTACTCATGCCCCGCTATGTCTATGGTGTCGGTCTCATGCTCGAGTATGCAGCGCGAGACCTTTTGCTCAAGTGTTTCCATCGTCTTCATGACAGTGTTTGGATTGGTTCATAGTGCCTGCCGGGGGAGTCGGACCCCCGGAACGCGACGCGCCATGCCTTGCGCCGCTCAGGCTGTCAGTGTCAAGCTCCTTTGGCTGGGGCTTTCTTGGTGAAGCGGCTATACCAGTAATTGGCTTCACCCTTGAGAATGTCAAAATCGAGGTCGGCGTAATGCCCCTCTTCCTCGCTCCACCCTGGTTTGTAGGTGATGGAGCATTTTGGAGCGCGGATGCCTTTTGCACCCACGTTCTTGGGCTCGATTTCAAGCGACCAGTCGCCCGCAACGACGTGGGTTTTAACCAAGAAGTCATCCTCTACAGAGGCTTCTCCAAGGCCGAGCATTGTCAGCAAGTCGTCATCAGGCTCTATGATACGCATTGTAGCCATGAAGCCCCCTTCAAGCTGTTCTTTGGCGACAGTACCGCCACCGCTCTCCTTGGCTTCCAGTTTGTCACCGTCTGACGGGGTAAGCGATGCGGACTTGTCTTTGATGACACCGACGCTGGTTAACTCAGTAGCCATGGTGTCATCGCTTTTAGTCTTCCCGATGCGTCCCTTGCATTTGGACCATGCCATTATTTTCTTTGCCATGATATAAAAGTTTTAAGTTGGTGATTAATCTTCGTCCAGACTCTGATACCGCAGCTTCACGACAACGAAATGCTGTGAAATCTCGGGAGCTTCGTCTGTGTAAATAGTTTGGTGAAGAGTGATGTCGTACTCTGTCTGGGTATCGCACAAATGTTTGACCCATTCCTTGGCTAAGACTTCCAGCTCTTCCGACCGTTGTCCGTTCTCCATCATTATGCCGTCTTTGTTTGGATCAATGTCTGGCACATAGATGTTGATGGTCACTATGCCGGATTGGAACTGCTCTCCAAGCCCGGTTGTAAAACTGACAATGGCATCCTCCTTACGGCTGTCACGCGGACGATAACCGTTACGATAAACGGAGCCAGTTATGGAAGAGGCGATTGGCGAGCTGCGTAGCAATCGGTAGAAGTCGCCCTGAATCTGTTTTCCTGTCTTTGCCATAATCGTTTCATTTACTGAATCCGAGTTGTCTTAGCAGTTCTGGTACGAGGCGGTCTGCGAGGAGTTCCGCGCTGTCTATGACATCACGACCTGTGGCAGCCACATGTGTGGCGTAGTTCATCCCGGCTACGATTATGAGTACTATGCCTTCGGGAAACTGACGGACTATCTCTTTGGCGTATCGGATACCGCTTTTTGAGCCCTTGTTTCCTTTCTTGACAATCTCGAAATCGCTTTGATGGATGATTTCCCCATCTCGTACGATAACATATCCTACCGAGCTGCGGAGATTGCCTGTCTGGTCTCGGTATGCGTTTGAGTCTCTTGCTGCGTTGAGACATCGTTCTCCGACATACTTGAGGTTGTAAATCAGCGCGTCAATCTTGCGCTTCATCATAGCCTCTATATAGCTGTCGATTTCCGACATTGGTGTTTTCTGCACGATGCTCATGGTCAAACTAAGAGCTTGATTTCACAGACGGCTTCCATAGCTTCGGGCGGCGCAATCAGCGAGTATTCTCCGAGTTCTTTGCCGCTCATGTCTCTCAATCTCAACTGCTCGGAGTAGGGCAGAGGCTGCTCCTCAATCAGCACCGTGTAGGGGGCGGTTGTGAAATGCTCGCCATTGACCCTGCCGAGGTTGTTGCGGTTGTTGGGAATGAACTGGCATGGTATCGGGTCGCTCCAACCGACCTCTGCCGCTTCGGAAGGATAGCCTGTTTCCGGGTCTATCTGTCCGGGCGTTTTGGTCTTGAATTCGATTGTGCCGTTCTCAATTATCATAGTCGGTCTCCTTTGTATCCGAAGGTCGGCATGACAACCGCTCCTGATGGTTCAAGTTCCTGGTAGATGCTATTCGCTTCCCTACGCATCGCCTGTCGCTGATCTTCGTTGAAAGAGAACGACTGACCTCCTTGCGAGATGTTGGGTGCAAGGGAGAGCCAAAGCAGGAGGTCTGCTTTGGCAAGGCGGTAGCTCTTGTCTTGCAGACCCTCCTGTGTGGCATCAGCGGTAAGTGAAATGTTTCTCCGTGCCGCTGTCTCAGCGAGTGTGCGCAGCGGTATCGGATAAGCGTTTATGCTCTTGAGTGCTTCGAGATTGGTTGCCATGGATGCTTCGCTTCAAGGATTGCAGTTTAGTCCCACTGGGTCTTGTCGGTGCGGACGTAGACGTTGCGGTATGCTGTGTCGAGAACGGGGATTGCGTCTGCTTCGCCGATTGTCACTTCGCCTTTAGGCTCGATCGTGCCATATTTCTTGATGACTGTATGGGAGCGCACCGCACGGATGATGTGGTGGCTTGAATCGTCATCATCGAGAATGTCGTACTGGGTGGAACCGAGCCGCTCTGTTTCGGAAAGGACGAGGCGGTGGTTTTCGAAGGGATTGCCTGTAATGTCCGGCTTGTCATCAAACTCGCGGGTTATATCCTGGTCGATGATGCGGAGCTGAAGACCGCCGAGCCATGCTTGTTCCTTGAGCATCGCGTTTATCTGCGCGAGGTTCGGGGTCTGCGAGATGTTGAGGGCGTTAGACGCGAAAGATGCGCAAGCCTTGATGATCTGGTCGGTTGAGGCGATGCGGTAGAGTTCGTTGAGATTGATGAAAGCGAACTTGGGATTGCGTCCGTACTGCTTCTGCCCCTCACGGATTTTCACGAGGTCGCCGATGACATCGGCGTTCGCCTTGTCGCCCCAGTCGGTAAGAGCGACCACTTTCTGCTCGTCGTCGACATCGTAGTCGAGGTCGAATTCGTTGGCGTAGGTTGCGTTGGTCGTGGTTGTGAATTTCATCACGCCTGCGTTGGAGAGCAGTTTCCATGCGATGAATTCAAGCTCGGACTGGACACCGTTTGCGCAGAAGTCCACGTCTTCGCCCCAAAACTCAACGAGGGCTGTTGCGTCATCGTCTTTGGCGAGAGCGCGTTCCGTCTGATAACGCTTCATGTCCGCACGGGTCATCTCACGCGAGATGGCGATGTACGGAAGATCACCTTTCGCGCTCTGGAACACAGGTCGCCGCTTGCGGATGATAGTGCCGTTGTCTGCATGGAGGTCGGCAGCTACGTTCCTTTTCGTGAGCTGATTGGTCAGCGTCTTCCAGTCAAACCCTGTTACTTTCTTCACGGGGAAGTATCTGCCGAAAAGGAAGGGCTTCATGTCGATGGTGTTGAGGCGTGCCTCCACCATCTGCTGATTCAGCCCATGAATGAGTGTATTAACTACTGTTGCCATTGATTGTCGGGGTTAGAGGTTGATGATGCCTTTCAGCTTGTCGATGATGAAACTGGGAACAGGATTGTTTCTTGTCACGCCATGCACCCATGCATCGGTGCTGATGTTCGACTTGGGGTCGAAGGGCTGTCCTGTGCCATTGACCGACTGCGGCTCATACTTGAGCTCGGCTTTGCTTGCATCTGTGCCTGTGGCTTCTGCTTTGGCTTCGACAAGGAAGCCGCCGAGGACTATTGCTCCGAGTGCAGTCTTGACGGTCAGGGTGTCGTATTTCTTGTTGCTCTCATCGATTGCCGTGATAGCACAGGCGGCCTTGCCCGGCTCGGTCATGACAATGTCGCCGACCTTGAAGTTGTGGAACTTCGATACCTTGATGGTCGTGTCGGCTGCGGCTACCTCGGCGACAACCTCTGCGGTCTTGACCACATGAGTGATGCCATCTACAGGTGCGCTCAAAATCGCACCCTCGCGGAGATAGTCGCCGCCGAGTTCCGAGGCTGCCACCGAAACGCCGCCACGGATGTCGTTTGTCTTATGCATGAAGACACGGGGCGTTAAGTCATCGCGTCTTTTCTTTACGGTCATTTTTGCCATTCTTCAGTGTTGTTGATGGGTTGAACTTAAAAAGGCTGCTCTCCGTTGGCAGGGATGCCCTCTCTGTGTGAGATTGCCGCTTTCTGCGCTTCGGTGAGTTCAGTCTTGGTCGGTATGCCCTGTGAGGCAGACGGTTTGCCGAACACACCCCCTCGTGCAGCCGTGTCATCGGCGATGCCCTCCACTTCTGTGGTGATTTCTCCGAGCAGGGTCGAGAATTCGTCGGCTGAGTATTTATCTACAGGCAGACGTTCATAAGCCTTGCGCATCGATTCGGGCAGCTTGCCGATTACGGCATGGAGTTGCTGTGTTCGGGTTTCGGTGGTCTTGGAAGCCTTGAGTTCGGCGATGTCGCCGATGAGCTTTTGAGCCCATGCCGGGACTTCTTCACCCCCGGTGTTCAGATTGGTTGCGCCGCCTGTCGGCTGCTCGCCCCCAGCTGTGGTGGTTGTGGTCTTCACTCCGTCTTTCAGACCGTAGCGGCTTTCGTAGTCCTTTACAGCGTTCTCACGCGCCGTGTTGGATGCTTCGGTCGCACGGCTGTCGCCGTAGCTTTCAATGACCTGTTGAATGGTCACTCCCTCCGTTGCGGTCTTGACCTGTTCTGCGGTTGTGACAGTCTTGGCGAGCTTTTTCGCCATCCTGCCGAGGATGGAAGTCGACACCCCGGGGAATTTGGTTTGTAGAGCTTCGAGAATTTGTTGTTCCATTGCTATTGTGAATTTGGTACACTGATAGGTTTATTGCAAATATAGCTCATTTTTAGATATGATTATAATAAAATCACATAAAAATATACTTGAGCCGATTATATTCACTCAAACACATAATTTAGCATCTTGTTGCATGAGAAGCATAAAAGAGTTAAATATACTGTATTCAGTTGATTTTGTTGCAAAAAGATGAAGTATAATCAAAATACTTAATCTACCTTTGTGACATCAGCGTAACACAATGGTTTTCAACCTTAAAACAAGAAATCATGTCATCACTCATTTCATCCGTCTATTCAAAGTCATATATCAATCGCAACTACCTGATAAAAGTGTATGGCATCTCTCCAGCTGGGGAGAAGATAAACATCCTGGTCGGTGTTTCTGGCGCGATTTCATTGATTGGGGAAGCATTGTTTTACAAGTTCCTCGGTCGTGCCGAGCGCGACATCAACAACGATGTGACCGTCTGCAAACTCCGCCGTGGTATCAAGTTCTCTTTCTATCGCAAATAATCAATCTTTCAATTCATAAAGTTATGGCACAATCATCTCGTCCCGCTCTCCGCAAACGTATTCTCTCTCTTGCTCCCGGACAGGAGCAGAAACTCTCCCACCGTGTAGTTGTTCCCAAACCCAAAGGATGGGAGGGACAGCCAGACTTACATGTTGTCGCCCTCTATCGCCGTGGAGCGAATGGGGTTGCTTGTGTTCTTGATGAAGTTGACCAGTGTTGGTTCTTGTCTGAACTGACGGATGAGGCTTGCGCTGCTGTCCTTTCTGCTCTCTGAATGTCAAACTGGGGAGGCTTTTGGTCTCCCCTTAAAACCTCATAAAAATGGAAACTCCCAAACTCCGTACCCTTGAGATGCTCCGCTTCGAGAATTGGCTTTGGCAGCATTATAACCCTGCCGAGGTCTTCGAGGACTGGGCTGATAAAACAACCGAGGCTGTCATGGCTCTTTCGATCGCTGCCGACCTCGACCCGACCGAGATTGCGCTTCCGCTTTCGGATGCCATCATCAAGCCGCTCCGTGAACTGCACAACCTTTTCCGTACTCCGTTAGAGGAGCGTGACCCCAGCGAGTGCATCTTTGGGTTCTATCCGGGGGAGGCTCTGACTGAGGACGAGCTTCGGTGGGTTGCTGTACATATCCAAAGTGCTTTAATACCTGCTCTATGATGGGCCGCCATTGTGATATGATGCCTGTTCGTTTTGTCTACTCCGTGGTTTTTTTTCGCGCTCCATTGGAGGAGAGACCGCGACAAAAGCAGTTCTTGTTTTCTTCGCTGGCTGCGATTTATGAGATGTTTTCCCCTGCTCAGATTGGCTGCGGTCTTGGTCATCTCTACAACCTGAAGGTGGCAGACGGAGGCGTTTTCGCCGGCAATCTGTGTATCATCAGACGCGAAAGGCTCTACTCCAAGCGGCAAAATCGGTGTTGATTTGTAGACCGTGGAGGACTTTTATTCGTTTTATTCGTGTAACTTTGTATCTGTTAACTGTTTGTTGATATGTTAGGAGCAATAATCGGCGATATCGTTGGCTCGCCTTATGAATTTGCCAACACCAAAAATCCACGCTTCCCACTGTTCTCGAAGCGCAGCTCTTTCACGGACGATACCATCTGCACGATTGCTGTTGCAGATGCTCTCGTGCGTGGCTCTGACTTCGGGGAGACGCTCCGGGAGTGGTGTCTGCGCTATCCTAATCCTATGGGTGCTTATGGCGGCTCTTTCAATGCGTGGCTGCACTCTGACAATCCACAACCCTATAACTCATGGGGCAATGGTGCAGCCATGCGCGTGTCTCCATGCGGTTGGGCATTCGATTCTGAAGCCGAGACGCTCCGTGCTGCAATGGCTTCGGCTGCTCCCACCCACAATCATGTGGAGGGTCTTATCGGTGCTTCGATTATGGCTCGTGCCATTTATCGTCTGCGTGACGGTCATCCCTTTACGGATGTCGTTCACGATGTGTTTGTCCCGGCGTATGGTACGGAGCCATCCCTCCCTGCACCCGGTGTCTTTGATGAGACCTGTCAGTGCTGTGTTCCTCTCGCGTTTTATATTGTGGGCGAGGCTTCAGGCTTCGAGGATGCCATCCGTAGGGCTGTGGTCTATGGTGGGGATTCTGACACCCTTGCTGCCATTGTCGGCTCTCTTGCCGAGGCTCTGTGGGGTATCCCTGCTGAAATCCACCAGAAGGCTCTCTCTATGCTTCCAGCAGAAATGTATCGCGTGTTGTTCAATTTCAAAGAAAAATTTAGCTATGAAAACCTCTAAAGATCCCCTCTTGAAATCTTGCCGCTACTACAAAGGCGAGACCGAAAGTCCTTTCTCGGATTCCCGGTCTGCTCTTTGGTCTGCGGAACGCAACTGGGTGCAATTGGCGCAGTCCGCATCCCCCCTTTTGGATGAATATCTTGAGGGGTTGCGAGTGGATTTGCCGGAACTTGCAAACAACGACCATATCCATCAATCATTGAAAGCATTCTTATTTGACAGGTACTGCCATTTCGGCGGTACTCCATCGGGCTTCCCGGTGTGGCTTTCAAGGAACTACCCTAAATGACATTATCTGTCTTTGTGGGCTGTTCGATGAGTTCACAGTCAACATACCATTTTTCTTCGCTGCTGTTGAATTCTATTTTTGTTATTCGGAAAATAGACCCTCTTTGAAGGATGATTTCATTCTCGTAAGAACTACTGTACCCCTCGGCTTGACGAGATTGTCCTTCCCAATTATACGCAGAACGGCCATAGCCACCATCTCCATAATGTGAGAATGGCTCGGCATAGATTCCTTTTGTTCCTGCTGGGCAGTAGATGTTCATCACGACCTCATAATCAGCAAAACCGCTGTATTTTGCACAACCACAGGAGGTAAACGGTTTGTTTGCGGCTGTTTTCCCTATTAAGGACTTTCGTCTCCTACCGGCATAATTTAAATCAATTCCAAATCTTGCCGAAAAAGCACCCATATCTTCGCCGTGCTGTACCCACATACCTTTAGGGAGAGGAACTGCTTTGTCGATCATGTCTGTTAAGGTGTTGATGTCCTTCCAGCAATTTCTTTCTGTTCCGTTGATTCCTAATTTAGTCCCATGATAAGTTGAGAACAGCGGTTCGTTTATATAACGGCTTCCGCTTGTGTAGAGATATCCCACCTCTCGTTGGTTCGGATTCCATGACAACCAATTCTGACGTGCGAGAGGATGCATGAATTTATCTGCCTCATCCCAACCATCCTGTCTGTCATCGTATCCGAGCTTTCCTCCAAACCACAGTGCTTCTTCTTTCTTCTTCTGAGTGAATTCTGAAGCATCAAATTTCACGCCGCCAGATTTGCTTCCGGTAGGGAATGCAATTTTTCCTTTCCGCTTGTGTTCGAGAACGTTCTTCTTGGACTGGGCTATAGAGAGGAAACCCTTGGCTGTGGTGGCATCCCCGGCATCAAGAGCTTCCTGGGCTTTGGTCATATAGTGTTTGAAATCCTTTGACGTGGTCTTGAAGCCGTCCAGATCGTCAAACAATGAGTAGAGCTTTCCGAGCTCAATCTGATTGTCAATCTCCTTGAGCGTTTTCTTATATGCTCCTTGTGCTACCTGCCAGGTGGAGTGTTTCTTGTTCTTCTCAAGCCACTGGATTTCAAACTCAAGTTTGCTTTTGAGCTTCTCAGCGTTGAGGTCGAAACTTATACCTTGCGACTCCCATTTTGCCAGTTTGCTTTCAATGGCAACAGCGACCTGCTTGAGTTCTGTGATACTGAACTTCTTGTGCCATTCATGCACGTTGTCGAGTTGCTTGGAGAGTGCTTTTTCCTCGGCTCGGACAGTCTTGATGGCTTGAGCCACTTTTCGGGTCTCACCACGCATCTTGGTGAGATTGTCTGTGGAGATAAGGTTTTCAAGTCCTGAGAAGTCCACGTCCAACGGATACTCCGAGCGGAGTTTGAACACGTTCTTTGCTACCAATCGTGTCTTATGGTCTTGATCAAGTTTCGCGTTCCATCTGTCTTGGATAGCCTTGATGTCTGCCGGGGTGCGCTGCGCGTGTCGGTTGGCGGCTTGCTGAAGCACGGTGACACGACGGTTGAACACGTCAAGCTGCTTGGGCATCTGGAGGTGCTGTAGCTCTTTGATTGCCGCCTTGCAGTCATCGGGCAGATACCCTGCCGAGATTGCTTCTGAGAGGCGCGACAATCGCCTTTCGTTCCATGCGTGCTGAATTCCTTGCTTTGTGACCTGCGTGCGCTGTGCGTGGCGTTCTGCCGCTATTTCAAGCGGAGACTTTTTGGACACTCCGAAGAATTTAGCTAACTTTGTATCGGTGATTGACACTGCCTCTTTTGAGGTAAGCCCTGCACCCCGACTCTGGGAGGCTGACACGCTGTGGAAGTCTTCCAGTTTTATTTTGAAGCCATCTTGTATCACGCATTCTCGCTTATAAATAGCCTCAGCGTTGCCGACTTTCAAACGAATCTCAGCAATGCTGGTTCTTTTCATACGGTCGTTCAAGGCATTGGCAATTGTGATGGGGGATGCGTCACAATCTATCTCAAGAATGATATAATCAGCTTGTTTCGCACCATTTCGCAAAAGCAAATCGAATGCGTTAACCGAAGGCGTTCTGCCTGTCTTGAACTCTTCCATCACTCCACGAGTGATGTTGTAGCTGTCGGCACTTTTCACTCTTTGAGGATTGGGCAGCAGGATGACTTCCTCGCCGAACTGTTCGGCTCTCCACCGGGCAAATTCCAGATTCTCCGCCAGTTCGTTCTTGCCATGTGCAGGATGCACGTATATCTTGCCGTTGGTTGTTGCCTCCACCTTGCACTCGGTGATGAGGTCCCTCACCGTCCATTCTTTATCGCCTATGTTGATGGTCTGCTCCATGGACAGGAGAGGGCGCACTATCGCTGTGTTGTCGCTAAGAAAATACGGCAGACTCTTGACATTGCGGATACGTGCGGCATTAGCCTCCACCCAAGCCTTGAATGCGGAAGGGACTTCGCGCACGGTGTTTGCTGAGCTTTTGGTCGGCTGCTCTCCGTTGAGGATGCGCTGGGTGTCTTCCGCCATCTCCTCCTCGGTCTTAAGAACCGACACGACATGGCAGCGGCAGAGGGGATGCCAGCCGGTAAATTTGAAATCTTTCGGGTACTTACCGGCGAGGGTGTCGCAAATATCGGTCAGGGGGGAGCCGTTGAGCGTATGGTTGTTCGATAGCTTGATTTCTATGCCCACCACGAAGTCCATCTGCTGCCACCGCAGATGGTCGCTCGTGCGGTAGGCGATGTTGGTCTCTGTGGCTGCGAGCCTCCGTGCGTTCTTGTAGCTGCTACGGTAGACTCCGCGCCCGGGGTGGAACGCTTTCGCTGCCTGGGAGAGCTTGAGGTGACCATGCTGGTCGCGGACGCGCCTGAATAGCTTGTCGGGATGTTGGAGATACTGCCTCAGGCTGCGTGTCATCTGCGCCGCGCTCTCCCCGGTGCGTATGCCCAAGTCCAGCCCCAGCTCTATCTCGTGGCGGAAGGCATCAGTGTAACGCCACACTCTGTCGGAGAGATTGAGACCTTGCGTCTTGCGTTGCAGAAACGCCTCCAGAGCCTCTCCGTTGTTGGAGAAGTAGCGTCGGTATTGCTCCTTGCTCAGCTTGCCTACACGGTCGCCGAAAATGCGTTGAGCGAGAGCATTGTTCTTGTTGTTGCTCAACGTCCATGCCGACTGTACCCCGTTGACTATCGTGGTCTCCATGGACTGCTGCAAAGCGGTCATCAGCCGCTCTATCTGCTGACGGGTGGCAGGGTAATCGTCAAAACTGAAGATACGGTCATCGGGCAGCGCGGTTTTGATTGACACTCCGATTTTGGCAGCTTCTTCAGCCGCTTTCTTGAAGATGCGGTCTATTCGCGTTTCGATGGCTGCCATGTTGCGCAGGTGCGTCTTGTCGTATTCGCTCGGCTTTGGCATTGTAGGGTAGGTGTATTCTGAAGATTATCGTGTCATTTCCATGGCATCGTTCATCTCCTGTTCGGCTATCTCGCGGAGGGTCTGATCTACATTGTCGGAGTGTCCGTATCGCTCTATGCTCTCGCGCTGTGACATAAGAGGTTGATTGCCGTTGGCTGTCATCAGTACCTCCACTTTCTCCTTGTCGTCGGTGATGCGGTAGGGTGTTATCACGTTTTCTACTGGCAGAGCGTCGATGTCGGCGTGGTATGCGGTCCCCATGATAAGTTTCGCATATGCCTTGACCACATTGACCTCGCGGTCAAAAAACTCAAGAAGGTCTCCGCTTTCGTCACCTACCTTCAGCTCGGCATCGATAAACATCTGCTTGCGGCTCTCGCCAGATAGTGCCTGCTGGCTCATCTTCTCGTAGCTCCAGTCGGGGAGCTGTAGCTGCGTGAAGTAAAGGCTTCGCAGGGTCTCGATGTGGAACTTGAGGCTTTCGGTTGCTTGACTCCATGTGACGTATTCGGCCTTTGCGCCCGTAGGAAATTGAATGACGGATTTGAACTCCTTATCTGAACTCTTCTCGTCGCCGTAATTGCAGATTTCGTCGGCACATACCACGAACTTGGGCTTGCTGTTCTCCCGGAGATAGTTGCCGTTGCGCGACAAGGACCACTCCATCTCGTAGACATTTCGGGATGTGTCTTCCCATATCGGCATCGGACGCCAAGCGTAGACACCGGGGATTTTCAGAAGGGTCGTGTTCTCTTCCTCGACTACTGCCCATTCTCCGCTCTCGTTGCTCCACTTGATGTGGCGGCTGTCCTCACCGTCCGTGTAGGTGTCGAAGTATTGCACGTTCTTCTTGCCTACCTTTCGGGTATAGCCTATGCTCATGGCGGTCATGTCGCCGTATTCATCGAAGAACGGATATAGCTCATCGCCGAGCATGGGGCTGAATGTACGGCATCGGAGTTTGAGTGTGCTGTCCACGCCATAGAGATTGTTTCGCTGCTCCACGGCATACCAAAGCGTGAAAATCTCGCACCCTGCAAACAATTGCTTGCAACGCTTCGTGTTCACGCTGTTGATGCGGTTGCGGTCAAAGATTTTCTCCATTACTTTCGCGATCTGCTTCTGACGGTCGTTTTCGGGCTTATAGATACGCTTGACGGGGATGCCTGTGCAGAGTTCGCTCATGCGTGTCGCCGCGAGCTTCTGAAACGACAGGGTTATGCGGGTCACTCGCTCTATCCCGTCATTGCGCACGATGTCTGGGTAACGCTGTTTGTCCATGACCGGGTGCTTGGTCGGGTCATATTCGCTTTCAAGTCCTTTGCGTCCTCCCCACACTGGGACGGGGACAGTCTTCTGCTTGAGTGCGGTTATCCGCTCTCTTTCGGTCATGTCTGAGCCGAGGATTTCTTTGATACTTGGCATCTTGTTTTATTGGCTGGGGTGTTAAAAAATCCGTTGTAGTCTCTCGATATCGATTGTCCTGCGGTGATTCAATGGGTAGAATGTGTTGGCGAGGGCATCGAAGAGGTCGGTTGAGCGTCCGAGGCGTTTCTTGATATCCTCCTTCGGCTCTATCTGTATTTTCCCGTCAGAGCGGAAGAACCAGCGTATCTCCGTGGCTTCCTCTGCAAACCGGGCATCGGGAGGGAGCATCGCTCCTGTGTTGTTCTTGGGGTTGAGCCAATCTCGGACGCACCAGAACAGATAGGCTCTCATGTTCACAAATCGGTACTGCCCGGTCACGTCTTGCATCTTTTCAGGGTTGTTTCCTCCCCATTCGCTGTATTTGCAACTTATGATGTATTCTGGGCTGTCCTCCACCTCACGGCAGCGAGAATAAACCCCTGCGCCTTCTCCGATGGTGTCGATGCTTACAAAGCCGTAAGGATTGCGTCTGCGCCATGTGGCTATCTTCCCGGCTACCGCCATATGGTCTGCCGTGCCGCCGGAATTGTGGCAGTCGAAGCCGGAGCACCATGCACCCATTCGCTCCACATAGCAAGTGGCATCGCGTCCCATACCGGCAACATCGACACCCAGCATACGAGGTGTAGAGTCTCGCTCTATCGGCTCTCTACCTTGTGTCTGAATCCACCGTTCCTGTGCGACTTCTATCCATTGCATCGGAATTAGTACATCGTCTGCTACCTTTGGAAATTTGCCGAGGACCTTCTTTCTGAATAGGTCTTCTGGACGATACCATTGACCCTCGAATTCAAAATCATCAAGTTCCTCTTGTCGTTCATCTTCACGGATTGGTATGCACCATTGCTTGAGCTTGTCTATAATCCATTCATAGTCTACCTGTCCGGGGATAAGAATGCGACGTTCCTTGACGTTGGGTGCTGTCAACGAGTTGAGGCGGAACTTTACCCAGCGATCTCCGCGCTGGCTCCGGGCGGCATAGCCGATAGGCGTGTTGGGATTGAACACAAGCAGGATTCGGGAGTCTCCCTGCAAGTTACCCTCGATAGCATCAAATATGTTGTCCGAAACGCCGGAGGCTTCCGTGATGATGAACATCGTATGCACCGCATGAAATCCCGACCATGCCTCGTGGTTCTTCTCGTCTGCCTTAAAGCCTGTGAGAAACCATTCGGCATTGTCTGTGGAGATGCGGTCTGTCTTGACTCTGCCCGGCAGTACGATTCCGCGTTGCTTGGCTCTATCGCAAAGACGCGAGACCTCCGGCATCATGATGTTCTTCACTTGTCGGTCTGTGGGTGCTGTTAACGCGACTTTCGTGTTCTCAATCAGTTCTCGCTTGCTGTTCCATCGGGGAGTAAGAAACATGAAGCATACAGCGCAACAAGCAGCCACGAAGTCTTTTCCTCGTGCTGTGCCAGAGGCTACCGTGGTTCGTGGATTGTGCTGTACCGAGGTCACTATGGCTTGTTGTTCTTTGTCAAGTGTCACACCGAGTGCTTCACGGATGAATTTGTTCCAATCCATGCGCCATGAGTTCAGTAGGTCGATACCCCTTTGCCGGAGTACTATATCCTGTCTTGTTGCCATTGCTGAAAATGTTGAGTTATTTGCGCGAAATTTTGCGACAGCTGGCTTTCATCCGCTTGGATGGTGACATATTCCATCTTGTGCGAAAAGAGCCGACACGGGCGTTTACTTGTTGAACTCGGTGTTGTTCTTTTCGGCATTATTGAGCATGCCGCTTTCCATGAGCAGATTGGCAAAAGATAGCTCTCCAGCGAGTTCTTTTTTCTCTGGGGCATAGAGTCCGAGTAGTTTGCGCCGTTCTTGTAACTGTTGACGTATCTCGGAGATGTAGGACACATTTCCGAGACCCACTACATTGCTCTCCTTGGTTTCTATGCTTGTGGTCTTGCTTTTACCGCCCTCGTCTCCGAACTGCGGTACTCCCTTGCGTTTCTTTACGGAGCGTATATAGTTCTCTTTTGTAAATACTCATTGAAAAGTGGGCCGGTCGCTCATTGAAAAATGGGCCACCCGTGAGAGTATGCAAAATTAATAAAAGAAGATTGAAAAGCCATTGTTCAGATTTGATTTTTGATCATTTGCTGCGTCTGTTTGAGCCGGTATGATGTGCCGGTCATATTTATGATTTTGGCTTTGTGGGTGAGCCTGTCGACGAGAGCGTTTACCAGCACCTTGTCGGGGATGATCTCATTCCAGCGACTGAAAGCCAGGTTTGTAGTGACGATTGTGGAGCGGGTCTCGGCTCTGAGCGACAGGTGGTTGAAGAGCAGTTCGGCGCCTTCTTTGTCGCAAGAGACATATCCGAACTCATCGCAGATTACCAGGTCGTATTTCTCAAAGCGGTTCTGAAGCTGAGAGAGTTTGTGCTGGCTCTTGGCTTCTCTGACCATTGTGAGCAGTCTTGGCACGGAAGTAAAGAGCACGGAGAAGCCGCGCTGGCATGCCGCGATGCCCAAAGCGGTGGCGATGTGCGTCTTTCCTGTTCCGGGGTTGCCGTACAGCACAAGATTGCGTCCTTTTCTGACGAATTCGAGGGTTTCGAGTTCGGGCAATGCGGCCCTGGCTTCTGCAGGGAGCTCCTCACGCACGAGGTCGTCAAGATATTTCAGCTGAGGGAAAGCGGCAGAGCGTATGCGTCGGCGTATAGCGGCCATAGAGCGGCTTTCAAGTTCGGTTTCAAGCAGCCGGGCCAATACAGCCGCATGCGTCAGATTGTCGGCCGCGGCATCTTTTAGAGTGTCAGCCAATGACTCGCACATGGCGTTCATTGACAGTTTCCGGCAGGCGCCGATAATGCGCTCGATGTCGGATTGAGGATTGATTTCTGTCATATTGCAGTGTTTGTAAATATGGTTTGGGTGTTGAGGAAGATGTCGGTGGAGGAGATGGCTTCAGAGGCAAGTCGCTCTATCTGACGGCATTGTCCGGGTATGAGGTCCGGCGCCGCCATGTCTGAGCCGTCCGCTGGGGAAATGGCCTGGCTGTGCAGTTCCGCTTTGATCTGGTCGGAACTCAGGTCATTGAGTCCTCGGCTCTGCAGGCGGCGGGCGGCATCGGTGATGTCTCTGAAGCAATATCCATGGTCCCGGGCATATTGGAGCAGTTCCAGGAACTCTTTGGGGGAGTTGGAGAAGTGCCGTTCGAACAGCCGGCTGATCAGGTGAGGCACCTGTTGGAGTGCCACCGAACCGGCCAGAGCCCCGGGCTTGCGCAAGAGTGTGGTGAGGTAGTGCTCGAGTTTGAGCGACCAGTTACCCTGATTGTTAAGGCGCTCGTGCACGGCGAGTTTCTCGCGGTCGAGCACCATCACGAGCTTGTCGGAATACAGTTTGACGATGACTTTGCGGCTTACCAGACGGTCGGGAACGGAGTAATGGTTGCCCCTGACGCACACCGTTGACCATTTGTCAACGGTATACTCCATGGCCTCGAAGCAGCCTATGTCTCCGGGCCACGGACGCATGGCCCCGAGGTCGGCGCTGATCCTGAGCTGCTTTTCAGATGCATTGCCGAAAGCGGCCTCCGTGTCCATCCGTCGGCAGACCTCGTCCAGATGTGCCTGGGCATCGGCCAATGACGCGTAATGGCACGCAAGAGAGAATGCCTTGCGACGGATGTATTCCACCGACCGTTCCACATGCCCCTTCTCCCATCCGGCACGCGCGTTGCAGAAACGGAAGTCGAACACATAGTGCGCCCACAGGCGGTTCAGCGCCTCGGTGGGAGTCTTTTCGTTCGGTCCCACGAACTCCTTGACGGCCACACGCATATTGTCGTAAACCATCGTGTGCGGCACTCCCTGTATCTGCCGGAAAAAGTTGCGGTGCGACTCCATGAACGCCAGCGTGTCCTGACGCGAGAACAGCCATGCCCGGCGCATATTGCCATGACAGGTGGTGAACACAGCCATATACAGCTTGCGAAGCACACCGCCTATGGTGATTTTCACCTCGCCCCAGTCGAACTCGCATTCCTCCCCCGGAGCATAAGCCTGGCGCACATAAGCTTTGGTGTCGCCCTGCGCCGAAGCCTTCTCTTTGTCGGTGACATAACGGCAGACGGTCTGGTAGCTTATCTGAACGCCCTGTCCCGACAGAATCTGCCATATGTCGATTTTCTTGAGCTGCTGCTTGCGCATGCCCTGCCTGCGCCGCTGGCGGTTAAGCTCCAGATACCTGTCTATCTCCGCCGCTATGGATTGCGACAGCTTGCGCGGCTTACGCCCACGGCTGTTGTAGGCCGGTTGTAGCGTCAGCAGGTTGTCCAGCGCTTCGTTGTCTGATGTCTCCTGTGTGGCCTCGTACTGAGCCAGCACCTTGTCGACAGTAGTGCGGGATATACCCAGCTTGCGGGCTATCCCGCGGCGGCTGTAATCGCCGCTGCGATAAAGATGTACGATTGTTTGTATTTCTACCACGGTTAACATTGTTGTGCCGGTATTTTTTCCAATACACAATATAAGGAAAAATATCGACGGTTAGGCTCCCCGTGGTGGCCCATTTTTCAATGAGCGCCCTGGCCCACTTTTCAATGAGTATTTACACCTTTGAACTTCGTTTTTTGGTATTTGTTCTTGTCGTTATCGTTCCAAGGCAAATCGGAAGAGGAACCGCCTGCGCCGGTGCCGACATGCGGTGTCGGGATTCCTCCGGCGGCTGTCTGGAGTGCGATGGCGAGAAGGCTGTGTTGGGATTCATCCACCTGCTCCCACGGCTCAAACAGTTCGTTTACCAATTCATGAAGAGTTAACGCACCGCTGTCGTACTTGTCGAGAAGATTCTGAGAAAGATTATAAGAGGTGTTCTTGAACTCGGTGCCATGAAACAGCGTCGTGATTGACAGACTGGGATACATACGGTTGGGAATCCAGCCGCTTACAAGCTCCGCTCCTGATGACAGACGGTATCGTTCGGGATATGCCAAGCGGTGCAGCTCCTTAGCCCGGTTTTGTTCGGCTTTGTAACGTGCCTCCCATTCAGCAATTCGTTTGGTCGCCGCGTCGATTTCCTTTTGATAAGAGTTGCGTTCACGAAGCGAGTTGGCTTTCAGATCATCGTACCGCTTCTGCATATCGGCGAGCTGCTTCTGTAATCCGGCAATCTGTTTGTCCTTATCAGAAACTTCCTTCTCCAGTTTCGGTAGTTCACCGGTTCCGAGCCATGACAGGATACGGTTCTTACCGTCCTTAGCTTCCTTCTTGACCTTATCCTTTTCGACTGCAAGTTTCTCAATCTCGGCAGTCAGGCTTTCAATATCAGCCTGCAATTCGAGTGCCTGCTGACAGTTGTACTGCTGTTGGGTCTGATGTCTCGCACCACTCGCAACGACACCACGCTTCAATCCGAATTCGGCCATCGTCTGTGCGTATGTATCCTGATATTGCCGGAGCTTGCCACGTGTCATCAACTCATTGGCGCACAGTCTCGGTGCCGGAGCTTTCTCCTTATACTTCACTTCGCCCTCGCGCTCCCGGCGCTTGCGAGGAGACGATACAACAGGCACCACAGTCGCATGGAGATGGGGAGTCTTTTCGTCCATGTGAAGCACACATGACACAAGGTTATCCTCGCCGAAGGTGTCATGCAGCCATTTGATGTTGGCACGGCACCAGTCATCAAGGCGACCGCCGTTTGCAAGAGCCATCATCTGCTCATGTGTGCCGGTCAGAAGCACTCGGACGGCGCGGGTCTGGTTTTTGCCGACTTTTCTTTGAAGTCCGGCGGTCTCAATACGGTGTTGAATCGCCTGAGTGCGGTTGTGAACACCGTCCGGGAAAGTGATAAGTTCACGGTTGAGGTATGTTCTGCTCTCGTCGGCGTTGTTGGGAATGTGCGGTTTACCCTCGACGGTCTTGCGCTCGATGTGGCATGACATGCCCGAATCGTTGCCTGCGCCACGCTCCAGGTGGCACACTGCATATTGTGTAGTCATATAATCTTGAATTAAATTGGTTATGATAAAATTCCGTATCAATCGCAAATGAGAGCCGGGAGGAGGCTCGATGCTTGATGGCTTTTTCGGGAGAGGTCGGAGACTTCGGATGAAAATGCCATAATAAGCTACGGAATTTTATTACTAAAATCCTCCCTACATTCAGCAAGCTGACCCGCTTTGTCGGCAGCTCCTACAATGGGATTATTCCGGCTTGCCGTATCCAAAAGGAAGTCGGCGATGTCAAGTTTGGCGGCTCTTTGCTCCGGTGTTGCCATATTGGATATGGCAGTCACAATTCCGACAGTCGGAGTTATTGTGCGAAGCATCGCCAATTTGCTGCGCCAACGGTTTTCGGCATCAAGGTCAGGCACAAGCCACACTTCCCTGCCTTTCAATACCTGCGAAGCCGTCTGATTGAGGCATCCGCAACATCCGCCACTCGCCAGCCAAAGGTACTGGGGATAATAGTGAGAAGCGATTATCGCTGACTTCTCGGATTCCACTATCATGACTTTTGAATCGGGATAGGCAGAAAGCAGATGCTCGCCGAAGAAGCATTGCACAAGATTGAAGTCTTCGGTATTGTCAACCATTGATTTCATACGGTGCGCCCACATGAAGTTTACCAATCCATCTTCCTTTATGCGGTGTCCGTCGTTGCCGTATCGCATTATCTTTCCTGTGCGGATACATCCGTTGATATCCACTTGCCAAAATACCGCCGCATCGTTCATCCGAGAGCTTGCTCCTACATTATATAATCGGAACAACCGCATGGCTTCATCCTCACCCCATAATGAACTGAGGAATCGGAACAGCGTGGAGGATTGACAATGCTTCACGGTCTCGTTCATCAAGCCCGTGTCTATGAAGGACGGTGTTCTTATAGGTCCTACCCGTTGAGGTGCTCGCTGATGCAGCGATGTCGAGGGCAGCCACGATGATGCCTCTCTTAGCCAGGGATGGTCCCGGAAATAGTCGGACGGCGTGTAGTGGTATCCGCATTTGAATATACGGTCACATTTGCCCACATGATCGGCAAGAAACCGCCCCGTCTGTGTGTCAATATATCGCACAAGTTTCTTCTGCCGTCCGCAGGCAGGGCATGTCACTTTGATGCGAGGACGGGAGTTGTCAAGCCGGTATCTGTAATCATTAGTCATTGTAAGGCGAATTTTGGTTGGGTGAGGTGTCGTGTATATATAGGCCCGCTTCATCCAACTAACTTTTTCAATAGTAAAAATCCTGAAGGTAGCGGTAAGGATTGCCTTTCTTCTTGCCCTTGTCCACCTGCTCGATCATCCGTTTGTTCTTCAGAAAAGTTATCAGAATCTTGAGCTTGTAGTCGCTGAGTTCGATGTCCTCATCTGCGTATGCGTCACGGAGCGCATCCATCAGTTCCCCATGACGAAGCAATGTATCAGGATTCGAGAACGCTGAATCAAGTGCGCTTCGGTGAGTGTCTTCGGATATGTCATGGTACGGATCCCAAGCCTCGTTACCTTTGGCTTCGGGCATCGGCACATAGTCCTTGATAAGTTCAGGCAGAGCCTCGGTGTTAATCCGAAAGGCAAACGAAGGGAATGAGATATCACGGATATAGACTGCCTCGACGGTGCTTATGGCATCATCGTTCTTGTCCTTCTCGACACGGAGAACGGTCTCGGACTTGTTGTTGATTTCAGTCCCGATGTGTCCGCGTGCGTTCTCATCGCTCTTGTTCTGGTGAATGATGGTGTGGATGTGTAGATTGTATTCTTCCGTCCACTTCATCAGATAGTTGACTATAAGAGTAGCCTCGCGCGGACTATTGATGTCAAGCATCAGGTCTCGGATACCGTCGATGATTACAAGCCCGACAGCCGGGGTATTCCGAATCTTATGGTCAATCATGCCGATGCGGTCTTCGACGGAATACTTGCGCAGGGCGAAATATTTTATCCTCTCATTGATTTCCTGATTGCTCTTGCGCGTCAGACGGGCGATACGCTTGAATACACGGAAGGCATGATATTTGCTCTGCTCGGTGTCGAAGTATAGGATACCGTTCTGGTTAGACGGCATGTTGCCACTATAATTCAGAATCGTGGAATTGGTCATGGCAGCTGCGGTCATCGCCGACACATTGAAAGTCTTCTTGCCTTTTGGTTTACCGATCGAGGCACTGAAATTGCCGAAGGTACAAGCCGGCGAATCGCCTATATAAATGGCAACCGGCGGCGGTGGCACCTCCTTGTCGATGTCAAGTTGCGCCTCAGTGCATAATCGCTCGTAACGCACAGCCGCTGCATCAGGGACCTGCAACCCGGCTCCGCTTTCAACTTCGGCGATGAAACCGCCGAGCGGGTCAGATAAACTGTAACCCTGTTTGCTGGCGGAATTATTGGGAAGATACATAAATTCTTGTGCCATAGACCTATTTTCTTCCGCCGGTTTTACGACCAAACAGCTCAAGAGCCATTTCAGCATCAATGACAATTTTTCTCCCATACTGCTTGATTGCAGGGGCGAGTTTACCTTCGTTCTTGATGCGGAGTGCTGTTGTCTTGCAGCATCCAAGGAGATCTGCCAGACCCTTGAGTCCGAAAACATACTTTTTGTTTGTGGTGTCGATAACGACATCAGGTTGTGGTGCTCCCGGTTTGGAAGCAGCCTGTACGATGGTGAAGAGTTCTTCACCGGTCATTTGCCATAAAGGTTTATCGAATAATTTTTCTATCATTGTTTTAATCGTATATTATTTGCAGCCTGACATGAGTGGATCCATGCCCATGTTTCGGTTTTATGACTGCAAAGGAAATACGATTCATCCCAAAACACAATTATCATCTGATTTACAGCTGATTATTTAACTTGATTTTCCCAAATCAAAGTATCGGCACCTAAAAACGGAACTGACAACGATATTAGTAACTGTTCTCTAATCTCGTTTATTACTACATGGAGAGCATGTTCAAGTATAAAAATAATATGCGAGAACCATCATAAACGACCCTCGCATATTAGCTATAACAAGATGCGGTATATGTCATTCATCATCGAAGCGACTCATGTTGGAAGCCCGGATGTTGTCGGCAACAGCTATGTAAGGTTTCATTGCTTTATAATCGGAATGACCAGTCCATTCCATTACGACATTGACAGGTATTCCAAGTGCAAGAGCTTTACAAATGAAAGTCTTTCGTCCTGTATGGGTTGAAAGGAGCTGATACTTCTTATATATGGCGTCAACGCGGTCATTCCCACGATACTGTGTTATTCTTACAGGTGTGTCGATACCTGCGAGTTCTCCAAGCTCCTTGATATAATCGTTCATCTTCTGATTGCTGATTACAGGGAGTACGCGACCGTTCTTAAACTCGCAGTCCTTGTATTTCTCAAGTATAGCTCGGCTATGCTTGTTCAGTTCAACAGTGATGGTATCAGCGGTCTTCACGGTCGTAAACTCAATATGATTCTCTCGAACATCGCTCTTGCAGAGATTGGCTACATCAGAATATCGCAGACCGGTGTAACAGCAGAAGATTAGCACATCGCGCACCCTTTCAAGATAAGTCTTGTTTGGTGGGATGTGAAACGAAGTCAGTTTTTCAAGGTCTTCATCTGTCAGGAAGATAACTTTGGTCTGAGTGGATTTGAGCTTGGGACTGAAAGTCAGGAATGCACGGTTATCATGGTAGCCTTTGTCATAGGCCCATCGCAAAATCCACTTTATGAGACTGATTTTGTGCCCGATAGTGCTGTTAAGCATGTCGCACTTATAGCGAAAATAATCTACCAAGTCGTTCAGTCCTCTCTCTGTAAATGTTTCGAAAGAAATTTTGCCTCTTTTGAATTTCAAAAGATGATTTTTCAATGCCGAGAATTTTTCATAAGTCGCAGTAGTCCAGTCATTCTTTCTGCCCACCTCAGAAGTAAATTCATCGTAAATATCCCAAAAGGTCCTCTGCGGTTCTGCCTCTTGAGTTGGTGCCTCAGTACGTGCGACGGCAATACGGGCATTGAATTGTTCTTTTACCTGTTCCGGGAGAGGCATAATTTCACGCAACTCAAATTCCTTGAAGATATTCTGGATTTCACCTTCGTAACGATTGAGGTCTGCATTGATTTCGGAAGATGTCTGCTTGAGCTTATTGGTGCAACCATTTTTGACGCGCTGCTTGCTTGCGTCCCATTTGGCTGCTTCAATACGGTAACCTGTGGTGAACTCAATGCGCTTGCCATCAAAGACCACGCGCATTCTGATTGGCACGTTTTCAGTTACCAATACCCCGTCCTTTTTGCGGGATTCAAGTTGGAAGGTGATATTCCGTTTGAGATTCATATTTGGAGAGTTTAAAAAGTTACACCCAAAATTACACCCAATTTTTGACATATCCAAATAGTATTTATTAAAATCTATTCATTCATCCATTTTTTATAACACTATAAATCAGTGTATTTTAGATATTCGTTAATACAAACTGATATTAGGGTGAGATTTCCTGTCTTTCCGCAAACCATTAAAGGAGAAACCGCACCCTGTGTCTCAGGCGTGCGGTTTGTTGTTCATTAATATTGACCCTGCATGCTGAAAGTTTCATACTCCGTCGTAATCATCATGGCTCTCTGTGCCATGATGGCTATGGCATGCCATGTCAACGCCCAGGGAAGCCTGACAGGGCTGACATTCCGCAATCCCAACATATTTGCCTCAACACTGGGCAAAATGGACTCGGAAATCACCAATCAGCGCGCCAAAGCCATAAGCAACGCCGAGAAGAAAAAAGGGCGCAAACTCACCAGCGAGGAGATGGCAAAGGTTGACAAAGCGATAGCAGAAGCCCGCAAAAAAGCCGCCGCTCTGAAGGATGGCATATCCATGGGCATCACAGTTACATTCCTCTCAGATACCGAACTGAAAATGCACAACGACATCCGCGTCAATGACGAAGCCCTCAAAGCCACAGGCATGGGATGGCTTAAACGCAAGGCTCTGAAAGCCTCTCTAAGCGTGATGCCCAAAACGATGAAAGAGAAGTATCTCCGCAAAGGTCAGCTCATCATAATCTCGCCTGATGATGACCCTGACACATTACGCCTGAGCACGGATGGCAGACAGCTGACGGGCAGATTTGACAAAACAACCGTGTTTACACTTGACCGCCAATAAGTCATAGCCGTCTTTTTATCGCCTCCACCATCTGCGGCGCATCCTGGCAGCCGAGCATGTACTTGTAACCGCTTTTGAGCGTGACGAGGAAGCAATCGGAGGCTTTGCCATAGAAAGCCCTGTATCTGCCTATGCTCTTTTCGCGGAATATTCCATAGTAGCCGAAAAAACCGCCGCTGCCTATGACACGCCCCTCCGCCATAGTCGGAGGGCACAGGGTCACGCTCGCTATCTGTGCCACTGGTATCGACTTCCTCAGCATGGATGTATGAAGCGTCAGCTTGTCGCCGTCAAGGGAGATAGATACTGGCGCATAAAGCAACGCCGTCAGACACATAAATATCACCACACCAAGAAGCACCCACACGGGCCAGCCGACATTAGGCTCTGAATGCTGCCAAAAGAACATCCCCAGAAGCACAACAAGGCAGAGGACTGAAACCACCCAGCAATAAGCACTGAGCACCACTTTCTTTTTCATAATATCTTTCATTTTTTAACAATCGTATCGAGCCGACGGCAAAACCATCGGAATATAAGGTAAAAACCTATCACCGTCACCACAATAAGGGAGACCTTAGAGAATTGAGTGAGCAATCCATAGTGGCGGAGCAACTGATTGCAGCCGGCAATCAGAGCACCATACACCGCAGCAATCACCAGAAAAAACAGGAATGCTATAATAGATTGCTTTGCACTGCGTCCGAGTTTCATTTTATATGCACATTATCTAAGTTTTGCAATAATATCCTCAGGATTCTGGCACATCCGACTGAACGCCACTATCTTCTTGCCGAGATCTTTAATCGAGCCTCCGATAAAATACACAGCATCATCCACGATGAGAAATCGGTCATGGACATTTGCGCAGTTGCGCACCTCAATATGAGGGTATTGCGCATTGTGCTTGCTCAAGTCAAGCGATATATGCGAATGCCGTGGATCGGTGTATATTGTAGCAGAAACATCATCGCCACGCTTATCCAATACTCTCAGCACCTTATCATCCACATAATTATCAATGAGCACTATCCTCCGTCGCGCTTTCCTGACCAGATCCGACACCAGAGCATAAGCATCAAATATCTGTCCGTCAAAGAAGAATCCCTCTATAGGCTCAGCCTCCTTACTGTCAAGCCGCGTCAGCACCTCGTCAATCCTCATGTCCGTCTCGCTCTGATGCTTCTGCAACAATAGCTGGTGGTGCTCCACAGCCTCCAACCGCTGGAAAACATGTGCATTACTTGTCATAAAATTACGCATGGCAGTAAAAGCCCGCATAATCCTTATATTCACTTCAATGGCTGTTTTCGAACGCAATACGCCGCTTAACATGGCGACTCCATTTTCTGTGAAGACGTATGGCTGGTATTTGAAATTGCTACCCCGTTTGTCTTTCAAGATCACAATCTGTGATTTTGAACCTGACATCAAGTTTTGAGACTCATCTTTAGTGAGCTGGAACATAAAATCATCAGGAAACCTCTCAATATTACGCTTCACTGCTTGATTTAGAACGCGTGTCTCCACCCCGTAGAGCCTCGCCAAGTCGCTGTCAAGCATGACCTGCTGCCCCCTGATGACATGGATCAGAGTCTCTATAGGCATCAGAGCCGACGATCTTGCCTCCGCCATTGCATTACTATTGTCACTACTTTCCATCTAAGATGTTTTGGCTTGTAAATTTAGAGAAAATAATCGTCAAACAGGCTATTTGCATTATAATAAAGCGCATTATCAGGAAAACTTGTTATTTTTGCATGTTGTTAGGATTACATGGACACGACTATAAATGACATAGAGCTTCGGACGCAGAGGGCTGTGAGGTATATCGCGCCGCTGCGCGAGGGTGGGTCGCTGCCTGGGCTGATGGAGGCTGACGACGGCTTCCGCTATGTGGTGAAGTTCCGCGGTGCGGGGCACGGGACCAAGGCTCTGATTGCCGAACTTATCGGCGGTGAGGTGGCTCGCGCACTCGGTCTGAAGGTGCCTGAGCTGGTGTTTCTGCATCTTGACGAGGACTTCGGACGCACCGAAGCCGACGAGGAGATACAGGATTTGCTGCGCTGGAGCCAAGGGCTCAATTTGGGGCTCCACTACCTCAACGGCACCATGACCTTCGACCCATATGCCAACGACATCGACCCCATGGAGGCATCGATGATAGTATGGCTTGATACTTTCCTGACCAATATAGACCGCACTGCCCGTAACACCAACACCCTCATCTGGCGCAACCGCGAGATATGGCTCATAGACCATGGTGCATCGCTCTATTTCCACCACTCATGGAACGACCCGGAGAAAGCTGCCTTTACGCCCTTTCCCTATATCAAAGACCATGTTATGCTCCCTAAGGCATCAATGCTTGAAGAAGCTCATGCCCGAGCCATCGCGATGCTGACGCCTGAGAAACTTGAAGCCATCGTCAACCTCATCCCTGACGACTGGCTGCAATGGGAGGGCGCGCTCGGTTCTCCCGAAGAGTTGCGCGAAGTGTATCTGAAATTTCTGACCACCAGGCTTGCCAATGCCGACATATTCATCAATCATGCCATCAATGCCCGAAAACAACTTGTATGAATATGCCGTGGTGCGGTATGTGCCCGATGAAGAGCGTGGCGAGTTTGTCAACATCGGTCTCATAATGATGTGCAAGCGGCGCAACTGGCTGCGCCTTGCCATCTGCCTCCCTGCCAAGCGTCTTGAAGCATACCGCTGCCCCCATACCCATGATGAAATCATGGCGCAGCTCCAAGGCATCTCCCGCGTGGCAGACATGACAGTCAAGACCGGACCATTCGCCGACTACCGCGCCGAAGAACGGTTCCGCTGGCTGACAGCCTGGAAAAGCGCATGCCTCCAGACCTCGCGCCCCCACCCGGGCACCACCACCGACCTCGCCACCACCTTTGACCGCCTCTTCACCACCCTTGTCCTTTAAGTCGGTGTCTCAGCACTCAAAAACACCGCCAAATTTGTAGGGACATGCCATGGCATGTCCGCCCCGCATGATGGCTGCATAACCGTGGTCATGTGTGGACAGCGGACATGCCACGGCATGTCCCTACACGTTTAATGACTCACAATTCTGCAACCATACATTCGTCAACTGCGGTCAAAACGGTCAAAATTCTCCATTGCCCAGCCGATAATCCCCTGCAAATGAGGCATCAGCGAATGCCCTAATTCCGTCAATGAATATTCCACCTTTGGCGGCACTTCTGCATACACTTTACGCCTCACAATTCCGTCTCTTTCAAGTCCTTTCAACGTTTCGGTCAACACCTTAGGAGATATGTCAGGGATGGCTTTGCTTATGGCGTTGAAACGAGTGGATGGATTCTCGGCAAGCACACATAGTATAAGCATAGCCCACTTGCCCGAGAAGCGCGACACGACGTTGCGCACCGGGCATGCTGATATACATGTGTATTTTTTTAGATTTTCTTCAAGCGGTAACGCGTTCATAATCAATATTACTTACCTTGATGTAAGCTGTTGACTCTTATGTAACTTCTTGTATTTTAAAAAATTAGGATATAACTTTGCGCTATCAAATCAATAGTGGCTATCCACTGCAAAGTTAAATATTTTATCTCTGATACAATTATGAGCGACGTAAAAATCATCAACAAGGGCGACAAATTCGCCCACGCCACAGTAGGGAACCTCCACACATTCGAGGGAAAACAGTTTGTCAAGGACGCAACCGGAGCCACATCATGCGAAATCTCCTTCGGCACCCTCCCCACCGGCGCAGCCGTCCCCTTCTTCCACAGCCACAAAGCCAACGAAGAAAACTACATCATCCTCTCAGGCGCAGGCCGCTTCCAGGTCGACGACACCGCATTTGACATAGCCGAAGGCTCAGTGATCCGCGTATCTACAGCCAGCGACCGCAACCTCAAATGCACCTCCGCCACCCCCATGACCTACATCTGCATCCAGGCAAAAGAAGGCAGCCTCGGTGCCGTCACTGCCGATGACGCCCTCATCACCGACCGCCCCACCCTCCTCTGATACCTCCGAAACTTTTATAAAGCAAAACGTGGATACATCCTGATGCAGGGGAGTATCCACGTTTTATTATTTTATTATGAGGCTTCAGAAGGAATGCCATAGTATGACCCAATGCTGCTTATTTAGCCCATGAATAGCATTATGTCATATCCTTCCGACAACGGGATGCCGACCGGGAGCAAAGCCCCGGAGATCAAAATCAGGGGATGAGGACTTTGCGGACTTTGGGACCGCGCTTCTCAAGATAGATACCTGAGACAGGATTGTCAACTCTGATGCCCTGGAGGGTGTAGTATTCGACAGGAGTTTCGGTATCATTGAGGCTGTCATCGGAGATGCCGTCAACGGCTGAGGACTCATAGATCGGGAACTGGTAATCCTGACCGCCATTGTTGTCCCAGCTGTTGCCGGTGTTGGTGACGAACTTGATATATTTCACCTTCTGCGACGGGTCGTTAAACGGACCTACTTTTACCTCATACTTGCCACTGCCATTGAGAGTGAACGGAGTGCGAGCAGCCTTGCCGTCAGTGTGATACTGAGAACCTGCAGGGAGATACGTCTCAATGGGTTTTAACCAATCTTCAACGCCCCAGTGCAGGATAGTCTGTGCCGACAGGTTTTCGCCAGTGATAGTGATGACATCATCGCATGTGGGACGCTCGGGAGAGATGGTATAGCTGCCGAGACGTGCTTCAGGCACCGTAGGATCATCAGGATCAGGACCCACAGGACCGGACTTTGAACCTACATATACGTGCAGGATAATCGAGCGACCTATATTGCCCTTAGTGTCAACAGCTTCGATATAGTAGTCAACAAGCACATCTTTGAGACCCTTGATCTCAGCACTGTACTCATCAGCTTTATATTCAGGCAGGGGATTAGTGATTGACTGGATGGTCTTGGGAGTCATTGCTACTTCCTTCCATTCGCCTACCTCATCACCTCCGGAATAGGTCTCATTCTGGTTAGATGTCAGCGGATTGACACCATCCTTGTCTATGCGGTATTTGAGTTTGACCGACTGGAGACCGCTTACATCAAACACATAGCTCCACACCGTGAAGTCAGCAGACTTAGCTATACCCCACTCTGTTCCGCCGGGATTGTACGGCTCACGCTGGGGATGGTAGATTGACGGAGGTGTCTGGTCATTGCCCACTTTAGACTTTACCAGATCCACAGCAAGATTTGATGCTACGGAAGTCTTGGAATCCCAGTTTTCGGTGCCGTCCCAATACCAATAGCAACTGGTCTGACCCATCATGAGATATTCAAATGCCTGCTTCACAGCCGGGTCATTGGGCGATGACTGACGGGCAGTCTTGACATAGTTTGAAGCAGCCGTGATGACACCCCAGCTGTTGTGGTCAGGAGAATAAGCTTCGGAAGCTCCGGGGTAATCACCCTTGTCGCCATTCCATTTCAGGAACTCGGGGTCAGCTCCGGCACCCCACCAGCTGCCGCTCTCCACGTGGATGAAGTCATCATCCGCGGGCGGGAAACGCTGCAGGTAATCATCTATTGTGGTGCACTCATATCGGTCCGGGTTAGCCTTGAGCCAGTCGACGAAGTTCTGGAAGTTTGAGCCATAATAGCTTGCCGAACCACCACCGTGGTTGTCTCCGTCATGGTGCATAACCACAAGAATCGGATGATTGGGATCGGTATTGTATGATTCAAGCTGACTCAGGCATTTTTCATATTGAAGAGCACCGAAACCGCCACGTCCGTCCTCGTTGCCATAGACAAGCGATGTCGGCACGGCTATCATCTTGTATTCGCGTCCGTCAGCAGGGTCCACATACTTAACCCAGTGAGGACGGTGTCCCCATCCGGCAGAAATCTTGCCCGGGCAATAAAGACCCTGGATATGAGCCCAGTCGCCGGGATTAGGATTCAAAACATCAGCACCGTTAGGTTCTACCATGCTGAAACCTTTTTCATAAGGCAGGCCCTGACATGTGCGGTCAAAGTGGGAGTTATCCACAAACACCCATTCAAGACCCTGGTTAACCAGCGGCTTGATCATGTGGATCTCAAATGCATTTTCCGGGGGGAATATACCCTTGGAATATGTCATGCCGGGGAAGTTGGCAGCGAATGTCTCACGGTGTCTCTTTATCTGCTCCGCTACATCGTCAGAGTCGATGAGAGCCATCAGAGGATGGTAGTAACCGAAGCCTACCATATCAAGACGCTTGTTGCCAAGCGCGGTCTTATTGGATGTCGCTTTAATCCAGTTATTCTTCCAGCCCGAGAAACCTTTACCAGCATTCTCAAGCTCGTTAAGGTTGTCAATCAATGTTCCTGAGAAACTTACCTGTGCGCCTCCGGGGAGTCCGGCATCAATAAGTTTCTGCACTGCCGATGCAGGCCATGTTGTGTAGGCTCCTGTACGGGAAGTGTGGGTATCAATAAGGTTAAATGAAAACTCACCCGACGACTCAGTTTCGAGCAATGTTTTTCCGGGTGTGTAGATAGGCTGGTGCATATGCCATTGGAAGGCAATGTAAATTTTAGGTTGCTGCGAATAGGCAGAGACTGCGCCCAACAGCAATGTACCTAACGCCACACCTCGCAGGATGGGACTTTTAAATCTCATAGTGTAGATGTTTTTAAAGTAAGAAATGGATTGATAAGATGAAAATTAAAAGGCTTGGTATGATTAAAGAACCCGGACATGTAATCCGGTAGAGCAAATCCAAAATATGTTATTTTTGGCAAATATACTACAAAAAAACATAATCCACATCCATTCCAGCTAAAAAAATTTACCACCTCTTTGCCATCTACAGACTATAGGGTCAGGCGGAAGCCGCCGAGGGCTGTGAAGCCGGGCATGGGGTAGCCGCGATTGATGGTGTAACGGGCGTCGGTGATGTTTTCGAGACGCGTGAAGAGGGAGATGTAACGGCAGATTTCGTATGTCACTTTGAGGTTGAGGAGAGCGTAATTCTGATTCTTTACATCGTCAGCCACATACAAACCTCCGACCCCCTTGAGGTCAGCCCCGATATTAAGGCATTTGAGCGGTTGCCACTCCACGCCCAGAAAATACTGGTTCTTGGGAGCTCCTACGAGGTCATGAAGCGATGTGTGAAGATAACTATACGTCGCCATGAGCCAGAGATTATCAAGCGGATGGCTGCTAAGTGACAACTCAATACCTTTATTGATAAAGCTGCCGGTATTCTGGTTTTTCAGATTGACGGTCTGTATCATATCGTCACCTTTGCTGTAATATGCCGTCAGCTCCCCCATAAAATAACGCGAGAAGGATTTGCTGACCGACAGCTCATAGTTCATCATCTTCTCAGGCTGCAGGTCGGGATTTGCCATGCGGTAGAGATACAGTTCGCGGAATGACGGATTGCGGTAGCCCATGGCGAGGTTGCCTTTCAGAGTCCACTCACGTCCGGGATTGACCGAAAAGCCAAATTGTGGCACCCATTGCGTGTCAAACATGTCGCTGTTTGCCATACGCAAACCTCCATTGAGATTCAACACATCGCCAAAGAGCATCTGCGACAGGGTCAGATATGGCGAATACTCCACTATGGTCTTGCGTCCAATCGTACTCATCGACCCCTCTTTGTGCTCATTGCCGCCCGACATGGGTATTTCGCCCGAATACACATCGAAGTCAAAGCCGCCTGTCATCGATCCGCCTCGCCACGGTCGGAAATTCTGATACAGGATGACTCCGAGTCGGTCATCCGTGCTGTGAAAGTGGCGCGGATCGTCCACATAATGGTTACCATAATTGTAATACACACGTGCGCTGCCAGAGGTGTTGCCATAATGGTTGGTGGCAGTCAGCGCAGCCTCGCCACGCGTGACATTCTGGTGGTAGATATCCGTAGACTGCGGATTAGACAGCGTGGGATATATAGGGTCATCCCCACAGAAATTCATCAGAGTGTAATCCGCATAAGCCTTCCATCGGTCTGAAAACTCATAACCCACTTTGGCGTAGCCGCTTGCCTGCTTGAAGTCAAGCCCGTCGACATTGCCGTCAGTGCGGTCATACGAGAGCGACACGAGCGAGGAGAAGCGACCGCAGCGCACCGTGTTCGTCACCGATGAGAGCCAGGTGTTATAAGAACCATACTGCGACTCCACGGTGGTACGCACACCGTCATGGCGCACATCCTTGGTGATGACATTGATGGTGCCAGCCATGGCATTGGAACCGTAGAGCACCGAGCCTGGCCCGCGCAGCACCTCCACTCGCTCCACATAGTCCTTGTCATAGAAATCGGCTATGTGGTGGGAATAAATGCCCGCAAACTGCGGCTGTCCGTCAACCATCATCAGCACTCCGCTCGCCCTGTCGCCACCGACACCGCGCAGTTTGATATGCCCCGAGCCTCCGTTGCTCACCCCGAAGCCGAATATGCTCCTCTGCGACACAAACAGGCTCGGCACCATGCCCGAGATTGCCGACAATACCTGCGTATTGCCGGTTGATTCCAGCTGCCTGTTGTCGATGATCGATACCGTATATGGCAGCAACTTCTGAGGCACGGCTCTGTTGGTGCCAGTCACTACCACTTCGCCAAGAGTGTGGAGCGTATCTACATTTTCGGCTCCCGATAAATCAAGAGCCGAAAATATTGACGACGATAATATCACCGTGATTACCGCTGTTTGCTTCATGCAGACTATTTTTTATCTATATCGATGATGACGTATTTCTTGGTGCCGAGACCTAACTTTTCGGCATAGTCCACGGTGTGGGTTCCGTGGCGCGTATTTATGCGTTCGATCAGCGGCTGGTTGTCATCGCCTTCACCAGGCTTGTGGTTGAAAACGAGGTCAAGACATGCCTGGTCAAGAGCCACAGGATCAAGCGATGCAAGGATGCCCATATCCTTGAGGGCAGGCGTGGCGGGATTGCCGTTGCAGTCGCAGTCGACTGACATATTGTTCATCACGTCGATATAAACGATGCCCTTCTTGCCTTTGAAATAAGTGTCAACCGACTGCGCCGCTCCAGCCATGGACTCCAAGAAACCGTCCTGACCGTTACGTGGCTTTGTAAAAGCCTCCTCTGGCTTGGATGTCAATCCAGCCGAGTGGATGAGAGCCTTGCCGTCAGCCGAAGCCACACCGATGCTCTGGTTTTTGAGCACACCGCCGAAGCCACCCATCTGATGACCCTTGAAGTGGGCGAGATTGATCATGAAATCATAATTGGCAAGGTGCTTGCCCACGAGATTGTCGGCGAAATAAGTAGAATCCTGCATCGGCAGCAGCATGTCTCCATCGGCATCCATGATGTCAACGGCAGCGATTTTGTCATAACCGCGCTCTGCGATAGCCTTAAGGTGGTCGGCAGTGTGACGGCGGTTGCCGTTATATGCAGTGTTGCACTCCACGAGAGTCCCGTCAACCTCCTTGACTAATTTTTCTATCAGCTGAGGACTCAGATGGTGTGTTTTTGATGATTCACCGGTGCTGATTTTCACTGCCACCTTGCCCTCAGGCTTGACACCAAGAGCTTTGAACACAGCGAGAAGCGACTCAGGCGTGATTTCAGAAGTAAAATAGACTTTCGCCGGCTCGGAGGTAGCAGCCGTCTGAGCCGTGCATGACATAGCTGCCATAGACAGTCCTAATGTCAACGTGGTTAATGCTTTCTTTATCATAGCAATATGCAGATTTGTGATTGTTGCAAAATTACATAAATTCTGTTTCCACACAATTACCAAAATCGCATTTGTTAGTACCAAAATTACGGTTTCGCATGATGTTTTAACTTTCATTGGGAGGTTTTGGGGAGATTTATACGTGCCTATAGCGCGTAATCGGCTGACAGTTTGTAACTTTGTGGAGAAGAATCCTGCGATGTAACCAAACTGATTTACCCTACACTGTGACATTTTTCTCATTTGGCGGCACACGTAATTATCCTTCACTTGCCGCATCGCTCATACCTCTGATTTTCTTGTTGATAGCGTTTCCGCTCGTCATTGTCGTGGCTGGAAGCGGAGCGGTATTGTCGGCGGGACCGATTCTGCTGCTGGCAGCGTCCGCGATAGCCTACGGACTTGCACTTGGCACCCGCACCGTTTCGCGCCGCGGAGCCGTAATGGGCATGCGCCGCAGCGCCTCCCAGATACTCCCGGCTGTGCCTATACTCATCTGCATAGCCCTTGTAGCCTCATCATGGATGCTGTCAGGAGTCGTGCCCACGCTGATAACATTCGGTCTCAACATCCTCAATCCCCATACATTCTTAGTGGTAGCATGTGCCACATGCGCGCTCATATCGGTGATGACAGGCAGCTCGTGGACCACTATCGCCACCATAGGCATAGCTTTCATGGGCATAGGAGAAGCCATGGGGTTCAGCGACCCGTGGATAGCCGGAGCCATCATCTCTGGCGCATATTTCGGCGACAAGGTGTCACCACTAAGCGACACTACCGTCGTCGCGTCCTCGACCGTAGGCGTCGACCTGTTCGACCACATCCGCTACATGATCATCACCACCGTCCCGGCAATGACTGTCGCGCTGCTCATATACCTGATAGCAGGATGGTGCTTCACCCCCGCCCCGGCATCACAAACAGCGGCAATGCTCGACGCGCTCGGCTCTACATTCAACATCACTCCCTGGACGCTCGTCATCCCAGCCATAACCTTAGCACTCATCGCCTTGCGCATCCCATCGATATGGGTGATGATTGCCGCCTCCATAGCCGGCATCGCCGGTATCTTCATATTGCAACCACAGCTTGACCTGCACTTCGCGGAGGTAGCCCGCACTCTCTGGTCAGGCATAAGTCTGACCACCGGCAACCGCGCGCTTGACGACCTGATCACCTCGTCGGGCGTCTTAGGCATGCTTCCCACCATATGGCTGATACTTTCCGCCATGATATTCGGCGCGGCAATGATAGGCACAGGCATGCTCAGCCGCCTCACCGACGCATTCACGCGGCGCATGAGGTCACGCACATCCATAGTCGGAGCCACGCTATGTAGCGGACTCTCAATGAATTGCCTGACCGGAGACCAGTACCTTTCGCTCATCATCACCGGCAACATGTACCGTTCGCTCTATCGCAGCTTCGGATTGGAAAAGCGCCTTCTCAGCCGCTCGATGGAAGACAGCATTTCGGTGACATCAGTGCTCATCCCATGGAACTCGTGCGGGCTGGCTCAGTCGGCAGTGCTCGGTGTAGCCACACTCGCCTACGCACCGTTTTGCTTCTTCAATTATCTCACCCCTCTATTCTCCATATTGATCACACGACTCGGATACAAGATACCCGAATCGCCAAAACTCAGGCGACCTGCAACAATTACCGCCCCGATGTCGCAATAAACTGACAGTTTGCACGTTTCATTATAGATGAATAAGCTTATCTCAGCCCTTATCCGCCCAATCACGGGTATCGGCATACTAATATTCTTGCTATCAGCCCTCGGCAGCCCCGGGGTGTCAGCCCAATACAAGGACGACAAGCTGCTCAACCGCCCCTATGCCGACAATCGCGCCTGGCATCTGGGATTTTCCGTGGGCATGCACACCGAGGGTCTGAACCTGACCAACAACGGCATACTGACCGACGGCGACAAGCGTCAATGGTTTGCCGAACAGCCCAGCTATGCCCCGGGCTTCTGTATCAACGGCTTGATAGACTTCCGCCTCAACGACTTTTTCAGCGTCAGGTTCTCACCCGGACTATGGTTCGGCAGCCGCACGGTCAAGTTCTACAACGCCCTCCCGGGTCCCCACGAAGGGGTCACCGAAAGCGTCGACATCAAGAGCACCTACATAGTGCTCCCCATAGACCTCAAATATGCCGCGCGCCGCTGGCGCAATCTGCGTCCTTACATCGTGGGCGGCGTGATGCCCGCCTTTGATGTGGGCAAGAAACCACCCATGGACATCCTCTCGCTCAAAAGCACCGACTACTACCTGACCGTCGGCTTCGGATGCGACTTCTATCTGCCGTTCTTCAAGCTCATCCCCGAGGTGAAATTCTGCTTCGGCATGGCAAACATACTCCAGACTGACCGTCCCACCCTCGCCGACCAGCCGTCGCTCATCGCATTTACCAACAGCCTCTCCAAGGTCACCTCCAACATGGTGGTGGTATCATTCTACTTTGAATAACGGACAATGACGATGTTACGCAAACTATCCATATGCATCGCAATGCTCGTAGCGGTGATAGCCGCAGCCTCCCCCAAGGCAGTGGCGCAGACCGACCCGCTCTTCACGCAGTATTTCGAAGTGCCGTCATATTACAATCCCGCGGCCATCGGTCTGACCGATTTCGTCAGATTCCGCGCCGTATCGCGTCTGCAATGGGTAGGCATCTCGCATGCCCCCACCACCTTCGCCCTCGCCGCCGACATGCCGCTCAAGCTGTTTGACCGCCGCTGGGGTGTGGGTCTGGTGCTCAACCAGGACTCTTACGGACTGTTCAGCAACCTCGGCGGCAACGTACAGCTGGCGTTTAAGCAGAAGATGTTCAAGGGCGAACTGACCGCCGCCGTGCAGATAGGCATGTCGAGCATGACCTTCAAAGGCTCCGAGGTGGAGATAGACTTCGATGATGACTACCACATAGGTCAGGACGAGGCGATACCCACCACCGACATCTCCGGCACAGCATTTGACATAGGTCTGGGCATGCACTACACCCACAAGCTTTTCTGGGCAGGACTGAGCATGCTGCATCTCAATTCTCCCTCCATCTCATTCGGCGATGCAGTCGCTTCCTCAGGCAGCTCTGCGGAGTCAGACTTCAGCGGAGACGCTAAAAATTACAAATTAGACTTAAAGCCTACACTTTATTTCATGGGTGGTAGCAATATTCCGCTCAGAAACACGTTATTTGAAGTGATGCCATCGGTAATGGTGGCAAGCGACCTCGGCAGCAACACCACTTTTGAAGTGACTGCCCGCACCCGATGGAAAAAGTTTCTTACATTTGGAGTCGGTTACCGCTACAATGACGCAGTGTCGGTCATGGCGTCAGGCGAATACAAGGGGTTCTTCCTCGCTTATTCCTACGACTACCCCCTCTCCGACATAGCGAAACTATCATCCGGAAGCCATGAAATCCTCGCCGGCTACAGCCTGAAGCTCGACCTCGGCGACCATAACAAATACAAGCACAAGAGCATACGCATACTCTAAGTTATCACAAATGAAAAAAATCACCATCTATATCTCAGCACTCATCATTGCAATGGGCATAGCATCTTGCGGCTCATTGGGACGTTCGTCTGGCTCGGGAGGCGAAGTGACCGGCGTGTCAGGCACTGCGTGGACCGAACCGACACCCTACGGCATGGTACTCGTGGACCGCGGATCCATCATCCTCGGCCCGCAGCAGGCTGACTCGGCTTGGAATCTCGCCGCCGATGCCCGCGGTGCATCCGTCGACGCATTCTGGATGGACGAGACCGAGGTGACCAACGGCAAGTACAAGCAGTTTGTGTTCTGGGTGCGTGACAGCATCATCCGCGAACGCCTCGCCGACCCCTCATACGGCGGCAATGAAGCCTTCAAAATCGAGGAAGACAAGGAGGGCAACCCCATCACTCCCCACCTCAACTGGAGCAAGCCCATACCCTGGCGCAATGCCAACGAGGACGAGCAGCGAGCCATCGAAAGCCTCTACCGCACAAACCCCATCACCGGCAAGCGCGAACTCGACCCCACTCAGCTCAACTACCGCTACGAGATATTCAATACCACCGAGGCTGTCAAGCGCAAGAACCGTCTTGACCCGACACGCCGCATCTACGACACGGACAAACCCGTGCCCACCGACAATCCCATCATCTCCAAGGACACAGCCTATATCAACGATGCAGGCGAGATAGTCCGCGAGACCGTAACACGCGCCCTTACCGGCGACTACGATTTCCTCAACACCTACATCGTCAACGTCTACCCCGACACCACCTGCTGGGTCAACGACTTCGAGAACGCCTACAACGAGCCTTACGTACGCCTCTATTTCTCCCACCCCGGCTACAGCGAATACCCCGTGGTAGGCGTGAGCTGGGATCAGGCGAACGCATTCGCCAACTGGCGTACCGACTACCTGCGCCGCTCCATCGGACGCAACGGTGTCATAATAGAGCCTTACCGCCTCCCCACAGAGGCTGAGTGGGAGTACGCGGCACGCGCAGGCATGTCAGAAAACAAATACCCCTGGGAGGGCGACTTGCCGCTGACCGATGACGACAAAGGATGCTTCTACGCCAACTTCAAGCCTCAGGACGGAAACTACACACTCGACGGCCAGCTGATAACCTCACGTGTAGGCACTTACCAGCCCAACGATTTCGGGCTATACGACATGGCTGGCAATGTCAGTGAATGGACATCGACAGCTTACACCCCCTCAGTAAGCAAGATAACGAGCGACCTCAACCCCGAATACCGCTACAATGCTGCCAAGGAAGACCCCTACCGCCTCAAGCGCAAGATCATCCGCGGCGGTTCGTGGAAAGACGTGGCACACAACATACGCTCCGACCTGCGCCAGTGGGAATACGAGAACGAGCAACGTTCATATATCGGTTTCCGCTGCGTGCGCTCGCAGATCGGCTTTGCAAAGGGCAACAAGTCACGCCACTGATAAAAACGCATAATACCAACCAGACTCCAACCATACATCTCTTTGACCATACACGACAATGGGAAAAATCAAAAGATATAAAAACAGCGTCGAGCGCTTCCTCTCTGGCGAGAGCGGTCAACGGTTCTTTAACTTCGCCTACTCCATAGGTGCTGCCGTAGTCATCTGGGGCGCACTCTTCAAGATACTCCACCTCCCCGGAGGCAACCTGCTGCTCTGCATAGGTATGGGTACCGAGGTGCTGATGTTCATCCTCACCGCCTTTGACCGTCCGCCGCGCGAATACCGCTGGGAGGACGTGTTCCCCGTGCTCCAGTCACGCGACCCCGAAGACCGCCCCGATTTCGGAGGCACTGGCGGCAGTGTGCTCATCAACGGCACTATCAACGCCTCTGACCTTGAGGCTAACCAGTCTACATCGGCCGGTCATGCCACCGTCACCGTGGCAGCTCCCTCACAGGCAGCAACCACCACATCCTCTGTGCCGGCACCCTCGGAAATCACAGACCTTGCCACCGCCACACAGGAATATATGACCAAGATGGGCGAAATCGCCCGGACCATGGAGCAGCTGCGTGACACCACCGCAGCCCTCAACGAGGTCAGCAAGGTGCTCCTCGAGAGCTACCGTGCCATCACCGAGAACTCCGAGGGCATATCCTCCAGCTCCACAGGCTACGTCACACAGATGGAGGATCTCAACCGCAACATCGGTGGTCTCAACACCATATACGAGATACAGCTCAAGAGCGTGTCGAGCCAGCTTGACTCCATCGACCGCGTCAACCGCGGCATCAAGGATATCCGCGACATGTATGAGAAGAGCTCGCAGCAGAGCGCGCGCTACTACGAGGAGACCGAGAAGATGGCGCGCTACATGCAGCAGCTCAACCAGGTGTATGAGAAGATGATCCACGCCATGACCGTCAACATGTACCGCGCTCCCATGCCCGGCACTCCTGCCGACGCAGCCCCTGCACAGCCCACCACACCCGACACAAATCCATTCACCCGTAACTGATGGCCCAGAGCAACACACGTCTGTCACCCCGTCAGAAGATGATCAACCTGATGTACATCGTCCTGACGGCAATGCTTGCACTCAATGTATCAAGCGATGTCCTCGACGGCTTCAAGGAAGTCGAAGACGGACTCGCGCGCACCAATGAGACGGCATCTGACCGTAACAGCGGCATCTACGGGGCTATCAGTGCCATGGCTCTCCAGAATCCTGAGAAAGGGAATCCCTGGCTCGCCAAAGCTACCGCTGTGCGCGACGAATCGCAGCGTCTCTACAACGAAATCGACTCTCTCAAATATCTCATAGTCCGCAAAAGCGACGGCGAGGAGGGCGACCCGCACAACATCGTCAACCTTGACGACCTCGAGTCTGCCGCCACCGTCATGCTCAACCCCACCTCGCGCCTCGGCGAGAAACTCCGTCTGCAACTTGACTCCTACTCCGACTTCGTGACCAAGATGATCGCAGACTCATCCGTGATGCGCAATATAAAGGCTTCTCTCTCCACATCGCCAGTCAAAAAACCGGGCATAGCCCTCCCTGTCAAGTGGGAGGTGGCAAAATTTGAAGGGCAGCCCGTAGTGGCTGCCGTCACCCATCTGACCAAACTCCAGAACGACCTCCGCTATGCCGAGGGCGAGACGCTCCAGCAGCTTCTCTCAGCCATTGATGCCACGGATGTGCGCGTCAATTCGCTCAATGCGTTCGTCATCCCCCAGAGCCGCTACGTGATGAAAGGGGCTAAATATTCAGCCAACATCGTCGTGGCTGCGGTCGACACCACTGCACGCCCGGTGGTGACCATCAACGGCAAGACCCTCAACAATGACCGCGGTCTCTACGAATTTACCGCAGGCTCAGCCGGAAACTTCGATTACTCGGGCACCGTGACTTTCAATATGGGCAACGGCTCCGACATGACCCTCCCATTCAAGTCATCATATACCGTCATGGAGCCGATGGCTTCGGTATCCGCCACCAACATGAACGTGCTCTATGCCGGCATCGACAACCCCATCAGCATAGCCGTCCCCGGTATACCGATGAGCAAAATCAACGCCTCGATGACCAACGGCTCTCTCACACGCAGCGGCGACAAGTGGATAGCACGTCCCGGCAAGGTGGGCAGCGACGCCGAGATCGTAGTCACAGCCCAACTTGAAAGCGGCAACCAGCGCATCAGTGCCACCAAGTTCCGTGTGCGCCGTCTGCCTGACCCGACACCTTTCATACCGTTCAACGGTGCTTCAGGACAGGAACGCTACAAGGGCGACACCCCCATCAGCAAGGCTTCGCTGATGAGCGCATCGGGTCTCGGGGCAGCCATCGACGACGGCATCCTTGACACCCCCTTCAAGGTCATATCGTTCGAGACCGTCTCGTTTGACTCCATGAACAACGCCATACCAGAGGTCAGCGACGGACCCAACTTCTCGTCGCGCCAGCGCGAATCGTTCCGCCGTCTCTCACGTGGCAAACGCTTCTACATATCGCGCATCAAGGTCTCCGGACCTGACGGCACCCAGCGCACACTGCGCCCCATGGAAGTCATAGTCAACTAACACGCTTCTTTTATATATCCCTCAGCATATGAAATTATCACGCTATATAGCAGCATTCTCCCTCCTGGCTCTCACCACGGTGTCAGCCATGGCTCAGGAACGCTCCACGACCACAGGCGTGTCGCGCACCAACGCCGCCGAACGTCGCCGCGCCCTCCAGCAGGCAGGTCCGGGCATAACACAGCGCATGCAGAATGCCTCCGAGACCACTCCGATGAGCGATGCCGACCTCGACTGGATGCGCGTCATATATCGCGAACTCGACCTCAACAAGGTGCAGAACGCTCCCCTCTACTATCCCGACGAGGTGATCGACGGACAGAAAAACCTCTTCCGCATCATCATGGAGCTTGTAGCCTCCGGGCAGCTCCCCGTCTATGAATATCTTGACGGACGCGAAATCTTCAACGATCAGTACCGCGTCAAGACCCGCGACATGCTTGACCGCTTCCACATCCTCTACACCGATGCCAAAGGCTCTACGGAGAAGCGTCCGCGATTCACCATCGAGGATGCTGACGTTCCCTCCAACGAGGTACTCTCCTATTATATAATAGAGCGTTGGGAATTTGACCACCGCACCAACAAGGTCAACTGCCACGTGGAAGCAGTATGCCCGGTGCTCCACCGCAGCGGCGACTTCGGCGGCGAGGCTGTGAAATATCCGATGTTCTGGGTCAAGTATTCCGACATCAAGCCCTATCTCGCCACCACATCCATCTTTGTAGATGACAACAACAACCTCGCCACACACTCCATCTCCGACTACTTCTCCAAGGTGATGTATGACGGCGAAATCTACAAGACGCGTAATCTCCGCAACCTCTCGCTGATGCAGATGTACAGCGACCCCGACCGCCGCAAGCAGGTGCAGGACAGCATACAGCAGAGCCTTGACAACTGGGGCAAGAAGATGTGGGTGCCCTCGCTTGAGGAACTTGAAGAAGCCCGCATAGCCCGCGAGGAGGCTGAAGCTGCCGCCGAAAACGGGCCGACCACAGCGACCGCGCCTGTCATCGACAGCGAAGGACTCCCCGTAGTGGCTGAGGAAGGCGCACAGACCGAAGAAGCCCCCAAGGTCAACTCCCGCGCCCGCAAGAGTGAAGCCGACAAGAAGAAGGCTGACAGCAAGAAAAAGAAATCAAAGAAGAAGCCCAAGGTCAAGCGCGCCAAATCATCAGGCACCCAGCCAGCCGCCGAAAAGAGCGTCCGCAACCGCCGCCGCTGACCCACCGCCACAGACCTCCCCACATAAAGTCTTATAATTCTTATAAGTCCTATAAATCTTATAAGAATTATAAGACTTATCAGATTTATAGGACACACCATAGCAGACCCTCTTGCGAACTATTATTAAGCATTTTTTGTTTAATAATGTGGCGTTATCATCAAATAAAGTCTTACCTTTGCCTCGGCTAATCCGCAGCCTCGCTGCTGCGTATGCCCCGACAGTTTAAGTATATAATTTTCAACACTATAGATTTATGGAAACAACCGGTCTTGACCGCATCAGCTATGCTCTCGGTCTGAGCATGGGCAACAATTTCAAGGCATCCGGCATTCAGGAACTCGACTTCGCAGAATTTGCAGCAGGAGTCGAAGCTGTATTTGCCGGCACCAAACCCAAAATGACCTATGACGAGGCAAAGGAGGAAATCCGCAAGTTCTTCACAGCCATGGAGGAGCGCAACCAGGCTGAAGCCCGAAAGATGGCGGATGTCAACGAGAAAGCCGGCAAAGATTTCCTCGACCAGAACGGCAAACGCCCCGAGGTGAAGACCACACCCTCAGGTCTCCAGTATGAAGTGCTGACCGAAGGCACAGGCGTGATGCCCTCAGCTGCCGACCAGGTGAAGGTACACTACACCGGCAAACTGATCGACGGCACAGTATTTGACAGTTCCGTAGAGCGTGGCGAACCCGCCACATTCGGCGTGACACAGGTAATCCCCGGATGGGTGGAAGCCCTCCAGATGATGAAAGCCGGCTCAAAGTGGCGTCTCTACATCCCCTCGGCTCTCGCTTACGGTCCCAACGGTGCCGGCGGCGTGATAGGTCCCAACGCCACCCTTATCTTTGACGTGGAACTGCTTGAGGTCATCGGCAAATAAAGAAACAAAACTCAATCATTATAATTACAACTTCTATCATTCACTAACAGTATCCGTTATGAAGAAACTCGTCATGGCTTGTGGTATCGCCGCTATCGCCATCGCTACAGTAAGCTGCTCAAAGTCAAGCAGCACGGGCAACGACTCATTCGCTGACTCAATCGCTGAATATATGGGCACCGTGCAGGGTGCAGACATCGCTAACAGCTATGCACAGCTCGACTCTGCCCAGCGCGCATCCATGTCAAAGGATGCCATCCTCGCCGGTATCAAGACTGTCCTCATGGCTGACACAGCCGACAAGGGCTATATGGCAGGTCTCAACATAGGTCTCGGACTGATGCAGCAGGCAAGTTTCCCCGAGCAGGCAGGCATCAAGGTTGACCGCCAGCTCCTCTTTGAGAAATTCGCTGAGGCATTCAAGGCTGACAGCGTAGCCGACATGGCTAAGAACCGCGAAGCCCTCCAGGGTCTGATGATGCAGGTACAGCGCAAGGCCATGGAAGCCCAGCAGGCTGCCGAGAAAGCCCGTCGCGAAGAAGCTGCCAACTCACCCGAAGCCAAAGCCAACGAGAAAGCCGGATCCGAGTACGCAGCAAAGATGAAGGCAGAGGACAAGGCTTATCAGACCACAGCATCAGGTCTCGTCTACAAGGTTGACAACGTCGGTGCAGGCGAGTCACCCAAAGACACTGATGTCGTAAAGGTCAAATACACCGGACGCCATATCGACGGCACCACCTTTGACACAAGCGGCGACCGCGCAGTCGACTTCCCCGTCAACGGTGTAGTACCCGGATTCTCCGAAGCCCTCAAGATGATGAAGAAGGGTGCCAAGTACACCGTCATCATCCCCGGCAACCTCGCTTATGGTGCTGACGGCACACCTGACGGCAGCATCAAACCCAACGAGACCCTCGTGTTTGACATCGAGCTCGTTGACGTTAATGCACAGAAATAATCCCAACAGGCAGCCAATCGGCGTCTGATCAATATAAATGTCACGTCCTGACACCACTATCAATGGCTTTGGGACGTGTCATTTTTCTCTCAACATCACCAAAATCCATTCTACAACCTTTTCAACCAATCTCCTAACTTAAGATGAAAAAATACCTTTCGTCACTTCTGGCTATCTCCGCCATCGCACTGTCACTCACATCATGTTCCAACGATGACGACGCACCCGTAGTAGTGCCCGGTCTGGCAAGCGTGACATTCAACACCAACTCAGCCATACAATACAGCTCTGCCAACGGAGCCTGGATCGACTGCTACAATCCCACCACCACAAACGCCCTGACATACACAGGCCTCAACTTCTCCCATCAAGTGACCACATGGGACGGTGGGGCTACATACTACTGGTCAGGCTTCTGCCCCTCCAACAGCAAAGAGAATGCCGCCCACGAGACCGACTACCTCGATTACCAGTGGAGCTCAATCACCGCCGGTGGTCTTAACTATGCCGGAGGCAAACTCCCCTTCATGGTGGCAAACTGGAACACATCCGAGTCTCTTGATGCCATCCCCGCCAATCCGTCTCTTAAGATGACACCCAAGACTGTATCCACTTTCCGCCCCTATCGCGTGTCGGTGACCAACTCGTCATACACCTACTATGCCATCACAAGGGGATACGGATACGGTGGCGCAGAGGTCAACAAGTTCACTTCTGCTGATGATTTCCTCAAAGTATATTTCATCGGTGTGCGTAACGGCTACAAGACAGGCACGGTCACAGCCCACCTTGCCAACGGCACACAGCCTCTCTCAGAGTGGGTAAGCGTCAATCTCCAGCCCCTCGGCGAAGTAGACTACATCTACTGCCAGATGGAATCATCCAAGAAAGACGAGTATGGCATGCTGACCCCTGCCTACTTCTGCATCGGTGATGTCATCGTATTCGAACAGTGATCACCCCTCTGCTGACACATGTCTAAGAAAATAGTATTTTTCGGGACTCCCGAATTTGCCGTGCCCTCGCTTGACGCTCTCGTCAGCGAGGGTTTCGACATTGCTGCGGTGGTCACAGCCACCGACAAGCCTGCCGGACGCGGCCATGCCATGACCCCGTCGGCTGTCAAGAAATACGCTCTTGACCACAATATCCCGGTCCTGCAGCCCGAGAAACTCCGCGACCCTGAGTTTGTCGACACCCTGCGTCAGATCGGTGCCGATCTCTTCGTGGTCATAGCGTTCCGTATGATGCCAGAGGTGGTGTGGGCTATGCCCCCGTTAGGCACATTCAACCTCCACGCGTCCCTGCTGCCCAAGTACCGTGGAGCTGCCCCCATCAACTGGGCAGTCATCAACGGTGACACCGAGACTGGCGTGACGACATTTTTCCTCAGCCACGACATTGACACCGGCGACATCATAGACCGCGTATCGACACCTATCCATCCCACCGATTGCGTGGGCGATGTGCATGACCGTCTGATGGAACTCGGCGCACATCTGACAGTGGACACTGTACGTAAGATATTTGACGGCACCGTGGTGCGCCAGCCCCAGAGCGAACTGCTCGCCGGCTTGGAGCCCACCCCTGCCCCCAAGATATTCCGTGAAACATGCCAAATCGACTGGAACCGTCCAGCTGACGCCATCCACAACCTCATCCGCGGTCTTTCTCCCTACCCCGCGGCTTGGTCAACGCTGTCATTAGACGGCGAAGCTCCCAGAGACTTCAAGATTTTCAGCTCCGAGGTGACAACCGAGCCATCCACCAACCGTCCCGGCACAGCCTCCATCGATGGTGACCGTCTCCTCATCGACACCGCGACAACACGCCTGTCAGTGCTTTCGCTCCAAGCCCCCGGCAAGCGCCGCATGTCCACCCCCGACTTCCTCCGCGGCCTCCGATGACCGATGCCTCGAGGGTATTGCAACATCAAAATTTGTAGGGACGCGGCGTGCCGCGTCATCAAAGGGCATCCCGCCTGATACGATGACGCGGCACGCCGCAATACCGTTTAATTAAGACATGGTCAGTGAATCCAATATAGGAGGTACGTCGGAGACGTACCAGCCATGCGTAACCCCATGCACGACTGATACGTCTTCGACGTATCTATCCGCATCAGAGCGCTTAAATGTAAACAGCTTTGTGGCGTGTCACCATATTTATGCGTGTAACAGTCACAAAATGTAACAACTGATGGTTTTGTTACATCTTTGTTACTTCATTTCTGTTTGTAATTTATTGTCTACCAGGGAGTTGTAAAATTTGTTCATTTTTTTGACTTTTTTCTTGATTTTTTTGGCTAAAAAACTTGACAAGCGGATGACACTTTCATACTTTTGTATCAGAACACTAAACCAAACAAACTTCAACAACTTCGTTACTCCATTTTTCACCAGTCCCTCTCTCCTCCGGATGCCTACTGAGGGGACAAGAAATAAAGGCATCACTCATAACCAAATTCCATCAACATTAAATCTATCCGCATTATGAAACCCGCTATCGAACTCGAACTTACCAAGATGCAGGACAACCTGTTCAACTTCGCTATGATGCTCACTTCCAACCGTGATGACGCATACGACCTCCTTCAGGACACATCTCTAAAGGTGCTTGCCAACGAAGACAAATTTGCCGAGAACACCAACTTCAAAGGCTGGGTCTTCACTATCATGCGCAACATCTTCATCAACAACTACCGCCGCGTGGTTCGTTCGGCTACGGTCATCGACACCACCGAAGACCTCTTCCATCTCAACCTCTCACAGGACTCAGGCATCACAAGCCCCGAAGGTACTTACTGCGCAGGTGAGATCACACAAGCCATCAAGGAACTTCCCGCCGAATACCGCATCCCCTTCTCGATGCACGTTGCCGGCTACAAATACAACGAGATTGCCGAAAAGATCAATGTACCCCTCGGTACCGTCAAGTCACGCATCTTCTTCGCGCGCCGTAAACTCCAGACCCGTTTCGCCGACTACCAGTAATCCGGCACCCATGTCTGCAACGACATAACGCAGGGACGCAACTCCCTCGTATTTACCTGGTCCGGGCATCACATTACAGAATTCATGCAACTACAACTCCACTTTCAAGTATACGCCCTCCGGACCGGGAGCGGTTTCTAACTCAAAACAATAATATGCGGCAAGAGCCGTGCCCCTATCGGAGGCACGGCTCTCGTTTTTTCTCATGCCACCGTCAGGCAGCGATATCACACCATGACATCTTCTTCGTAGGAAGGCTCGGCGGTAGGACGCTGTATGCGGTAGGACGAACGCAGAAGCTTATGGAGCATGGCGAGCATCTCGCGTGTCTCCTGAAGGACATTGAGATACACATACATGACCTTGAGCTGCTGGGCATTGACTGTGCGCAGTTGCTCTATGAGCTGACCTATCTTCTTGGCGACATCTATCTTCAGTCGGTTACAGTCGGTCCTGACAGTCGCGATCACTTCACCGTCGCCCACCTTGACCGCCTCGATAGCCTCGCCATATAGGGTATCCACCTGACCGGCGATGTCAGCCAGCGTGACAGCCTCACGCTGGGGAAGAGGACGGAAATTGTTGTCGACATGCTCCAGGCATCCCTCGCCTATGCGTCGGAGGCAGTAATTGATGTCTGACATGGCATTGTTTGACAGATGCATCGGCGAACTGTAGCGAAGCGTATCCACAGGGGCAAGGCTTCGCAGACCTAGCATCTGCTTGCGGCGGTATTCCTTAAGCACGGTCTTGTATTTGACCACACGACGGGTAGCCTTGCGTATCTTTCCAGCCTCCTCATTGATGAATCCCTGTGCCATGGCATCATACATGTCGCGCGCATGGTTGAGACCGTCAAGCTGGCAGTCAGTCATGTAAGTGCGGAAGAGGACTCGCTTCTCATGCTCGTCAGAGCTCTTAAGCAGCTGCCCGAGCACGGTGGTCTTCTCAATCTCGGCATGTTTGCGCTTGAAGCGGCGGTTGCTCCTGATAAGAATGAAGATGGCAAGAGCGGCAAACAGATAAAGTATCCACAACCCACCGGTATGCATCGCGCTGACTATCAAGGCTGAGGCGGCAAACGCCACAAAAGCGGTGACAAACCATCCGCCGATGACAGCTATCACACCTGAGATGCGGAACACCGCGCTCTCTCGGCTCCACGCCTTGTCGGCAAGGGATGTACCCATAGCCACCATGAAGGTCACGAAAGTCGTAGACAGGGGCAGCTTCAATGAAGTACCGACAGCTATAAGCACACCGGCGAGCATCAGATTGACAGTGCCACGCACGAGGTCAAACGCCGCACCTTCCTCCAGATCCATCTTGTCGGCATCAAAGCGGCGGTTGATCCATCTGCGCACACTCTCCGGTGTATGAGCTTTCACAGTGTCAAGAGTGCGCTGCGTCCAGCGGACCAACTGGCGTCCTACTTTAGAGGAACTGAACATCTCATCGCCCTCCATCTGGCTGCCAAGCCCTATCTCGGTCTTGGAGACGTGGCGCACCTTGGGAGACGTGGCGAGCGAAACCACCATTATCACACCGGCTCCGAGCAGGAAATAGACAGGGGTAGAAGCCGGACCGTTGAGTGAACTCATCATAAAGCTGTCGGGTACACCGGTGCCATTGGTGCTGTAGTCGAGAAATGACTCAAACCCTGTCAGAGGGACACCGATAAAATTGACAAGGTCATTACCGGCAAACGCCATCGCCAGGGCAAACGTGCCGAGCAACACCGTGACTTTGAGGACATTGACACGACACCAGTGAAGCACCTGCATCACCACAGAGAAAAACACCAGCGAACAGCCAACGATCAGCAGCTGGTTGCCGGCTATCCAGTCCTTGACCTCAGGAGTCATGAACGTCAGGCTCTTGGCACCCTTGATAAGCATGAAATATATGATAGCGGTAGTGGCTATGCCCCCGAAAAGACCAACCTTCCACTTCAACTTGCTCTTAAGATCGAAACTGAACAGCAGACGGCTCAAAAACTGTACTATGATACCGAATATGAACGCGATGGCGACCGACAGGAATATGCCGAGAATGATTTCCAATGCCTTATGCGAATTGATCATATGCGACAGATCCACGCCTGCAGCACCCCCGAATATGTTGAGCAGCGATATGGCAAATGTGGCACCCAGCAGCCCGAACACAAGTGATACGGTGGTCGACGTGGGCATCCCGAGATTGTTGAATATGTCGAGCAATATGATATCCGTGACCATCACAGCCATGCATATACATAGGATGTCGAAAAACGAGAAGTATTCGGGCCGGAATATGCCGTTACGGGCTATGTCCATCATGCCGTTGCTCATCACGGCTCCTATAAACACGCCAGCCCCGGCAACCAATATTATACGCTTGTAAGAAGCCGCTTTAGCCCCTATCGCCGAATTGAGAAAGTTTACGGCATCATTGCTGACACCCACCGACAGGTCAAACACCGCCAGCACGAAAAGGAAAATGATAATTCCTACGAAAAACAGATCCATCAGTTACGTCTTGGATTTTAATAGACTTGAAATTGATATTGAGAAGTGTCGACAAATCCTGTCGCTTCTTATTCGTCTACAAAATTCTACAAATAATGTTTCATTTTTGTTTCAAAAACATGAAATTATTATAGCACCGAATCACCCCGCATTTCGGCAGATGCTAACGTCGTTACCGACAGCGGTTTGCAGTTTCGCCGAAAAATGCGTAATTTTGACGGTTTAAGTGCGGCAACATGCCCTTGCGATCACATTTCACTACCCCATGAAAGAAACAGACAAACTCATCATAGGCATATCTCATGGCGACATCAACGGCGTGGGCTACGAAGTCATAATCAAGACCCTCTCCGACCCCCGTCTGCCCGAGATGTGTACCCCCGTAATCTATGGTTCGGCTAAGATACTGACCGCCTACCGCAAGATGCTCGGACTGCCCAACCTGCCCGTCAATGTCATCCAGGAGGTCCAGGAGGCAAAACCCGGCACCGTCAACATCATCAATGTAGTGTCTGATGACACACGCATCGACCCGGGACAGTCAACCCCCGAAGGCGGCAGCGCAGCTTATGCAGCCCTCGAATGCGCGGTGACCGACCTGCGCTCGGGAGCCATCGACGCTCTGGTGACAGCCCCCATCAACAAAGCCAACATCCAGAGCTCCACCTTCACTTTCCCTGGTCACACCGAATATCTCGAAGCGTCACTCGGCGAGGGCACTGACAAGTCGCTGATGATACTCTACAACGAGGTGGTCAAGGTGGCGCTCGTGACCACGCATCTGCCTCTGTCACGCATCCCGCAGGCAATCACCAAGGATGCCATCATGGAGAAGCTCAAGATATTCGACTCCTCGCTGCGCCGCGACTTCGGCATAGTGCATCCGCGCATAGCCGTGCTGTCGCTCAACCCCCATGCCGGCGACGGCGGACTTCTCGGCTCTGAGGAGCAGGACATCATCACACCTGCCATACAGGAAGCCCGCAAAGAGCGCATCGAGTGCTTCGGACCCTATGCCGCCGACGGATTCTTCGGCCACGGTCTGTTCCGCAGCTTTGACGGAGTGCTCGCCATGTACCACGACCAGGGACTGGCACCGTTCAAAGCCATAGCCGGAGGCTCTGGCGTAAACTTCACCGCCGGACTGTCGGCTGTACGCACATCGCCCGACCATGGCACAGGCTACGACATAGCCGGACGCGGAGATGCCGACGAGGCATCGTTCCGCCAAGCCATCTACGAAGCAATCGACATATGCAACCACCGCGCGTCATATGATGCCGCCACCGCCAATCCGCTCAAGAAGGTATTCCACGAGAAAAACACCAAGGACAACGTGGTGCTTGACCTCACCAAGGATTCCGACGAGGCTTGACCACAATCAAACAGCATAACGCATGAACTACGCCATAATCGCCGCCGGAGAAGGCTCACGCCTCGCCCAGGAGGGTGTCAGCAAGCCCAAGCCGCTCGTTGACATCAACGGCACCCCCATGATCCAGCGTCTCATAGACATATTTCTCGACTCCAACGCCGAGTCGGTATCCATAATCGTCAATGAGCACATGACCGAGGTACGCGCCTTCATCGAAAGCCTGTCGCTCCCCGTGCCTCTTAATTTAGTGGTTAAATCCACCCCCGGCTCCATGTACAGTTTCGCCGAGCTGAGCCGCGTGATGGCTCAGGGACGCTTCTGCCTGACTACGGTCGACACCATTTTCCGCCCCGAAGACTTCAAGCGGTATATCGCCAGCTTCGAGGCTGACGAGCATGCCGACGGCTACATGGCGGTCACCTCATATATCGATGACGAGAAGCCGCTCTATGTGGATGTCGATGACCGCATGATGATCACCGCCTTCCGTGACAAGCCCTGGGGTGGCGAACGCCACATCTCCGGCGGAATATACGGACTGACCGACAAGGCTTTCCCTGTACTGCATGACTGCCTCGAACGCGGAGTGACGCGCATGCGCGACTTCCAGCGGGCACTCGTCAGCGACGGTTTCGCACTCAAAGCCTACGATATGGGCATGATACTTGACGTGGACCACAGCGGTGACATCAAGAAAGCATGCGATTTCCTCAATACAGATACAACCCTTTAACACACCGATCATGTCAGAGCTAAGGATTGCCGGCATAATGAGAGCCGGAGCCTATTCGCCCAACCATATAGGCAACGATGCCGCCATATTCAACGGCACTATCGAGCAGCTGCGCAAACGCGGCATGATAGTGACCGTCTACAACGAAGAGCAGCTCGCAGCCGGACTGGTCACCGAGCCGGTCATCATCAACATGTGCCGCGAGCAGCGGTCCATGGAAATCCTCCAGGCTAAGGAGGATGCCGGATGCCTCGTCATCAACTCGGGCTACGGCATACAGAACTGCATGCGCGAACGCATGACCCGCATACTCTTAGGCAACAACATTCCCTACCCCGACAGTGTCATCGCCAACACCAACGAGGCTGTCAAAGACGCCCTGTCAAAGGCTGGTATAGAGCGGTGCTGGATCAAGCGCGGCGAGTCACACAGCCAGCACAAGGAGGACGTGTGCTACGTACGCCATGCTGAAGAAGCCCAGGAGGTGCTTCAGGAATACTTCCTCCGCGGCATCAAACGCGCCGTAATCAACCGCCACTTAGAGGGCGACCTCATCAAATTCTACGGCATACAGGGCTCGCCGTTCTTCTACTGGTTCTACCCATTTGACAACGGACACAGCAAATACGGCTACGAGGAAATCAACGGCAAGAGCCACAATCTGCCCTTCGACCTCGCCAAGCTACGCGACATATGCGACCGCGCATCCGAACTGCTTGACGTGAAGATCTACGGCGGCGACTGCATAGTCTCCGAGACCGGCGACATCCGCATCATCGACTTCAACGACTGGCCCAGCTTCGCGCCCTGCCGCACGGAAGCCGCCCCCCACATAGCCCGCGCCATACTCAAGTGCATCAAGGAATATGCCGAGAAGCGCGGCTTGAAATAATCCCGACCCACGCCCACTCTCCCCATCAGCTATGACTGACACGACACAACAACAGCATACAACGAACCCCGATAGCACCCAGGCTGCCACCGGCATACGCCCCGACGTGCTCAACTACGACGATGTGGTCTCGGTGGTACCCCGTCTTGCCGGACACCGCAAGCTCGTCAACTGGCTTCTCCATGCCCTTGAAGTAGACAAGGTCAACGCCGTGCACTCCCACTGCTGCGACACTCCGGGACCGGAATTTGTCAAGAGGCTGCTTTTCGAGGAGTTTCACAACACCCTGCGCATCGACAACGAGGCTGTGCTCGATCACCTACCCGAAGGTGCATTCATCACTGTCAGCAACCACCCCTTCGGTGCGCTTGACGGCATCGCGCTGATACATATCGTGGCATCGCGCCGCCCCGACTACAAGGTCATGGTCAATATGATACTCAACCACATATCAGCCATGCGCCCCAACTTCATCGCCGTCGACCCCATGGCAAGCGACAACCCCGAGAAACGCCGCGTCAGCGTCAACGGCATACGCGAAGTGGTGCGCCGACTTAAGGACGGACATCCCATAGGATTCTTCCCCGCCGGAGCTATGAGCAAGACCGACCGCCACGGCCGCCCCATAGACCGCGAATGGCAGAAGACCGTGCTTCAGCTCATCTACAAGGCAAAAGTACCCGTGATACCTATCTTCTTCCACGGCAAAAACAGCTGGTGGTGCAATTTCCTCGGTCATGTATGCTGGCCAGCCCGTTCGCTGCGTCTCCCTGCAGAAGTGTTCCGCAAAAACGGCACGGAACTGCATATCAGCGTCGGTGACCCCATATCGGTCGAAGAGCAGGCTGCCCATGGCGATTCGCCCGAAAGTCTCGGCGCGTACCTGCGCGAAAAGACCTACGCGCTGCGTGACATTTATAAATAATCCTCTCATTTAAGTCAATCACAACCGTATTGAGAAATGTCCGACACAACCAATCACACCGATCTGAAGACACTCAAGACATCATTTCGTGACTCACTCAAGTCGCTCGACACCGAGGAGACCATTGACATATATTTCTACCGCCCTATAGGATATGCGTGGGCGATGCTTGCCAAAAAGCTCGGTGTCACCCCCAATGCCATCACCATAGCGAGTATATTTCTCGGCATCGGAGCCGGCGTGGCGTTCTACTTCCCGGTGCTATGGATCAACCTCATAGGCATCCTGCTGCTCGTATGGGCAAACTCGTTTGACAGCGCGGACGGCCAGCTTGCCCGCATGACCAAGCAGTATTCGCGTCTCGGACGCATACTCGACGGACTCAGCGGCGACATCTGGTTTGCCACCATCTATGTGGCAATATGCCTGCGCGAGACTGTCACCAGCGATTTTTTCCAGGCTCACCACTGGGTCATATGGGTCATGGCTGTATGCGCCGGCATATGCCACGCCAAGCAGGCTGCATCGGCTGACTACTACCGCCAGTTCCACCTCTATTTCCTCAAAGGCAAGGAGGGGAGCGAACTTGAGAACTCCTCCGAACTGCGCGAGAAGCTCGACGCCCTGTCATGGAAACACGACTTCTGGAAGAAACTCGTCTTGTCATCATACACCAACTATACCGCCAACCAGGAGAGCCACACACGCGCCATGCAGCAGCTCCGCGCAGAGCTCCACCGCCGTTTCCCCGACGGAGAGATACCGCAAAGCTTCCGCGACGACTTCCGCCGCCTGAGCCTGCCGCTGATGAAGTACACCAACATCCTGTCGTTCAACTGGCGCAGCATCATCCTCTTCGTCTCCATCCTCTGCCTGATGCCGTGGCTCTACTTCGCCGCCGAACTGACCATATTCAACATCATACTCATATACATGAACGTGCGTCACGAAAACATATGCCGACGCCTGACCGACGATTTACGCAATGGAAAATATTAAAGGCATCATATTTGACTACGGTGGCACCATCGACAGCCACGGCGACCACTGGAACGAGGTGATATGGGACGGCTACCGCGATGCCGGCGTAGATGTCAGCAAAGCCGACTTCCGCGACGCTTATGTGGAGACCGAACGCGAACTCGCCCGTACACGCCACATCCTCCCACACCATAATTTCTACGACCTGCTTCTCATCAAGATGAAGCTGGAGCTGGGTGTGCTTATCAGCCGCGGGCTGCTGCTCCCCGACAACTCCGAAAGCCTTGCCGTGGCTATAGCAGAATACTGCTACGACCGCGCCAGATCATCGGTAGAAGATGCCCGCCCGGTACTTGAAACCCTCCACAAGCACTATCCGATGGTGCTTGTGAGCAACTTCTACGGCAACGTGGAGAGCGTGCTTGAAGACTTTGACCTGTGTCGCTATTTCGGACACATCGTGGAGAGCGCCGTAGTGGGTGTCCGCAAGCCCGACCCAGCCATCTTCGCCCTCGGAGTCGACGCCCTCGGGATGCAACCGCAGCAGGTGCTCGTCGTAGGCGACTCCCTGCGCAAGGATATCCTTCCGGCAGAATCCTTAGGATGCCACGTAGCCTGGCTCAAAGGCAAAGGGTGGACTCCCGAGGAAGATGCCGCCACCCACCACTCCGTCATCACCGACCTGCGTGACATCCTGACCATGCTCCACCTCGGCTGAGAGGCACTTTCCTAAAGACCTTAATGTCATTAAGGACTTTAAAGACCTTAAAGCCCCTTTAACATTAATAAATATCTACTGGTCAAAACCTCCACTATTTTATCCTATTTTATACAAATATGCAATATATTAACTAATATTAGAGAATATTTGCGAAGATTATATTACAAATATTTTCACATATTGATTTTTCGCTGTAATTTTGCCCGCTGTGCAATCCAAGACCGCGGCATTTACCTGTCCGCCGTCGGCTGTGGATGAAAAAGAAGTGCCTTTCTCTCCGCCACATCACATCTCATGCAAGCCGATTCACTCTTTGCACCACCAACGAGAAATCAAAAACAAAAAACACACAAAACAACCATTTAACACAAAATCATGGCCACATCTAACGTTAAACCCGCCAATGGCAAACTCGGTGTCATGGTAGTAGGCCTCGGTGCCGTTTCTTCCACATTCATGACCGGCGTGCTGATGGCCCGCAAGGGTCTCGCAAAGCCCGTCGGCTCAATGACACAGTATGACAAAATCCGTGTGGGTCGCGGCGCTGACAAGAAGTACCTCAAGTATGACGAAATCGTTCCCATCGCAAAGCTTGACGACATCGTGTTCGGTGCCTGGGACGTTTATCCCGCCAACGCTTACGAAAGCGCTATCAACTGCGAAGTTCTCAAAGAAAAAGATATAGAGCCCGTCAAGGACGAACTCATCCAGATCAAGCCCCTCAAGGCTGCTTTTGACCACAACTACGCCAAACGTCTCGACGGTGACAACGTAAAGCAGGTCAAGGACCGCTGGGATATGATGGAGCAGATCCGCGAAGACATCCGCAACTTCAAGAAAGAGACCGGTGTGGACCGCGTAGTGGTCCTCTGGGCTGCATCTACCGAAGTTTACGTGCCTGTTGACGAGAAAATCCACGGCTCTCTCGAAGCACTCGAGGCAGCCATGAAGGCTGACGACAAGGAGCACATCGCCCCCTCTATGTGCTACGCTTATGCAGCACTCAAGGAAGGCGCTCCCTTCATCATGGGCGCTCCCAACACCACCGTCGACATCCCCGCTATGTGGGAACTCGCAGAGCAGACCGGCATGCCCATCGCCGGCAAGGACTTCAAGACCGGTCAGACCCTCGTCAAGAGCGGCTTTGCTCCTATCATCGGCACACGCTGCCTCGGACTGAACGGCTGGTTCTCTACCAACATCCTCGGCAACCGCGATGGCCTCGTGCTTGATGAGCCCGCCAACTTCCGCACCAAGGAGGTATCAAAGCTCTCTACCCTCGAGTCAATCCTCGAGCCCGAGAAGCAGCCCGACCTCTACGGCCACGGCAACGACGAAGACACCCAGTACTACCACAAAGTGCGCATCAACTACTATCCCCCGCGCAACGACAACAAGGAAGGCTGGGACAACATCGACATCTTCGGCTGGATGGGCTACCCCATGCAGATCAAGATCAACTTCCTCTGCCGCGACTCAATCCTCGCCGCTCCCCTCTGCCTCGACCTCGTGCTGCTGAGCGACCTCGCAGCCCGCGCAGGCCGTCACGGCACACAGCGCTTCCTGAGCTTCTTCCTCAAGAGCCCGATGCATGACTACACCCAGGGCGAGGTACCTGTAAACCACCTCTTCCAGCAGTACACCATGCTCAAGAACGCCATCCGAGAGATGGGCGGCTACGAAGCTGACGAGGAAATCGACTAATCGATTACACATAGATTTTTCCATAAATAACCAAAGAATCCGCAGAGGAGGACTCACGCAGCCTTTCCCCTCGGATTCTTTGCTTTTTTTACATCATAATCCGCTCCGCTCTCCCTCTCCATAACCACTTACCCGATACGCCATGATCAATCCCCACAGATACTGTGTCATAATGTGCGGAGGCATCGGCTCCCGCTTCTGGCCCTACAGCCGCACATCCTATCCCAAACAGTTTATCGACTTTCTCGGCACAGGCCGCTCGCTGTTACAGATGACCTATGACCGCATACTCCCCATCGTCGACAAAAGCCACATCATACTCGTCACCAACGAGGATTACGCACCTCTAATCCGCCAGCAGCTCCCCGAAATCGCCGAAGACCAGCTGCTGCTTGAGCCGGCACGACGCAACACCGCCCCTTGCATAGCATGGGCAGCACGCCACATAGCCGCCATTGACCACGATGCTTCGATGATAGTAGCCGCAAGTGACCACCTCATCCTCGGCGAAAAGAAATTTGAGGAGCAGGTCATCCGCGGATTTGAATTTGTCGAGGGCAACGACGCCCTGCTGACTCTCGGCATCAACCCCACACGCACTGAAACCGGCTACGGATACATACAGGTCGGCGAGGCGGTCGCTCCCCACATCAACCGCGTGAAGACTTTCACCGAGAAGCCCGACCTCGACCTGGCGAAAGTGTTTCTGCAAAGCGGAGAATTCGTATGGAACTCTGGCATATTCCTCTGGACGGCAAAATCCATACTCAAAGCCATCAGCGAGTGCGCACCCGACTTGGCAAACGTGTTTGACAAGGGGAGCGCATCATTTGGCACAGACCGAGAACGTGACTTCATCAACAGCCACTTTGCCGGCTGCCCCAGCATATCCATAGACTACGCCGTCATGGAAGCTGCCAAAAACGTCTATGTGGAGCGTGTGGACTTTGCCTGGAACGACCTTGGCAACTGGAGCGCACTCTATGACAACTCGCCCAAAAATTCCGACGGCAACGTGGCTCACAACTGTAATCTGCTGTCATACAACTCCTCGGGCAACATCGTGGCAGTCAAGGGCGAAAAACTGATAGTCATGGAGGGCATCAAAGACTACATCATCGCCGACACCGGCGATGTGCTCCTACTGTGCCCCAAAGCCCAGGAACAGCGCATCAAGCAGATGGTCAACGACATCAAGCAGCTCTTCAACGGCAGATACCTCTGACGCCACACTCCTGTAGGGACATGCCGTGGCATGTCCGCCACCCAAAAAACTTCGCATGGATGCGGACATGCCACGGCATGTCCCTACGGGTAATCACAATAAGCCTATCCTATAATGTCCAAGCAAGACTACATACTCCGCAACCGCGAATACCTCGCCCAAAAAGCCTCCGAGCCGGGAATACACCCCATCGACAAAGGCATCCTCTACAAGGTAATCCGCAAGGGCAATCCCGCAGCCCCGTCACCCAACCGCTCGAGCGTCGTCACTGCCCACTACACAGGCAAGACCATCAACGGCAAGACATTTGACAGCAGCCGCGGCGGCGTAGCTCCCGCATTCCGTCTGCGCGACCTCATACCGGGCTGGATCATAGCACTCCAGCAGATGCACGTGGGCGACCGCTGGGAACTCTACATCCCCGCCGAACAGGCTTACGGCAGCCGTTCCCAGCCCGGCATCCCCGGTGGCTCCACCCTCATCTTCGACATCGAACTCCTCGCCGTCAACTGACCCATTCAAATCGTTTGTCTATAACAGAAATCCATCGTAGCTGTCCTCCAAGGCTACTTTGGATTTTCTTTATCACTTGGACCTGTATCTTTGGTTGCATTCTTACGTTTTTTGTAATCGCTTTCCCAATTTTTAGGTATTTCGAACACCTTAGAGTCTTGCTCATTGGCATGTTGGCGTATCAGCATGGCTATATAATCAAGATAATCATCTTCAGACACATACGAATCAAGCATACGGAGGCATGAACCGTAGTCTCCGGCTTCCCTGAAAAATTCAGCAATTACAGGTATTGACGGCTTTTCTTGACGGCACAGCAGTGCAATAGTACGTAGAAGATTGTCCTTAGCAAAAGCCTTTTCCTCGTCACTATAATCTCCACTCTGGTCCGACGGCTCGACCCTCTTACCGCCCCTTCTGCCAATACGATATCTGTCATTGAAGCCTTTGACAAGCTCCAAGCGAACCGAAAGTTCTCTGCGCTCGTCCATGCCGCTATCTGACAATTGCACATAAGCCTCTTTAAGCTCATCATAGCTCAAGTCCTTAGCTCCAAAGCCTACACGTGGCGCATCCTTTCCAGGAATATAATATTTATGACATCCGTCGCATTTCCACACATAGGGCAGACGCGGCATTCCGGGACTATAAGACTTGGTGTCAGACCAATGACGCGAACCAAACGTATTTCCGCTCAGCAGGGTAGTGATAGATTTGGCACAGCCACACAAAGGACATTCCACCTCTACCGTGCGTCCGGGCATCATAGCATGAGCCATAGTCACGCCCAACGCCATAGCAAGCAATAAAGCATAAAATCCTTTAATCATATCTCTTTTATTCATATCATCTGATTTCATTCTACATTTCGTCTAATGTCAGCAATTTGGGCTCAATGTCGTATTTCATAAGCAAGCATGCCCTGATGCGCTCTATTTTTCCCATGAATTCCTGATGGTCATAATTGCGTCGCTGACGTTTCACTTCAGCAACCAAAGCCGACCTATCGTCAGCTTTGATACCCACAATGTCAATTTCGTTGGCTTCCTTCCCTTTCTTACGCTCCCACCACGAACCGACATTCATATATTCATGACTTTCCATCATTTTCTGACGAAAGTATTTTTCAAGCATATGACCAGAATAAGTCGGGTAATCAGCCATCACAATCTTACGAATCAAATCAAAATTACCCATTTCAACCAGAGTCTGGTTTCGATTAAAATAATTGAACCAGAATCTCAGAAAGTTGTCGGAAATTTCATACTGTACATTTTGAGAACGTGGCTTGGACATAATCGGGCGCACACGCCTTATCAGCGAGTAGTCCTCAATCAATCGCTTCAGATGTCCAGCCACAGTAACTCCACCCAGAGTGCTTTCAATTGCACCTTGCGTGTTGATACCAGAGGCTATACAGTTAAGAACCGAAAAATACAATCCATAATCCTTTCCAAACTCCTCAATCAGAAGAGTACTGCCTTCATTTACGAACGGAGAATTGTCTCTGATAATGTAGTTGAACATTCCATCAATAGATAGATCTGTATCCTCGCACAACAGTTCGATATATTTCGGGACACCACCAGCGACACAGAAAAACGCAAGCAGTTCATCGTTGGAATAATTTGGTCGGAAATCGCGCATAATTTCCTTCATAGTTTCTATGCCGAAACCTGATAGCCTTATGATGGCATCAGCTCTGCCAAACAAAGGCTCATGATAACTTTCAAAAATCTTATGCATCATCGAGTACACCGACCCCATGAGCAAGAGATTAACATGCGTCTTGTCTCGGTACGAATCCCATATGTTCTGCATGTCGCTGAATACCGATGGATTTATATTAAAGAACTCCTGAATCTCATCAATGATAAGATTGAATTTCATGCTCTTACCGGCCTCCATAAGAAAATATAGCAGCTCTCGGAAAGAGGACATTCCTTCAGGAACATGAATCTTAAGTTGAGTGGAGATCAGCATTGTAAATTCCGAGCATAACGCTGCCTCATTTTTACGACTCACAAACAAATACACCGTAGGACATTCACCCTGGGTCGCACGCAAAGCAAGCGATGTCTTGCCGATACGCCGACGACCTGTTATCACAGTCATTCTCGACCGGGAGTCAAAAGCGCGGCATTGTACGCGTCTCAACTCTTCTAATTCTTTCGTTCGACCATAGAATTTCATGTTCTGTCACCGTGGTAATTATTACGGCGGTGATAAATTTATAAAAAAAACCTGGCATGACCAAAATTTGGCACAGAATTAAGCTTTTGCAGGGTTGGAGGAAAATGCGTAACTTTGTGCTGTGCTATGTACTTATCAGTCACGCACACTGTTATCACAATTTGTAAGACCAAGACATCAACATATCAACAAATATGGCTACGCAGAATCTCAGCGAACAGGAACAGATACGCCGCAACAGTCTCGACGAACTCCGCCGCCGCGGCATCGACCCATATCCCGCCCCCCTCTTCCCGGTGACTGGCCACAGCGACGAAATCAAGGCGCAGTTTGAAGCCGACGGCGGAGAGCAGCGCGAAGTGGCAGTGGCTGGCCGCATCATGAGCCGCCGCATCATGGGCAAAGCCTCATTCATGGAGCTCCAGGATGCCAACGGACGCATACAGGTCTATGTCAGCCGTGACGAGATATGCCCCGGAGAGGACAAGGACCTCTATAATGTAGTGTTCAAGAAGCTCCTCGACATAGGCGACTTCGTGGGCATAGAGGGATTCGTGTTCCGCACACAGACAGGCGAGATCTCCGTTCACGCCAAGAAGCTGACCGTGCTGAGCAAATCGCTGAGGGTGCTCCCCATCGTCAAGCGTCAGAACGGCGTAACCTACGATGCTTTCGACGATCCCGAGCTGCGTTACCGCCGCCGTTATGTGGACCTTGTGGTCAACGAAGGTGTCAAGGACATCTTCATCAAGCGCACCAAGGTCTATAACTCCATGCGCGAATATTTCAACACCGCCGGCTATATGGAGGTGGAGACCCCGATACTCCAGTCAATCCCCGGCGGAGCGGCAGCGCGTCCCTTCATCACCCACCACAACGCACTCGACATACCCCTCTATCTGCGCATCGCCGACGAGCTGTATCTCAAACGCCTCATCGTGGGTGGATTTGACGGCGTGTATGAGTTCTCCAAGAACTTCCGCAACGAGGGCATGGACCGCACCCACAATCCGGAGTTCACCTGCATGGAAATCTATGTAGCTTACAAGGACTACAACTGGATGATGGACTTCACCGAGAAGATGCTCGAGAAAATATGCCTCGATGTCAACGGCACCACCAAGGTCAAGGTGGGCGACAACGAAATAGACTTCAAAGCTCCCTACCGACGCGTGACCATGATAGACGCCATCAAGGAACACACCGGCATCGACATCACCGGCATGGACGAGGACCAGCTCCGCGCAGTGTGCAAAGACCTCGGCATCGAGGTTGACAAATCGATGGGCAAGGGCAAACTGATCGACGAAATTTTCGGCGAAAAGTGCGAAGGCAAGTATATACAGCCCACTTTCATCATAGATTACCCCATAGAGATGTCGCCGCTGACCAAGCGCCACCGCGACAATCCCGAACTGACTGAACGCTTCGAGCTGATGGTCAACGGCAAGGAGCTTGCCAACGCATACTCAGAGCTCAACGACCCCATAGACCAGTACGAGCGTTTCGTGGAGCAGATGCGCCTCGGCGAGAAGGGAGATGACGAAGCCATGATTATCGACAAAGACTTCATCCGCGCCCTTGAGTACGGCATGCCCCCCACATCGGGCATGGGCATAGGCATGGACCGCCTCGTCATGCTCATGACAGGCCAGACCACCATCCAGGAAGTGCTCTTCTTCCCCCAGATGCGTCCCGAGAAAGCCGAATAAACACACCTCTCCATACTATACCCGAATCTGCCATGGACTTCCCCGGCCAAATAGCCGTCATGGGAGGAGGATCGTGGGCTACAGCCCTCGCCCGTCTCCTGCTTGACAACTGCGAGACCATCAACTGGTATATGCGGCGCGATGACCGCATAGCCGACTTCATACGCCATCACCGCAATCCGGCATATCTGACGGATGTGGAGTTTGACGTAGAGCGGATATGCTTCTCCAGCGACATTAATGCCGTAGCCGACAGCTCCGACACGATTCTGCTCGCGATGCCGTCGCCCTACTTCAAGAGCCACATTGACAAGCTTACCGTCGACATCTCTGACAAGTATGTCGTGTCAGCCATTAAAGGCATAGTCCCCGATGAAAACGAGCTCATCACCTCCTATATGTGCCGCCGCTTCGGTGTGCATCCTGACAGGATACTCGTCATCGGCGGTCCCTGCCACGCTGAGGAGGTGGCTCTCGGACGCCAGAGCTTCCTGACTATCGGATGCGAGAATATAGAGGCAGCCAAGCGGTTTGCCTCATGCCTCCATGGCAAGGCGATGCGCACCATCGAGTCCAACGACGTAGACGGCATCGAGTATGCCGCAGTGCTCAAAAACGTCTATGCCATAGCCGCTGGAATGGTCCACGGACTCAAAGCCGGCGACAACTTCCTGGCGATGCTCGTCAGCAATGCCATCCGAGAGATGGAACGCTTCATCAACACTGCCTGTCCGCGCCAGCGGCAGATATGCGACTCGGTGTATCTCGGCGACCTGCTCGTGACATGCTACTCGCGCTTCTCGCGTAACCACAACTTCGGCTCCATGATAGGTTGCGGATATTCGGTCAAGGCGGCGCGAATGGAGATGGAGCAGACTGCCGAAGGCTACTACGGCACCAAGTGCATCCACGAAATCAACCAGCACTACCGCGTCAACATGCCCATCCTTGACGGCATGTACGACATACTCTACCGCGGAGCCTCGGCAGCCAAAGTCATCCCGTCACTCTCCAACTGCTTCATATGAAATCCAATCTCCTCCCGGCATCCATCACCCTCATCGCCGCCGTCACGCGTGACGGCGGACTCGGAGCATCAGGCAATCTGCTCTACCACATATCCGATGACCTGCGACACTTCAAAGCCCTCACCATGGGACATCCCATCATCATGGGGCGCAAGACCTTCGAGTCGATGCCCTCGGGACCTCTGCCCGGACGCCGCAACATCGTGGTCAGCCGCGATGCATCGCTGCGCATAGACGGAGCCGAAGTGGTCGACAGCATTGAGACAGCACTTTGTGCCGCCGGACCGGCAGCCACGCCGTTTGTAATAGGAGGCGGACAAATCTATGCCGCAGCGATGCCCTACGCCACCCGCCTCGAGCTGACAGAGATAGATGTCGCATCCCCCGATGGCACAGATACGTATTTCCCCAAAGTGGATGAAGCCGTGTGGGAGCTGACAAACCGCTCCCCACGTTATCTTGACGAAAAAAGCGGCGTTAAGTATCAGTTCACCTCCTATTCACGCAAAAATTCATTACCTTTGTAGGAGTGATTTCGCCCTCATGTAGGGACGCGGCGTGCCGCGTCATCAAAGGCAGTTTACCATTCGCCTGATACG
>OJPW01000154.1_pt1 | contig 75488 bp, 70 predicted proteins | sample 1598571 | NCBI WGS metagenome assembly OJPW01 (sample SAMN03922493, study PRJEB24848) | human gut metagenome | isolation source: stool sample | host: Homo sapiens | place: Germany | collected 2011-05
ATTTCGGCAACATGTACACCCGCGAGATCGAGAGCTTCTCGGACTCCATCCTGAACGGCAAGCCGCTCGTCGTCCCCGCGTCCGACGCGGTCCACGTCCAGCGCATCATGGAAAAAGCCTACGCCAGCGGCGAAGAACTGAAGATCCTGAAGATCTGATCCGGCATGATCCCGTACGCGTCCAGCAGCGCCCGGCATTCGTCGGGCGTCAGGATATGCTGGGCCGTGCGGGAATCCTCTTTGGACTGCGTCTCGCCGGTGGGGGCGGGACGGTTTTCCTGCAGCCACTGCCGGGGCGTCATGCCGAGGTTTTTCAAAAAGCTCTGGTTGAGATACTTGGGGTCGGAGAAGCCGCAGGCATAGGCCGCGTCGGTCAGCGTTGTGTCGGACTGGCGCAGCAGCAGCATGGCCGCCTCCAGCCGGAGCCGGGCCAGATACTCCTGAAACGGGATATGCAGCTGCTCGCGGAACAGGTGCGACAGGTACGTCTGCGTGAGCCCCTCGGTCTTCGCGATCTCGCTGAGGCGGACGGGTTCGGAATAATGCGTCTCGAGATAGTGCAGGATCCGGTGCATGCGCTCGGCGTTGCGCGTCTGGGTGGTGTTTTCCGTGTCGCTCAGCACGCGGTAGGGCACACCCTGCAGCAAAAGCGCAAAGATCGCGTGGATCTGCGCCATGCAGGCGAACATGGCCTGCGGCGAGTCGAGCAGGTATTCGGAAAACGCCTGCAGCATGGCATGCTGCAGCGTGTGCAGGGAAAGCTCCGACAGGCAGTCGGAGAGCAGGCGGCAGCCGAAGCGGACGTTGCGGATCTGCGGATAGAAGCGGCTGCAGAAGCCATGCGACAGCTGCAGCGTCAGGATCCGCGCGGGCGCGCCCACGGCCCAGATCTCATGGCCCGCACCCGCGTCAAAGAGCAGAACGCCGCCGGCGCCGGCGGTGAAGCTCTGCCGGTCGGTGCTGACGCGGCAGGTACCGCTCAGGATGTAGCACAGCTCCATCTCCTTGTGCAGGTGCATGGGGCGGTAGACCATGTCGACGATGAACATCGAGCAGTCGGCCAGTTTGGAGTGCGAGATCAGCTCATATTCGTTGTACAGTTCCATATTTTCACCAAATCGCATCATTGTCGGGATGTGGAAGCAGATTTATCGGTGATAAGCCTGCCCTTGTCCCTCATAATAACAGTATCAGAGCAGAAAAACAAGGCAGAATTGCCGGATGGGCCGGAGTTCCAGCCCAGGTTCTGCAAAAACACAGGGAGGAAGTATGAAAAAAGGAATTTGCTGCGCAGGTAATATGATCGTGGATATTACCTACCCCATTGAGACCTGGCCGAAGCAGAATGAGCTGACGCACATCACCGAGGGCATCAAGCAGTCCACCGGCGGCTCGGTCTGCAACACCATTTCGGACCTCGCAAGACTCGATCCCCAGCTTCCGCTCGTGGCCTCCGGCTTTGCCGGGCATGACGCCGAGGGCGATTTTGTCCTGCAGGAGATGGGAAAATACAAGAATATCGACCTTTCCATGGTCAAGCGCAACGGCCGCACGTCCTTTACCGCGGTCATGTCCAACAACCAGACGAAAGAGCGCACCTTCTTCCAGCACGCGGGCGCGAACGCCTACTACGGCGAGGACGACATCGACTGGGATAAGCTCGACGTCGATATCTTCCACATTGGCTATATCCTGCTGCTGCCGCATCTGGACGAGCCGGACGCGGAATACGGCACGAAGATGGCACGGCTCCTGCACCGGGCGCAGAAGGCCGGGATGAAGACGTCCATCGACGTCGTCTCCGAGGCGGGCGAGCGCTTTGCGCGGCTCGTGACCCCGGCGCTCAAATACACCGACTACTGCATCATCAACGAGCTGGAGACCCAGCAGACCACGGGCGTGCTGCTCCGCGGAGAAGACGGCGTGCTGCATGTGGAAAACATGAAGGCCGCGCTGCAGAAGCTCCACGAGCTGGGCGTTGCGAAGTGGGCCGTCATCCACTGCCCGGAGATCGGCTGCGGCATGGACGAGAACGGCAATTACTATGAATTTGAGAGCCTGAAGCTCCCGAAGGGCTATATCAAGGGCACCGTCGGCGCGGGCGACGCGTTCTGCGCGGGCGTTCTGTACGCGGCGGAGACGGATATGCCGCTGCCGGAGGCGCTGAAGCTCGGCGCTTGCAGCGCGGCGGCCTCCCTCAGCGAGGTCAGCGCGTCCGACGGCGTGAAGACGAAGGATGAAGTCCTGAAGCTGTACGAGCTGTACGGCAAGAAATAAAAAAAGAGGGTCAGAATCACTATGAAACAGGCAGTTATGTACGGCGGCGGCAACATCGGCCGCGGCTTTATCGGCGCAACGCTCAGCCAGTCCGGCTACGAGGTCACATTCATCGACGTGGCGGAGCCCGTGGTCAAGGCGCTGCAGGAAAAGAAGCAGTACCCCGTCCGCTATGTCTCGAGCGAGGGGCATGAGGACGTCGTGATTGAGCACGTCACTGCGGTCAACGGCAACGATCAGGAGGCGGCCTCCGAAGCGATCGCCAACTGCGACATCATGGCGACGGCGGTCGGTGCGAGAATTCTCAAGTTCATCGTCGGCAACATCGTCGCGGGTCTCAGAAAGCGCTGGGCGCGGGACGACCGTCCGCTCAACATCATCATCTGCGAGAACCTGATGGACGCCAACAAGGTCATGGAAGGCATGCTGAAGGACCTGCTGACCGACGAAGAAAAGAAGCACTTCGATGAGAAGGTCGGCCTGGTCGAGGCCTCCATTGGCCGCATGGTCCCGGTGCAGACCGAGGAGATGAAGGATGGCGATCCGATGCGCGTCTGCGTCGAGCGCTACGGCTTCCTGCCCGTCGACAAGGCCGCGTTCAAGGGCGAGATCCCCGAGATCACGAACATGGTCCCGTTCGAGCCGTTTGACTTCTATATCAAGCGCAAGCTGTATGTCCACAACATGGGCCATGCGACCTGCGCATATCTTGGCGGCTACGAGGGCCGGAAGTATATCTACCAGTCCATCGACGATCCCGAGGTCCTGACGATTGTCCAGAACGCCATGCTGGAAAGCGCGCTGGCGCTTTCCAAGAAGTACGGCGTCGAGCTGGACGGCCTGATGCTCCACATCACGGACCTGCTCGGCCGCTTCCGCAACGCCGCGCTGAAGGACACCTGCAAGCGTGTCGGCGGCGACCCGACGCGGAAGCTCGGCGCAGCCGACCGTCTGATCGGCTCGAGCCTGCTGTGCCTCGAGCAGGGCGTGAAGCCCGCGTATATCGCCGTCGGCGCAGCCGGCGCGGTGTACCGCTATCTGAACGAGGCGGGCGTCGAGCAGTCGAAGGAAGAAGCGGCGAAGGTCCTGAAGGAGGTCTCCGGTCTGGAGGCTGATTCGGAGCTGGCCGGGATGATCCTCGACATGTACGCCTACTTCCTCGAGGGCGAGCCCGTCTCTGCCCTGCGCCGCGCTGCCCAGGCTGCGAAGACCGCGGGCCTCGGCCGCATCATCTGAGACCTCCAAGGCGATCCGGAAGCTGGTTCTGAGCGCGATGTTCGCGGCGCTCAGCTGCGCGGCGACGATGGTGATCCAGATCCCCATTGCGACCGGTTATCTGAATTTTGGCGACGGCCTGTGCCTGCTCGCCGGATGGATCCTTGGGCCGTGGTACGGCTTCGCGGCGGGGAGCGCGCTGGCCGTGCTGCTGGAGCAGGCGGTCTGCCGCGTGCCGGGGCTGATGCGGCCGTCCGGGAAAAACTGTACCTAAAAAAATATCGGTTTTTGCGTCTTTTTATAGAATCAGAATCGGCTATAATCAGGGTATTCTTTGGAAGAGAGGTTCCCTGACGATGAAAAATGAAACGATCCGGAAGCTGGTTTTGAGCGCGATGTTCGCGGCGCTTTGCTGCGTGGCGACGATGATCGTGCAGATCCCGACCGTGGCGGGCTATACGAATCTCGGTGAGTGCATGTGTTTGCTTGCCGGTCTGGTGCTCGGCCCGTGGTACGGCTTCTTTGCCGCCGGGATCGGCAGCGGTCTGGCCGATCTGCTGGCCGGATATGCCCACTATGTCCCCGGTACGTTCCTGATCAAGGGCCTTGTGGCGCTGATCGCGGCGCTGCTGCTGCGGCCGCTGCTGAAGAAGGGCGAGAAGATCCCGTTCTGGCGTCTGGCTGTGATCGAGCTGCCGTCCGAGGTCGTGATGGTGCTGGGCTACTTCGGCTACAAGGCGCTGATCTTGGGCAAGGGCCTGTCCGCCGCGGCGTCCATCCCCAACAATCTGGTGCAGGCGGCCATCGGCATCGTGCTGTCCGTGCTGCTCTATACCGCGCTTTCCAAGGTCCCGGAGATCCACAAATCATTCTGGAAGGGTGAATAACACATGTATGAAGAACTGACCGTGCAGGCCCGGCAGGCCGTCACGGAGCTGCTGGAGGCCGCAAAGCTGAAGCCCGGCAAGATCTTTGTCGTCGGCTGCTCGTCGAGCGAGATGGTCGGCGCGCGCATCGGCAAGGGCTCGAGTCTGGAGGCGGCGCAGGCCGCGTTCGCGGGCATCTATCCGGTGCTGCAGGCGCAGGGCATCGAGCTTGCCGTGCAGTGCTGCGAGCATCTCAACCGCGCGCTCGTTGTCGAGCGCGCCGTGGCCGAATCGCACGGCTTTGAGATCGTCAACGCTATCCCGCAGCTGCACGCGGGCGGCTCGTTCGCCATGACCGCGTGGGCGAACTTCAAGGATCCGGTCCTCGTCGAGACGATCGTGGCCGACGCCGGCATCGACATCGGCGGCACGCTCATCGGCATGCACCTGCGCCGGGTGGCTATCCCGGTCCGGCTGTCGATCAAGAAGATCGGCGAAGCCAACATCCTCTGCGCCCGCACGCGCCCGAAGTACATCGGCGGCGCCAGAGCGGTCTATCAGGAATTATAAGCGCATCCGCAATGCCCGCCGAAAGTTTTCGGCGGGCATTTGTTTTGCTTGCCATCCGGCAGGTCGGGGTGTTATACTGGCAGCAGAAAGAAAATGAGAAAGGGGTAACCTGATGAAACAAACATGGTTCAAGCGTCTGCTGGCGCTGGCGCTGTGCGTGATGCTCGTGCTGATCGCGGCGCTGCCGGCGGGCGCAGATTTCGGCGATTATTCCGGCGACTCCGACTTTGGCGATTCCTCCGACTGGAGCAGCTCCGATTCCAGCTGGGACAGCTCTGACTGGGATAGCGACTCGTATGCCGATTCCTCCGACGGCGGGACGCTCGGGCTCAGCTTCTGGGTCATCGGCATCATCCTGATCGTGGCCTTCGTCACTACGAACGTGGGCGGCAAGAAGAAGCGCAAGGCCGGCGGCGGCGTCAGCTGGTCCGCGGCTGCGAACCGCAAGCTGAAGCCGATGAGCGAGTACACGCAGCTCGACGAAGCCTTCGACGAGACCGAGCTCACCTCGAAGCTCTCGAACCTCTACGTCCAGATGCAGGATTGCTGGCAGAAGAAGGACATCTCGCCCATCCGTCCGTACTGCACCGACGCCTTCTTCACCCAGATGGATAACCAGCTGCAGCGCAAGAAGCAGAAGGGCCAGACGAACTACGTCGAGCGCATCGCCGTTCTGTCCGTCGACCTGCGCGGCTGGTGCCAGGAGGGCGGCAACGACGTGCTCGTCGCCCGGCTGAAGACCCGCATCGTCGACTACACGCTCGACGACGCAACGGGCAGCCTTGTCTCCGGCGACCGGAACAAGGAGAAGTTCATGACCTACGAGTGGGATCTCGTCCGGCCGACCGGCACGAAGACCGAAGCGGGCGGCAACATGCAGACCGTCAGCTGCCCGCACTGCGGCGCGCCGCTGGAGATCAACGCCAGCGCGAAGTGCCCGTACTGCGGAAGCGTCATCACGCTCGAGGAGCACGGCTTCGCCCTGAACGCCATCCGCGCCATCTCCCAGGAAACCAGAGGCTAACACCAAGCCGCCCGGCAGCTAAGCTGCCGGGCGGCTTCCCCTTTCAGGGGAGCCTTTTATGTGGGCTTTTTGCGTGCCCAGAGTTCGCTCAGGAGGGTGGCGCCGAGGACGAGGGCGGCGCCGGCGAGGCCGGCGGGGGAGAGGGGCTCGTGCAGCACGAGGGCGGAGAGCAGCAGGGCCGTGATGGGGTCGAGGTAGCTCATCAGCGCGACGGTCTGCGTGGGCAGGCGCACCATGGCGCCAAAATACAGCGCGTAGGGGATGGCCGTGTGCGTCAGCGAGACGAGCAGCATCAGTCCCGCGGACAGCGGCGTGACCCGCAGCCCGGCGAAGCCGCCCGTCAGCAGCAGATACGGCACGAGCACCAGCCCGGCCGCGCCGAGCTGGACGATGGTCTTGTCATAGGCGTCGACAGGGCCGAGATATTTGCGGTTGACAGCGGTGATGAGCGCGTAGAGGACGGCCGAGCCCAGCGCGAGCGCGATGCCCGTCATCGCGCCGTCATTCAGCCCGCTGCCGTCCAGCACGCCGGAGACCAGCACCATGCCGAGCGCCGCGAGCAGCACGCACACGATCTGCCGCCCGGTCAGCTTTTCCTTGAACAGCAGCGGCGAAAATGCGATGAGCAGCACCGGGGCCATATAGTAGCAGAGCGTGGCGACGGCGATGGTCGTATAGCGGTAGGCCTCAAACAGCAGCATCCAGTTGAAGCCGATCATACCGCCGGAGATGAGCAGGGCGGGCAGATACCGCCGCAGGGCGGCAAGGTCCGGCTTTCTGCCGCGCAGACGCTGCAGAAGCAGCAGAAGAACACAGCCGAGCAGCCCGCGGAAGCAGGCAATGACCGCGCTCGGCAGATCGATGAACCGGCGCAGCAGGCCGATGGTCCCAAAAACGAGCATGCTCCCGGCAAATGCGAGCCGGGCATGCCCGGAGGCGGAAGATCTCATACGTTCACTTCCCGATAAAAGCCAGATTCAGATCGACGTCGCCGTCGATGCCGTCGACACTGCCGTCGCTGGCGTACTGCCAGAGATCAAAGTCATAGGTGAAGGACGGCGTGTCGTTGTATTCGGCGAGCCAGAAGGTGTAGCCCTGCAGGCTCGGCAGGTGCAGCTCCTCATAGCCCAGCTGCTGGTTGAAATACAGCCCGGCCTGATAGCCTGCGGCCTCAATCTCCGAGCAGAAGGTATCCGTCACGGTCGTGAGCGAGGTCAGGTCCATCGCGTCGCTGCGGGCGTCGGCCCCGATCTTCTCCCAGTCGAAAAACACGGGGTAGGCGAGCTGATAGCCGGAGATCTTATCCAGCACGAAGCGGGCTTCCTCGCGCGCCTCCTGCTCGTCCATGGCCTGGGAGAAGAAATAGACGCCCACGTCGAGCCCGGCGTCGATGGCACCGGCGAGATTCTGCTCAAAATACGCGTCCTCCTGGATGGAGCCCTCGGTATAGCCGCGGTAGCCCACGCGGAGAATGGCAAACTGGACGCCGCTGGCGGCGACGCGCTGCCAGTCGATGTCCTGCTGGTGGGCGGAGACGTCGATGCCGATCTGGCTGGTCACGGTGCTGCTCTCATAGCGGAGAAATTCGCCGTCGCGGTAGAAGCAGGCGGGATCGTATGTATTTTTCGGGGTGTCGTCCGCCGTCTCCGGCGTCGGGGTGATGGCGCTGGGCTGGTCGGCGTCCTTGGCGCTGACGGTGGCATTCGCGCCGTAGTGGAGGAGCCGGTCGGCCAGCGCGGCGAGGCCCCACAGGACGAGCGCGATCAGCAGCACCAGAATGAAGATCATCAGAAGCCGCGAGCGGCGCGCCCGTTTGCTTGTTTGACGCATGATTCGTTCCTCTGTTACAAAATGATACATAATTATAGCATATCCAGCGCAAAAAGCCAAGCCGCTTGTTTGCCGGATGGCGGAGACTTGCCTTTTTCCGGGAACTGTGATATCATACATAAATTACAGCCCGGATACAAACGGACAGGAGGTGCGCGCATGGATCATATGGAACGCAGGCAGAACGAGGAGCTGATGGAGGCGCGGCGTCTGCGCCGGCAGGAGCAGAAGCGGAAGCTGCTGATGCGCCAGCGCGTGCTGGCGGCGGTACTGCTGGTGATCTTTGTGCTGTCGCTGATCCTCATCCTGCGCGGCTGCCGCAATCGGCGCGAGCATCCGGAGCTCTACGCGAAAAAGGACACCACGCTGCAGCTCGAGACGGAGCCGGATACCACCGTGACCATCTCCGCCGTCGGCGATATCATGATCACGGACGAGCTGCTCGCCGACGCGAAGCAGCCGGACGGCAGCTATAACTTTGCCGAGAGCTTCGCGGCCGTGTCCGGCTATACGCTCTCGTCCGATCTGACGATCGGGAATCTCGAGTGCAATTTCTGCGGCGCGCCCTATGCCGGCAAGCCGGATTACCGCGCGCCGGAGTCGCTGGCGACGACGCTTTCGACCATCGGCTTTGACCTGCTGCAGACGGCGAACACCTGCTCCATCCAGAACGGCCTGTCCGGCCTGCAGAGCACGATCAGCTATCTGACGAATGCCGGCATCGACCACGCGGGCACCTACGCCGACGCCGCGGAGCGCGCGGCCAACAACGGCGTGGTGATCAAAAATGTCAGCGGGCTGAAAGTGGCGATCATCGCCTATACCAAGGGCCTCGGCGGTCTGCAGCTGCCGGAGGGCGCGGAGTACGCGGTGAATCTGCTCTACAAGGACTACAGCACGGACTATGAAAAGCTCGACACGCAGGCGCTGCTGCAGTCGGTGGACGCGGCGAAGGAGCTCAAGCCCGACGTCATCCTCGTGATGCTCCACTGGGGCAGCGAGGCAACGCTCGAGGTGACGAAGACGCAGCAGTCGCTGGCAAAGCAGCTCTTTGAGCGCGGCGCGGATGCGATCCTGGGCACGCACAGCCATCTGGTCGGCAAAATGGAGACCATGGACGTGACGACGGACGACGGCAAGGACAAGACCTGCTTCGTCGCCTACAGCCTCGGCAATTTCTTCTCCAGCCAGGACAGCAGCTATGCCTCCGGCTGTGAATCGTCGGTCATTTTGAACCTGCAGTTCACCAAAAACGGCGAGACCGGCGAGACGGCGCTGACCAGCGTCAACTACACGCCGCTGTACCTCATGGACCGCGGCTCCGGCGCGGACGGCGCGCAGCATGAGATCCTCCCGATCCGCACGGCCATCGCCTCCGGCCTCTTCCCGGACGACACGCAGACCCTGACCGACGCCATCAGCCGCCTGCGCACCCGCACGGAGTCGGATTTTGACTCGGGTAAGTAAAGAGAACTTCTATAAAGGACCAACAAGCAGCCCGATGTCCGGGCTGCTTGTTTTATGTGGAGAGCTGGCGTCCCTCCCCCCAAAAAGGCTCCCCTTTCAGGGGAGCTGGCTCGGCAAAGCCGAGACTGAGAGGTTGTCACAGATTTGCAGCTGCCGGTTGCCTCCGGCGGCCCCATCTTTTCTCTCGCAAGAGAAAAGATGGGGGAGAAAAGAGTGCTTGGGGATACGGGGTGCATTTGGCATCTGAATTCAGGCGAGCCTCTGTGTTTTAGTCTGGCGTTCCACTCGGTGATCACCTTACGGGTGTCTTGGTACGCGCCGCCTGATACGGGGGTGTCAAGTTTGATACTAGTTGCCGTAGAACGACTGCCATCAATAGAAGGTATAGTGGAAATCCAGATGGATGTTACCTTTTGCGGGGAAGTTTGTAGGGGCGGGGCTCTGCTCCGTCCGCTAAGTTTCTGATGATTGAGCTGTAGGTGCCGATGCCCACATCGGCCCGAAGAATAATACGGATTCGCCGAAAATTATCATAAAACCAGTGCCTTCTGCACGGGCGGAGCAGAGCCCCGCCCCTACAGGGTGCAGAGCAATAAAAGTAGACTTCCCCGCAAAAAGGTGCAGACCGACAAAGCTGGTCTGCACCTTCTATTGACTGCAAATATTTAAAGGCAACTGCTCACACATCTGGTGTTCCGTATCAGGCGGCGCGTACCAAGACGCCTGTGAGGTGACTATCGTGTGGAACGCCAGACCGAAACATTGGTTCCTGCCTAAATTCCGAGGCAGGAAGCACCAAAAGCATCCAAGCGCCCCTTTTCTCCCCTATCTTTTCCGGCAAGACGGAAAAGATGGGGCCGCCGGAGGCGCGTCAGAAACGACCACGACGGAACGAATCCTTGCAAGCAAGGCTTCTTATCCTCTGTGCTCGTTTCTTCCTTTCCAAACCGCAAACTGAATTTGCGGTTTGGTTTTTTTCTATGCAAATCTGCGACAACCTCTCAGTCTCGGCTGCGCCGAGCCAGCTCCCATGCAAGGGGAGCCTTATTTATTCCTCCGGCAGCAGCCTTGCTCTGCGCAGCAGATAATATCCATATCCCGTCACATCCGCCAGTGCCCACCCGATCGGGATCGCCGCCCAGATGCCGACCTCGCCGACGGGTCCTGCCAGCAGATACGCCAGCGCCACGCGCACGCCGAGCGAGATGACCGTCAGCACCACCGACATCCCCGGCCGCTTCACCGCGCGGTAGAACCCGTAGAGCAAAAACAGACACCCGATGCCCATATAGCACGCGCCCTCGATCCGCAGATACCGCACACCTGCCGCCAGCACCTCCACCTCGCCGGCCTGCACGAAGATCCGCATCAGCGGCTGCGCGAACACGCACACGAGCAGGGAAATGAGCGCCGAGAACCCCGCCGAGACCAGCGTTGCGTCCCGGAAGCCCCTCCGGATCCGCTGCCGCTGCCCCGCGCCGTAGTTCTGCGCGACAAAGGTGGAAAACGCGTTGCCGAAATCCTGCACCGGCAGATATGCGAACGAGTCGATCTTCACCGCTGCGGCGAACGCCGCCATCGTGACCGGCCCGAAGCTGTCGACCAGCCGCTGCACGAGCAGAATGCCGAAATTCATAGCCGACTGCTGCGCGCACGTGAGCAGCGACATGTCGAGAATGTCCGCCAGCACCTGCCGGTCAAACCGCAGCGACCGGATATCCGGCAGCAGCCCGCGGCAGCGCAGCGCCGTATAGACCGTCAGCCCGATCCCCGAGACGTACTGCGAAAAGACCGTCGCCGCCGCCGCGCCTGCAATGCCCCAGCTGAACCGGAGCACGAACAGCAGATCGAGCGCGATATTGAGCCCCGCCGAGAGCCCGAGGAAGCACAGCGGCGCGACCGAGTTGCCCGCCGCCCGCAGCAGACACGCGAAGAAATTATACAAAAACGTGGCCAGCAGCCCCGCGAAGATGATCACCAGATATCCCCGCATCTGCCCATACAGCTCCTGCGGGATCTGCAGAAAGCGCAAAATCGCGTCCAGAAACGCATAGACCAGCACGTTCAGCACCACCGTCACTGCGAGGATCAGCCCGAACGCATGCCCGACCGCGCTGCGCAGCAGCGCATCGTCCTTCTTTCCCAGTGCGATCGAAAACAGCGCTCCGGACCCCATTGACAGCCCGAGGAAGATGGACGTCAGAAACGTCATCAGCGTGTACGCCGACCCCACGGCCGCCAGCGCGTTGCGCCCCAGCGCCTGCCCGACGATCAGCGTGTCGGCGATGTTATACAGCTGCTGCAGCAGATTTCCCGCGATCATCGGCAGCGCAAACAGCAGCAGCCCCCGGATGATGCTTCCCTTCGTCAGATCCCGATACATGTCCTGCCTTTCCAGTTTCCTATGTGATGGTTCTCTCATCATACCCGCTTTCCCGCCAAAAAGCAACCATCCGACCGCCGCGAAAAGAAATATCCACTTGCCTATTGACAAGGTAGGAATTGCATGCTATCCTAATACCAACCAAAACAGTAGGCATTGAAACGGCGTTCCAAAACGCCGGGAAAGCAGGGAAGACCATGCAGATCAGTTTGCGGATCTTTGTGCGGAATAATTTCCGCTTCGGACGAATGTGACGCGGCAGAGCACATATTTAAGAAGAAAGAAGAAGCCAGCCCCAAAGTAGAGGGCTCTGATGCCGAGAACGGCAATGGCCCGCGGGGGTTCGCTTCTTCATCCTCAATATATATGATGAAAATAGAAAAGTCAATGGAATTGTCTATCTAAGAAAGGAAATTTATTATGTCTGTATATAAATTTGAGACCCTCCAGCTGCATGTCGGGCAGGAAACGCCCGATCCCGCCACCGACGCCCGTGCGGTGCCGATCTACGCCACCACCTCCTACGTCTTCCATGACTGCGCCCACGCCGCCGCCCGCTTCGGCCTCGCCGACGCCGGCAACATCTACGGCCGACTGACCAACTCCACGCAGGACGTGCTGGAAAAGCGCGTCGCCGCGCTCGAGGGCGGCGTCGCCGCCCTGGCTGTGGCCTCCGGCGCAGCCGCCATCACCTACACGCTCGAAGCCCTCGGCCAGAACGGCGGCCACTTCGTCGCCCAGAAGACCATCTACGGCGGCAGCTATAACCTGCTCGAGCATACCCTCCCGAACTTCGGCATCACGGCCACCTTCGTCAACATCCACGATCTCGCGGAGGTCGAGGCCGCCATCCAGCCCGATACCAGAGCCATCTACATCGAGACCCTCGGCAACCCCAACAGCGACATCCCGGATATCGACGCCATCGCGGTCCTCGCGCACAAGCATGGTCTGCCGCTCGTGGTCGATAATACCTTCGGCACGCCCTATCTCATCCGTCCCATCGAGCACGGCGCGGATATCGTCGTCCACTCCGCCACCAAGTTCCTCGGCGGCCACGGCACGACGCTCGGCGGCATCATCGTCGACGGCGGCAGCTTTGACTGGGCGGCCAGCGGCAAATATCCCGCCATCGCCGACCCGAACCCCAGCTACCACGGCGTTTCCTTCGTCAAAGCGGCCGGCCCCGCGGCCTTCGTGACCTATATCCGCGCGATCCTCCTGCGCGATACCGGCGCGACGATCTCTCCGTTTGCTGCGTTCCTTCTTCTGCAGGGCATCGAGACGCTCTCGCTCCGCCTCGAGCGGCACGCGGAGAATACCCGCAAAGTCGTGGACTTCCTCGCGCACCATCCGCAGGTCGAGCGCGTCAACCATCCGTCCCTGCCGGACCACCCGGACCACGCGCTCTACGAGAAGTACTTCCCGAACGGCGGCGGCTCCATCTTCACCTTTGAGATCAAGGGCGGCCAGGCCGAGGCCCATAAGTTCATCGACAATCTGAAGATCTTCTCCCTGCTCGCCAACGTCGCGGACGTCAAGAGCCTGGTCATCCACCCGGCCACCACGACCCACAGCCAGCTGACCGAGCAGGAGCTCGCCGACCAGGGCATCCGCCCCAATACCATCCGCCTGTCCATCGGCACTGAGCACATCGACGACATCCTCGCCGACCTCCAGTCCGCCTTCGAAGCCGTCCGCTGAGCAGTACCATCTCCCGGCCCGGCAGCCCCTGCGGCTGCCGGGCCGGTTTCCGGCGGAATCGCCAAGCTTTTTTGCGGGGTCTGGGGAAAGTTTGATGAAATTGATCACTTGAAAAATGCCGCCGGCAGCGCTAAAATCGGAGCATCTCAAGAGAAAGGAAGCGTGAACGATGGCCCGGACGACGATGCAGCTCCATACCGCCCGTTCTGCACAGACCTTCTGTGCCGCTTCCGCCTGCTCTGAGGCGCATACTGCCGTACTTGCCATGGACGCCGTCTCGGCGTCCATTTTTGTATGCATGGATCGAATTATGATTTGCAGACCGGGCGGTTCGCAGGTCCGTTTCCCTGTTTGAAGCAGGCAGTGTGCAGGGAAGTGCAGTCCAGCGGCTCCGCCATGATCGTGGCGAAGCCTCTTTTTATTTTAGGTTATCATGATGAAAGGATGGGCTGGATATGAGCAAAAAACGAATTCTTGGTGTGATCGGCCTTGGCCATGTGGGCGCGCACGCCGCGTACGCGCTGGCGGTACAGGGCATCGCGGACGAGCTGATCCTCGTCGACAAAAACGCGCAGAAGCTCGCGAGCGAGGTACAGGACCTGCGCGACGCGGCGGCGTACCTGCCGCACCGGGTCACGGTCCGCGCAGGCGATTTCCCGGATCTCGGCGCGTGCGACGTGATCATCAACAGCGTGGGCAAGATCGAGCTGCTGTATCAGTCGCACGACCGCCTGACCGAGATGGACTACACCGTCCCCGCTGTGCGCAGCTACGCACAGAAGATCAAAGACAGCGGCTTTGACGGCGTGCTCATCAACATCACCAATCCCTGCGATATCGTCACGCGGGAGCTGGCGCTGGGCCTCGGCCTGCCGCGCGGCCGCGTCTTCGGCACCGGCACGGGGCTCGACACGTCCCGGCTTCTCAGCGCCCTGGCCCGCCAGACCGGCATCGACCATAAATCCATCACCTGCTACATGCTCGGTGAGCACGGCAATCAGCAGTTTGCGCCCTGGTCCTGCGTCAGCTTCCGCGGCATGCCGCTCGATGTCTGGGCAGAGAAGGACGCGCGCTTCCGCTTTGACCGCGACGCGCTGCAGAAGGAATCCATCGGCGGCGGCTGGGTCACGTTCTCCGGCAAGCTCTGCACCGAATACGGCATCGCGACCACGGCCGCGCGCATGGCGCATCTCGTCCTGCACGACGAAAAGGCCATCATGCCCGCCAGCGCCGAGCTCTGCGGCGAATACGGCGAGTCCGGCCTGTTCGCGGGCGTGCCCTGCGTCATCGGCGCGGGCGGCGTGGAGCAGGTCGTGGAGCTGCCGCTGACAAAGGAAGAGGCAGCGACCTTCCACGCCTGCTGCGAGGGCATCCGCGCCAACATGGCGCATCTGAACGATCTGTAATCATCAGGAGGTATCATTATGAACATCACTGTTACGAAAAATCCCAACCCCGGCAAGCTCCCGCCCGCCGACCAGCTCGGCTTCGGCTCCGTTTTCACCGACCACATGTTCCTCATGGACTATACCGACCAGAACGGCTGGCACAACGCGCGCATCGTGCCCTTCGGCCCCATCTCCATGTCCCCGGCGGCCAGCGTCCTGCACTACGGCACCGAGGTCTTTGAGGGCCTCAAGGCCTACCGCCGCCCGGACGGCGGCGTGCAGCTCTTCCGCCCGTGGGAAAATGTCGCCCGGCTCAACCGCTCCTGCGACCGTCTCGGCCTTCCGCGCATCGACGAGGACGACGGCCTGCAGGCGATCAGGGAGCTCGTGAAGGTCGATTCGTCCTGGGTCCCGTCCGACCCCGGCACGTCGCTCTATATCCGCCCCTTCCTCTATTCGACGGACCCGACGCTCGCCCTGCACGGCGTGCATGAGGCGACATTCGCCATCATTCTCTCCCCCTCCGGCAGCTACTTCAAAAACGGCCTGCAGCCCGTCCCCATCATGGTCGAGACCGAGGACGTCCGCGCCGTGCGCGGCGGCACCGGCGAGGCCAAGTGCGGCGGCAACTACGCCGCAGCCAACCGCGCAGGCGATAAGGCCATCGAAAAAGGCTACTCGCAGGTCCTCTGGCTCGACGGCGTCGAGCGCAAATACGTCGAAGAGGGCGGCGGCATGAACGTCATGTTCAAGATCAACGGGACCGTCGTTACCCCCATGTTGACCGGCTCGATCCTGCGCGGCGTGACCCGCAAATCCTGCATCGAGCTGCTGAAGAGCTGGGGCGTCCCGGTCGAAGAGCGGCTGCTGAGCGTCAACGAGCTGTTCGAAGCGGCGAAGAGCGGCGCGCTGGAGGAAGCATGGTGCGTCGGCACGGCGGCCGTCATCTCGCCCATCGGCGAACTGGCCTGGGGCGACGAGAAATACGAGGTCAACCACAACCAGATCGGCGCCCTTTCCCAGAAGCTCTACGACGAACTCACCGGCATCCAGTGGGGCACCAAACCCGACCCCTTCTCCTGGACCTGCAAGGTCTGAAAGCAAAAAATGCCCGGCATCCAACCGGATGCCGGGCGTTTTCATGCCTTATCCGCGCAGCACGGTCCCATCCGCGAGGGTGATGGTGTGGCCGCTAAAATTGATCTTGCCGTTGTTGGTGAGGCTCGTGATCGTGCAGTTGCCGGTGAGCGTCCAGGTGCAGCCGGACCCGATGGCCACGACCGCGTTGTCAGAGACCGCCGCGCCTCCTTCGGCGTTATCGACGATGTCGATCGTGCCGGTGAAGCTGCTGCCGTTCTGGAGCGTCAGGTCCAGCGTCGAGATCGTGTCGACAAGGATATTGCCTTCCAGCGTCTGCGCGTCGGCGGTGAACTCGACCTGCGCGCCGTTGCTGCCGGCCGTGCCCCAGCCGTGCGACGCGGAATTGCCGACCACGCGCAGCAGATACCCGTCGGGATCCTCATTTTTGAGCGTCACGCCAGAGAGCGTCAGGATGCAGTGCGTGTTCGTGATGTAGAACAGATCGCCGTTTTTGCCGATCAGCGAGCCGCCGGTCATCGAAAATTCCGACGTGCCGACGTCCGCGTCGCCGGACATGGACTGGTAGATCATGACGGTGTGGACGTTTTCCGAAGAACTTGAGCCCTTCGTGCTGCTCATATTGCCCGAAACGGTGCAGTTTTCGAGCGCAATGGAATTCTTGCCCTCAATGACGAGCGATTCGGAATTGTTCGCGGTGAGCTTTGCGTTTTTGACGGTAATGGCTGCCGTGGAGTAAACGGCAGGGGAGTTGTACCCGTTCGAGGTATAGCTGCCGCCCGTGACGTTCACGGTTCCGCCGCCGCGGTCGGAGCGGATAGCCGCCGACGAGTTGCCGGAGGTGGTGACGGTCAGGTTTTCCGCGTTCGTCGTGCCGCCGCCGGTGGTCTGGATGCCGCCGGAGTTATCAGCGCTTGTCGTGATCGTGGAATCGGAGATGTTGACGGTCGTGTCTGCTCCATAGCTGAACACGCCGTTGCCGTTCTGCGCGGAGGAATTGACGGCCGCGTTCTTGATCGTGACGGTCGCGCCGTTCGTCGCCAGCAGCGCGGCGTTCATGCCGTAGAAGTCGCCGTCCTCGGTGTTGGAGGTCGCGCCCGCGCGCTTGTCGACGGTGATGCCGTCCAGCGTGACGGCCGCGCCGTCGACGCGCAGGGCGTTTTCGTCGTCGCCGGTCGAGCTGTAGCCCGTGCCGGTCACGGCAGTATCCTCAGAAATGGTATTCGCGCTCGTGCCCTGCGTCACTTCGCCGCTGCCGCCGAAGCCGCCGGGCTGACCATTCGGCGCACCGTCGGGCGGGTTGCCGTCCGGGGGCGTGCCCGGCTGGCCGTTTGCGCCGTCCGGCGGCGTGCCGTCGGGCTTTTCAGGCGGCGTTTCGGTGGAAGTGTCGGAAGATGCGGGCACTGATTCTGTATCATCGGCCGCCGCGGTGCTGGTGCAGGCTGCAAGCGAGAGCAGCGTCGCCGCCGCCAGCAGGATAGAGATCAGCTTTTTCATGGAAAACAGCCTCCTTGTTTTGGTTCTGTGGCTGTACTCTATCGCCGGAATCTGAAATGACCCTGAAAAAGATGTAAACATTTCGTGATGGCTGCACCTAGACAAAAACTGCCTGCCGAAGCCCCGGCAGGCGGTTTTCCTGTTTCAGTTCATTGTCAGCCGCCCGCGAGCAGCGACAGGAGCTCACCCAGCACGGCGCGCAGGCTGTACCAGAAGCTGACGGTCCGCGCGTCAGAAATCGTGACCACGGCGTCCGGGGAAAACCCCTCGCAGCTGACACGGTACCGCTGGGCAGCAGTGAGCGCGGTGAACTCGCACGCCGCGGAGCGCCCGCTGACCGCGGCATATCGGATACCGTCCCCGGTCGCGGCGTCCACCAGCGTGACGGTCCCGCTTTGCTCCGCATCTGAGACGATCGTAACGCCGAGCTTCGTGCTGTTCGTGTAGAGCGCAAAGCTGCCCGCGTCCTCCGGCGTCGTCACCAGCGCTTCTGCGGTCAGATTATACACGCCGTCCTCCACGGGAAAGACGATGGGGGAGGCCGCCCGCCGCAGATCCGCAAGCGTCAGCACGAGCAGCCCCAGCAGCGCCGCCGCGAGGATCCCCGCCGCGATCAGCCAGCCGATCCGGCCCCTTTGCCGCCCGGTGCCGCAGTCCGTATGGGGGACCGCCGATGTCAAATTCAGTTCCGCCAATGCAGCCGCCTCCTTTTGTAATTCTATCCTAAGTTTACAGGATCTCCATAAAAAATGCAATACAGTTGGAGCAAAAAAAGCGCCGGAGGAAATCGTTTTGGTTTCCTCCGGCGCTGCCTTGCTTCATTCCGAGATGGAAAGCGCCAGATGCTCGACGATCTGTTCCAGATCTCTGGTGGTCAGATACGCGCCGTACAGGCTGACGCTCGTCTTTGCGGTCGTGCAGTCCGCCCAGACGGTATCGCCGTCTGCGGTGATCAGAAATTCACAGCCGTTTGCCGTCGTGTAATAGTACGCTTCTTCAAACGAGCCGTCCACGATATAGGCCGGAGACAGGTTCCAGGTCGTGTCATGCATGATCTCAAGTCTGAACCAGCCCTTTCCGTCATTCGCGCCATAGGCCGCCCAGAAGTATTCGCTGACGGGGTTTCCGTCCTCGTCCCAGACGATAAATGCCTGATCGTCCAAGGTGACAGCTTTGTAGTTTTCCGAGAGCCACGTCAGATCAAAGCGGATCTTCCCGGTCAGCACGGGCAGAAGGTCGGCGGGATCGGCCGCCATGTATTGCATTTTCTCCGCGCCGTCCTCGTCGCGCGTGATGCGGCGGATGCAAAGAGCCGGATCGTCGCTGATCAGCTCCGCATGATCCCAGCCGCTGTACAGATGCGAGAACGTGCCGTCAATCTTCTCGCCGTTCCGCCATTCCTCCAGCGTGATCTTCGGGCCGTCGGCGAGCCGCTCTTCTAATGTTTTCGGCGCTTTGCGGCTGCTTGCCGGTCCGGTCACGGCCACAGCCATCGGCGTGTCGCCCGTCGGTTCCGGAATTTCGCTGAGATCCGAAATGAGGATGTCGTTCCGGAACTGGTGGATGACTGCTGCGGCCGCCGCCGTCAACGTCAGCGCCGCCGCGATGATAATTGCCGCCACGGCCAGCCGCGGCAGGTGTTTTTTGGGTTTGTTCTGCATAGAAGCCTCCTGTTCTTCCGCCCGGGAGGCGATCTGCGCTCGGATCCGCGCCCGGCTGCCCTCCGGCAGGCGGACAGCGTCTGCAATGCGCCTGAAATTTTCTTCCATCATTGATCCCTCCCAAGCTGTTCACGCAACATCTTTCGCGCCCGGTGCAGGCGCATGGAGACGGCGGACGGCGTCAGCTGCAGCAGCCCGGCGATCTCGGAAAACGAGTATCCCTCCAGACAGTGCAGCACCACGACCAGCCGGTACTTTTCCGGCAGCTCCATCACCGCGCGAAGCACCGCGCGGTCCTCCGGCTCCGCCGGCAAACACAGCTCGTCCAGCGCCTCCGGCGCGAAGCGCTTGGCTGCCGCAAGCTGATTTTTGCAGTGATTGATCGTCAGTTTCGTCAAAAACGCGCGCTCGCGCCCGGGCCAGATGGTCAGCTCCTTCTCCAGCAGCCGGCAGAATACCGCCTGCACCGCGTCCTCCGCGTCGTGCGCCGACCGCAAATACCCGAGCGCCACCCGATATACCCCGTCCGCATACGCATCATAAAGCGCCAGCACGCGTTCTTGTTCCATACCGTCTCTCCATTTCCTTGAGGCCTCATCCATATAACAATCCAGCAAGCCAGATCAGCACAAATTAAAAAAACCCACTCCACAATACCACTTACCTCCGTCCCCCGCAACCAGCAGAAAGCAGCCCGCAGGCAAAAGAGCCAGCAGGCCGCCATCTATAGAATCCGTACATTCCTGCACCCGATACCCAGCTAGAATCAGGCTGACAATCATCTGCCAGAAATCGTTTTCCCCTGCGCTGTAATATCGGCTGTTTGGAATCTCGTGAAAGGACGCAATGCGGTTTTCTTCATCCAGCCATGCTTCAAATAGACTTAGCATTTACTTGACCTGCTCCATAAGATAAAGGTTCAGCCTTGACTGCATTCGCTCCACCGCAGTATCCAGATCAATATTTCCAGAAACCAGATCGCCCATTTCTTCCAAAAGAATTGACATTGCCTCTTCATCATAAAAATCCATAGTCTCGCACGTTTTTGCCAAATCGACAATCAATTGCACATCATCAAATGTTGTGATTTCGGCATAGGGAACCTCTATGTTTTTGAGAACGTCCAGATTATCTTGCAGCAGCGGCGCGTAGACGGGCGTTCCGTCCGCACTGTATTCCATCCATGGATGAAGCAGGAGATACTTGAGAAATTCCCAGCACCCTTCGGGGCAGGAAGTTGTCGCACTCACACCCAATGGCATCATCAGCCTGACATCCATGCCGTTGCTCCCGTCCGGAGTTGGCCATCCCACATAGCCTAATGTCTGACCGCAGCGATAACGGTCAAAGGAAACCTCCAGCGCAGAACTCAGTCCCACATAGCAGCAGATCAGCTCTCCGTCTACAATTCGCTGCGGCACATTTTTGTCAGGGTTGTATCCTCCATCATAGCTCCCGGCCTTCAACGCCGACTGCAAAATCTCACGAAATTCCGGTGTGTCCAGATTGCACTGTGCATGTTCATAGTCAATCACGCCACGCAAATATCGCCCACCGATTCTTTTCAGAAAATTTTCCGGATCCATATAGTAGATCATATCCTGCTCCGGCCGCAGGGACTTTTCTATATCCAGATACTCCGCAATCGTCCAGCCGGTATGAAGTTGTTGGGTCTGCTGGGAACAGCTCAACGCCACTACACCAAACGTAGGAGACAAGAGATATAGTCCTCCATATTCGTGCATCGCTGTCCATGGAATAATGTCTTCTTCGCTGATTTCGCTGTCCGATGCAATCAGTGGATCCAGATCATATAGAAGTCCGGCGGAGATCCACGGAAGCGGAGAAAGCATATCGTTTCTGAAATAGTAGATATCCGCAGCATCACCGGCAAACAGCTTTGTTTGCATGACAGTCTCTGCCTGCTCCCGCGACTGTGTATTTTCGGCATAGTCGTCGATCACGACTGTGTATTTCGTGTTTTCGGCGTTGAAATTATTGACAAGGCTTGCAAGCGTGTCATCACGCAGTCCGATACCGCCCAGCACGAGTGTTGTCTTTCCCTCCGGTGCATCTGGCACATCTAACTCCACATCCGCCTGCGAAGGGGCAGAATTATTCTGCTCTGGTAAATCCTGCGCTGTAGATTCCGGCGTTACAGACTCCTGCGCTGGGGATTCCGGAACTACATCAGGCAACTCCACCTTTGAAATGCTCTTTTCTCCGCCGCATCCGCCTGCAAGCGCACACAACAAGCAAATGGCAAACAGGATTGAGATTTTTCGCTTCATGGTTCGGTCTCCTTTCTACTGTTCAGAAATGCTCAAAATCAAACTCAAAAGCTTTTGACTTTTTTTCATTTGGAAATTCTCCCTTAGAACACGCTCTGAAATAAGGAGCGCTGCGATGCTTTCAGCGCTCCCCATTCAAAAGGTTGTTTGTGTGATGCGTGGTTGTTTGTGTAAAAGTGTACCAGTTAACCTCCTTTCTGCGATAAACTATCGCTATAGTCTGTTTTAAAACTATCACAATAGTCTGCGAATGTCAAGCCATCTTGACAGAATTAGACGAATGTGGTAGTCTGAACATATCTTCAGAACAGGAGACGAAGTATGAAACTGTTTGATTCAGAATGGAAGGTCATGGAGGTTCTCTGGCAGGAAAACGACCGGACGGCGAAGGAAATCTCGCTGCGGCTGGCAGACAGCATTGGCTGGAATAAAAACACGACCTATACGGTCATCAAAAAGTGCATCGAGAAGGGTGCGATCGAGCGCCGGGAGCCAAACTTCATCTGCCATGCGACGATCACAAAGCAGCAGGCCCAGAAGGAGGAAGCCGATACGCTGGTCGAAAAGGTATTTGGCGGTTCCGCGGAGCTGCTGTTTGCATCTATCTTAAGTGATCGGTCATTATCGAAAGAAGAGCTTGCGCGGTTAAAAGCGCTTGTGGAGGAATACGAGGGATGAATGGCGTACAGGCTGCGATCTTCGGCGGCAGTGCAATGATCCTGATGGTGCTTGCGCTGCGGCTGTTTTTGAAAAAGCATCTGCCGCGCGGAATCTTTCCGACGCTCTGGTGCGCAGCCGCTGTGCGGCTGCTGCTTCCAATCACGATACCAACGCATCTAAGCGTCTGGAATCTGCTGCACACGCCGGCCACAGCGCAGGCAAACGGTGTCATATCAGATGTGCTAACGCCGTTTCCGTCTTTGGCGACCAACAGCATCACAGAACCGGCAGCGGATGCTGCGGGCATCCGTCCGATGCTTCTTGTCTGGCTCGTTTGCGCGATACTTCTCGCTGCATATTTTGTGATCGGATATGCCTGCATGGTACGTCGGTTTCGCGGAACACGGCTTGCTCCGCAGCCGTCCATTGACGCGCTGCTTGACCGCTTCCGCTTTTCGCGCGATCCGCGCATCTGCGTGAGCAGCAGTCGTCGTGCGCCGCTCACCTTCGGCGTTTTTCGTCCGACCGTTCTTTTGCCGGAAGATCTGCCGGTTGGAGACGCACAATTTCAGCTGGTTCTGGCACACGAACTGGCGCATATCCGGCGGAAGGACTGCCTGCGCAAGCTGCTTTTGACGGTATGCTTATGCCTGTATTGGTGGAATCCGCTGGTCTGGCTGATGGTGCGGCTTGCAAACCGCGATATGGAGCTTGCATGTGATGAAGCGGTTCTGCGTGCGCTGGGGCCGGATTGCAGGAAAGCTTACGCGCTGACGCTGCTTGACATGGCGCAGCGAAATCCAAAATCAGCGCCGCTGTGCAGTGGTTTTGCAAGAAGCAGCGCCGAAGAACGGATTCGCGCGATTTTAAGCTTCAAACGGATTCCGGCATGGGTCGGAATCTGCGTAGCCATTCTATTCGTACTGACGGCAAGTGTCTTTACAACGCAGGCAGTAAGCCCAAGTGCCATCCCGGAAATAGTCCCCACCGTGCAGGAAGAAATTCCGGAAGAAAATGTTGCTGTGAGCGTACCAGTATCGGAGCCACTTTCGACAACGCTACCTATCATGCCTGAACAGAACGCCGAATCGGAAATCGAATCGGAAACACTGCCTCGGTCGGAAGCGTCCGCCTATATCTATCCGCTGGAGGACGCAAACGCAGAAGTGCTGGATTCCTACGGCTGGCAGGAGAATCCGGTCGTAAAGCAAAAATCCTTACATCCCGGCGTTGATTTTGTGGCAGCCTATGGCACAAATGTTCTTGCTGTGGCAGATGGAACGGTTTTGGATTGCAGCTATGACGCCGCATACGGCTATATCCTGACGCTGGAACATGAGAATGGCGTTCAGACGCAATATGCGCATTTGTCAGAATTTCTTTTGGAATTCGGAGATGTAGTCCGGCAGGGGCAGATCATTGCAAAAACCGGCGACTCCGGCTGGACGACCGGCCCGCACCTGCACCTGGGCGTTCTCATCAATGGAGAAACAGCTGATCCGTTAGAAGCCCTGAAAAGTAAATAATAAAAGCAGCTCTGAAGTACGCAGGATACGCTTCAGAGCTGCTTTGCAGTTGTGTTGCCATATGCAAAAACCGCGCTGCAGGAAACAGAAAAAATATAAGTTAAGCCTTCGGATGTCAAAAAACGTATAACGCGCCGATTGATCGGCTGGCATGAAAAGCACCGGAAAGCGGCTCTACGAATCCCTTTTCCGGTGCTTCTGGAAGGATTTCTGTATCACGCATGATCACAGACTGTGATCGTCCTGATCGCGGCTTTTACCAAACCGACAGACGCTGGCGGGACGGACAGCTCCCGGATCCCGCAGCGAAGCAGCCGCGGCAAAAGCTGTGTATGCGTGGCGAGATCTCCGCAAATGCCGCACCAGATCCCATGCTTCCGTGCATTTTCCGCTGCAAAAGCGAGCAAATGCAGGACGGCTTCGTCCTCCTGATCATATAACGTCTGCAGCATGGGGTTCATCCGATCAGCTGCAAGTGTGTATTGGGTCAGATCGTTTGTGCCGATCGAGAAGAAATCAACGAGACCGGCAAGCTCCGCACTCATAATCGCCGCTGCTGGCGTTTCGATCATAATACCGAATTCATAGCTTCCGCATGGCTCTGCCTGCTGGAAAAGCTCCTGCCTAAGTTCAGAAAGAAGAGTCTTTACTTGAAAGACCTCTTCTACTTTAGTGACCATCGGGATCATGATTGCAAGATTTCCGTAGTTGCTGGCGCGCAGCAGCGCCCGCAGCTGTGTGCGGAAAATATCCCGGCGGTCCAGGCAGATCCGAAGCGCACGATAGCCAAGCGCCGGATTGTCCTCCTGTGGCAAAGAGAAATACGGTACTTTTTTATCCGCGCCAATGTCCATGGTGCGAATGACGACACGTTTCGGCGCAAACCGCTGCAGCGCATATTTGTATGCTTCAAACTGTGTCTGTTCATCCGGATAATCCTGATGGGCCAGATAGAGAAACTCACTACGGAAAAGGCCGACGCCGTCGGCACAGCGTACTGTGTCGTCTGTAATATCATCCAGAACGCCAATATTTGCACAAACTTCGACTCGGACGCCATCAGCGCTGACTGCAGGGTCGAATGCACTGCGGCGCAGCTCAGCCTGATGTGACTGATGGTTTTTCTGTTCAGAACAAAACTTTGCATATCGCTCTGGATCCGGATCTATTGTAAGCGTCCCGTGACAGCCGTCCAGCAAAAGCATTTGACCATCATCGATAGTGGCAATGTCCAACCCGGTGATCGCGGGGATCCCCATGCTCCGGGCTAGAATGGCTGCATGCGACTGAAAACTGCCCGTTGCTGTTACGATCCCCAACAGCTTTGAACGATCAAGAGAAAGCGTTTGACTCGGCAGGAGTTCTTCCGCAACCAGAATGCAGGGGCGCTCCATGGAAAACGCCGGGCCAGCGTTTTCATGCATACAGTCGAGCAAACGATTTGCAATATCCAGAAAATCAGAGGCACGTGCAGCCATATAGCTATCGTCCATCGCACGAAAAAAGTCAGCTAGAGATGCCGCAGCCTGCGTGACCGCTTGTCCAGCGCAATGACCGGAATCGATTTGGTCCCTTACGGCCTGTGAGAACTCGGTGTCGTCCAAAAGCATTTCTTGGACCTGAATCAGCTCTGAGGCCGCCTGATTGTCGGAAAGGCGTCGAAGCGCCTCCAGCAGCTGCTGTTTCGCAAGTCGCTTTGCAGTGTCAAACCGCTGCAATTCTTCCTGCACACCGGCGAATATGCCACTGCCGACGGATGTAGGTTTCTGATACATGCAGGCATTGCCCGCGGCATATCCTTCTGAAATACAAATTCCAAATAAATCCATATTTGTTCCTCCACAGGCTGATCGATAAATAGGGCAGGCGCACGAAGCTGTCCATGCGCCTGCCGCTTTGAAAAAATACTTAAAGCTCAGAGCCGTTTGTCTGGATCAGATGCTGATACCAATAGAAGCTGTCTTTACGGAAACGCTTCGCGCTTCCATGTCCGAGATTGTCAAGATCGACATAGATAAACCCATAGCGTTTGTCCATTTCACCCTGAGAGCAGCTGATGATATCGATGGGGCCCCAGGCTGCATACCCAAAGCAATCTACGCCGTCCAGGATCGCTTCCTTCAACTGCTTCAGGTGCCGGCGATGGAATTCGATTCGGTATTCGTCATGGATCTGTCCGTCTTCCAGCTTATCAAATGTACCGAGGCCGTTTTCTGCAATAAACAGCGGTTTCTGCCACCGGTCCCAGAATACGTTCAGATTGTGCCGCAGGCCGATCGCGTCGACAGTCCAATTGTAAGCGGTCCGTTCCAGAAGCGGATTGTCACAGGTGCCGCCTTTTGCGCTGGTAATGGCGGTGCAGTAATAGCTAAATGCAAAGAAATCAAGCGTGTTTTCCTCGAGCAGCGTAAAATCGGCTGCCTCCGCTTGGATGCTGATCCCACGCTCTGCAAAGAAGCGCTTGGAATAGCCGGGATACCGCCCGCGGAAAAGAATGTCGCCGAAGAAGAACTGGTCCATCTGGTTACGCTGGACGGCAGCCATGGCGTCCTCGGGATTGCAGGTTGCGCCGTAGCAAACCTTGCTTCCGTTTGAGAATCCGATCTGCAGCCCGCAATCGAGCTGCTTTGCATACTGCTTGATCTGTGCGCAGGCGACAAACTCATGATGAAGCGCCTGGTATTTTCCTTGCTCCGGGTCACCCGGGAAGTCAAGAGTGATCCCAAGCCCCGGGAATTCTGCACCCCAGAAGAAGCTGTTGATCTGGTTGATCAGGATCCAATACTTGACTTTCCCTTTATACCGATCCAGAAGAACCTTGGCGTAGCGGACAAAGAACGTGATAAGTGTACGGTTATTCCATCCGCCGTATTCTGTCACGAGATACAAGGGCATCTCATAATGGTTCATGGTGATGATCGGTTCCATGCCACAGCTGATGATCGTATCGATCAACGAGTCATAGTAGCGCAGGCCTTCTTCATTTGGCTCCGTTTCATCGCCGCGCGGGAAGATCCTTGACCAGGCAATCGAGGTTCGGAAGCACTTGAAGCCCATTTCCTTCATCAGTTGCAGATCCTCTGGGTAAGTGTGATAGAAATCGATCCCACGACGGCGTGGATAATTACCCTCGTGATCTTCCAGATGTGCTTTCAGCTCCGGGATCGTGTGGCGGAAATTAAAGACACTCAGTCGGTTATAGACAGAGGGAAGCTCCTCAATGTCTGCAACGCTTGGCCCCTTTCCACCTTCCAGCCAGGCCCCCTCTGCCTGATTGGCAGCGATTGCGCCACCCCAGAGAAAATTCTCCGGGAATCCTTTTGTCATCTCCAAATTCATGAATTTTCCTCCGTAGTATTCAGCTTTCGATAAAGCGAGATAAATCTGCAGGCCATTCTGTATTCGCTGTCAATGCTCATCATCGTATCCTGCGCATGGATCAGGAGGATGGGAATACAGGGATCGTCTTCTTCGATCGCATCCTGCAAAATACGTGTCTGGAGACGATGTGCCTGTGTCAGTTCCGTCTCAGCCTCTTTCAAAAGAGAATCTGCGTCACAAAAATTTCCGCTTTCCGCTAGATCAAGCGCTTTTGTGTAAGCTTCACGCGCATTTCCGGCATGCAGAATGATCTGCATAGACTGTGCATTTCGATTATCAGCGATATTGTTACTCATGAGACCTCCTGTGTTCAGACTTCGTCATGGCTATGGTCATGTGCGGCTTCCTCTGCACAGGCCTGCTTATCATATGCTCGGAAGAAGGGCCAATAGATGATCCAGGACAGTGCAAAGAGAATCAGGCAGAGCACGGCGCCCTTCCAGGAACCGGTCGAGAACCACGCGAAAATCGGCTTCGGCAGATACCAGAGCTCAAAAACTTTTGTCGGGATCGGAACAAGACCAATCTTGAAGGTGATCCACGTGATGCAGGGGATAATAAAACCGCAGATCCACATCGGGACCATCAGCATGGGGTTGAACGTGATCGGAGTACCATATACCAGCGGTTCGTTGATGTTGAACATGCTGGGGACAATACAGGTTTTGCCCATCAGACGAAGGCGTTTGGACTTCGCAAAGAAGCAGAGCATGATCGCAAGCGAGAGCGTCGCACCGCCACCACCGATCGACATGATCCAGGTGACCTCATAAACATGAATGTTCGTCGCAGCCAGACCAGCAGCTGCAGCAGCTTCATTCGCGGCAATGCCGGTCAGTGCGATGACGGACATCACGGGGTAGAGGACCCAGGTCGAGATGCCGAACGAGTACAGGAATGCCATCGCCAGGAAGTTGATCAACACGAAACCAATGAACGTCTCACCAAGGTTTACGAGCGGCATGAAAAGATTCGTGATCAGCTCAAGCAGGTTCAGGTGGAAGATGCTCGTCAGCAGCCAACCGATAAGCATGATCAGAAGGATTGGGATCAATGTATCAAACCAGACGGCAACAAAATCGGGAATACCGGAATCTTCTTTAAACAGGTGCAGCTTTGCAAAGGAGCTCATGACAAAACCGACAAAAATACCGCTGACAATCGCTACGATCATGCCGCCGGAGCCGAGCGCCTTAAAGCTGACGCTGAAAATGCCGTCGACGATCTGCGGATCGATGATCATGATGAAGAGGGCCAGCCCAGCCAAGCCAGCCTGTCTGCGCGTCTGGCGAAGATGCTTCTTTTCCATAATGGAATACGGGATCAAAAAAGCCAGGAAAAGCGAAATCAGGCTGAATGAGAAATTTGCAAAGCCGCTGCAAGATGGGAAACTGGGAAATGCCTCTTTGATGGTATCGAGAATGGTGCCGATGGTTCCGATGAAGATCATCGGCATTGTCGTGAGGATCGCATCCTGCACGGCAGCTACGTACGGATTTCTGGCGGCCCGGTTCATTTTCGGGGCAAAGACATCAGACATCCACTGCATGAATTTTTTCATTGGTTCTCCTCCTTTTCAAATACAGTTCTCTTTTTCTTTGAATTTCTGGATCACAAAATCGATGATCGCTCCGCCATCGAGTGCTCCATACGCGTTCTGATCGATCACATAGACTGGAATATGGTAGGGCTTGCAGTATTCGGTCATGCCCTGCAGCATATATCTCAGATGCGGCCCGATCAGCAGCATATCGATGGAGTCGATATATTCATCCAGCTCGGTATCGCTGCGTGCGATAAATTCAAAGTCCGCTGTCATGCCACGCTTTTTAAGCTCCAGACGGATGTTCTTGGCCATGAAGCCACTGGACGCGCCGGCTCCGCAGACAATCAGAATTTTTTTCATGCTTTCTCCACCTCTCTTTACAATATTATTGAATGATTCTCTTTTCACGCAGGATCGTCTGAAGCGTGTCCGCCGCAGTCTGCTCATCCGGGCCATCACATGTGATTTCAATTTGTGCGCTGAACTGTACACCCAGCTTCATGACCTGGATAATGGACTTTAGATCCGCGCTTTTCCCATTGCAATGGACGGTGATATCTGACTGGAATTTTGATGCTTCTGTCACTGCGACCGCTGCAGGACGAGCGTGAAGACCGACCGGTTCAATGATCTTCGCTGTGAATGCTACCATTGGACATCCTCCTTTCTTTGTTCCCTGCGCTGAGTATATAGGAATGCGGGGGCTGCCCGCAAATAAATAAATTTCCGCCAGTGCGGAAAAAACCGCTTCCGGCTCGTTCATGAGCTGGAAGCGGCTTCTGCCTGTACGCCATAAATCGTGTCAGTCCTCTAAAAGCATGGAAAAGAAGCGATCAATAAATGCGTCGTAATTCTCGCAGCGCTCTAGTTCAGCAACGTTTGCTGCGTCAGATACGACTTCGATCAGCAGATCCATGATCCGGCTGAAGGTCCTGCGCTCTTTTGAATTTGTGCCGATTAAAATCACAAGCTGGACCTTCTTTGCACTGTGCCCCCATAAAATGGGCGGATCGCAGATTGCAACGGATAAAAAGCTCTTTAAGGTTGAAAAAGAAAGTGCATGCGGCATTGCAACGGCGCCAAAGGCTGTGTCAGCCATGGTTTCTCGGAGCAGGACGCGCTGCGTAAAATCTTCTGTTGCATATTGCTGGTCAATGACCTGTGCGCACATTTGACGAATCAGCGCGTGGCTGTCAGACTGCGTGCTGCGCAGGAAAAAGTCACGGTTAAAGTAAGAAAGAAATGTTTTTGAGACCAGATCGCGTTCCTTTTTCTGGCGGATTTTTTTGATTTGTGTTTGAATCGCAGCGAAGTCCTGCTTCTGTGGAAATGGATGGATCAGTACGCAAGGCTCCGGCAGGGGAGCGTCAACAGTTGAGATCAGCAGATCGGCGTGATAAACGCTTGGCAGGTAATCACTGATGGATACGGTATGCTTAATGAAAAGATCTTCACTAAAGCGCTGAGCCACGACCTCCGCCGTTTTTCGGAAAAAGTCATAATAGCTCTCATAGATAAAAACGGCAGAGATCCTGTTTTTACTATAGTCATAAACACAGCTGCAGATGTGGAACGCGATACAGGTCACCTCATCGTCTGAGATCTTTGCACCGTAGTTTTTGCTTAGGATCTGGGCAATGAACACGGAGATATCATGTGCGATCGGATAGGCGACCTTTAGACTATCGTCCAGAAACCGGCGGGTAAAGAAACCACCCTGCTGGCGAGTGAAAATATTTCGGATGTGCAGCGTGAAACGCACATAAAAATCTCCGTCAAAGCACTCGATGTGATAGAACTGCTTGACCTGGTCCATGATCTCTCTTGTAATGGCGCAGTATTTCTCCTCGACAAATTCATTTAGATTGTCAGGTGAGATCTTGGTGTAATCGAGAAGGCTGACCTGCTGGATCAAAACCTCTCGCAGGGCCTGTGTTTCTGCCTCAGAAAGGGACAGAGAAAAATGAAGCGACATATAAGCAGCGAGTGCAGTCACAGCCAGGTCGATTCGGTTAAAGGCATCCGGCATCAGCTGGCCGCTGGCTTCAACTTGAAAACCAGCGCAAATGCGTTCTGCGGAAACAGCCAGGTACAGCGCGATATTGCCCAATGAATAGTCGTTGGCAAAGATCCCTTGTTCCAGCAATTTTTCCCGTACAGCTTGTCGCAAGGAGATCTCCTTTGCGGCATCCTGTGGAAAGAAGCTGGTCCGGTTTGCGAGGTATTCATTCCGCTGCTCTGCATAGCAGTAATTGCATAGAAGCCTCCGCTTGTTTTTTTCGGCACCAGATATCCATACCAGGTCACGTTCTCTGACGATTTCCAATGCGTATTCTCGGAGAACGCGGCGAAGCTTCTGAAGATCTGCTTCCATAGTGGGGACGGAAACATAGAATTGCTCGCTGAATGTAAAGATGTCTTCGGGTTCTGAGGAGAACAGAAGTACAAGTAAGAGGCGCTTCAGACGGGATTCCGGGTTGTCCTCAGCATCGAGCAGCATCCGGAAACTTGGATTCATGTCAAGCAGCCGGTATTCCTTTTCGGAAGAACTGATCAGGCAACCGGAGGCATTCGCCGCAGAAACGTAATTTCGAATCTGACGGGTTGAGACGCCGAATTGCGCTGAAAGACGTTCTCCGCGAACCCAAGCTCCATCGCGCTGCAGATAACGAACCATCTGGATCACCTTTTTATTCATCCGGATCTCTCCTCGCTCAAAAGTTGACACTTACACGATCTCGACCGCATAGCAGCCGCTATCTCCGATGCCGTTCATCACTTTCTGCAAATAGTATAGCGGGGGAGCGGGAAGAAAGTCAATCGTCCTGTGCGTGATGTGCGGCAGCGCTAATGCTGCCGACGGCAGTGTGAATTTTGAAAAAATGGACGAAAAAAACAAAAACGGCATTGACATCCTTGAGGAAATGTGATATCGATGTATTATCGAGTTTTGTAAGAGTCTCATGGCATAGTTCCGTGGGAACAGAAGCGCAGAATTGTCGATGATATACTTGAAGAATAGAATGGCGCTGCTCCTGTTTCAAGGGTGGCGTGTCTGTCGTCATATATCCGATAATGATGTTGTCCAGAGACCTTACATTCGTGTAAGGCCTTTTTCTTTTTCAGGACTCGAAATATTTTTATCGGAGGTCGTATTGATGACTGAGAACAAATTTGAAGTGAATTCCACCAGAACCCAGCAAGAAGAACCCGTTGCATTGATCCGTGTCGACCGTATGTATGAATCCCTACGCTACAATGATTACTCCGCTCAAAATGGGCTGGGTGAGATTGTGGACAATTCCGTCGAAGCGAAAGCTGCACATATCGACGTGATGGTAACTGTTGGGAAGGCACGGAAGACCGGAAAGAAGAAGGCTACAGACAAGATCACAGAGATCGCGGTAGTCGACGATGGCTGTGGAATGAATAAGGGCACGCTGCACAGATGTCTGGCGCTGGGGGAATCGATCCGTGCGCATGGCGGCAAACTCGGAATTGGCCGCTTCGGCGTCGGCATGACTCTGGGCGGCATCTCCCTTGCAAGACGAATTGAGGTCTATTCCAGAACCAATGCAAACGAAGCGTTCCTCTACACCTTCATCGACTTAGATGATATCCAGAAGGGGAATCTGATCCGCATCCCGGAGCCTGTGGTGCAGACACCGCCTGAGAACCTTGCCGGCATTCTGGAGAACAGCAGCGGTACGATCGTTATCCTGAAGGACTGCGACCGGATCGAGGGCAATGTTGATTTCTCCAACTATCTGGGGCAGACCTACCGAAAATTCATCGAACGGGGACTGGAGATCAGGCTCAATGGAGAGCGCGTTTATCTGCACGACCCAATGTATATGGCGAGTCCTACAATCTTCGATGAGCAGCGGCTCCGTACAGAAGGCGCTATCGAGCCGAAGGCAACCTCTCTTGGTGAATTCCACCTTGCCCGTGAGATCCCGGGATCGGATGGAAAAACTGCGGACGTGGTGATCCGGATGTCTCTGCTGCCGGAAGAATGGCGCTCTTCCATGGGCGCCGGCGGAAGCGTTGAAGCCAAAAAACGCAAAATCGACAGAAACGAAGGGATCTCGATCCTAAGAGCTGACCGGGAGGTCTTCTACGGGCATGTTCCCTACATCACTGGTAAAAAAGGCGAGGCACGGGCGCTGGAGATCGACCGCTGGTGGGGCTGCGAGATTTCATTTCCTCCGGAGCTTGACCATGACTTTCAGGTCAGGTACATTAAGCGCGGAGCGGAGCCTACAGCGGATCTGCGAGACCAGATCAGAGAGGTGATCGGAGACGTTGTTCGAACAGCACGCAAAATGGTTCAGGAGACATGGAACGTAAATAAATCCGAGGCAAGCAAGCGTGCGGGTAACTTTGGAAAAGCTGAGGAAACAATGGCAAAAACCGGGGCGATTCTTCCTAAGAGCAGGAAAGGAAAGAACCTGACTGCGGCTGAAGACGAGCAGCAGGTTGATGCTCTGGCTGCTGCTGCTCTTGGCAAGGAAAGAGACGACCCGGAGAAAAGAAAGGAGAAAAAAGAGGAGATCCGGAAGAAGCCGTATTCTATCGAACCTGTCAGCTATCCAAAGACGATCCTGTTCGATACGGTCCATCTGCTGAACAATACGATCATCAAGCTCAATGTCAATCATCCGTTTTACAAGACGATTCTGCAGCCGCTTTGTGGAGATTTAGAAGATATGGAAGGGAGCCAGGAACGCCAGGATATCAAAAATGCCATCCTGCTTTTGCTGTTTGCATACGCGGAGGCGGAATCCAGATCCAAATGTGATGGCCATGATGATCTTTTTTTCGAGAATCTTCGTAATCAGTGGGGAACTGTGTTGGCCACGGCGCTGAGCGAATATGATCGTGAGGCGCGTTCGTAAATGGAGGTGACACCTTATCGCATGACGCCGGATGTGATCCGTTCTGTCGTGCAGAAACACCGGCCGGGCGTCTATATTCTTGGAGATGATGATGACGGTCGATTTACCTTCCGATATGTGGGCCGCTCGGATCATTGCCTGCAGACCCGGTTGCTGACGCACGGACTTCTTTACCACTGCCCATATTTTATTTTCTCGTACACAGACACGGCAAAGGATGCCTTTGAGCTGGAATCAAAATGGTGGCATGATTGTAAGAACAACGGAGTGCACCTCCTGAATATCATCCACCCGGACTCGCCAGCCGGTATGATGCTCTCTTGTCCCTACTGCCAGTTCAAGAGCGGGATCAGGGAACTGCTTCCTCATCGGAAGGCAAGCTGACCCGACAACTCTATAAGCAAAAGCGCGGCTGAAACACATGGTTTCAGCCGCGCTCAAACTGTCCTTAGGGGAGAAGAATATTGATATGGTGCTTGATTTTCTGCGCGATCGCAGCATGCCTGTTTATAAGAATGGCCTTTCGCATATCGTCAGTTGCTGCGGCGTCAATATTTGCCCCGACAAAACCTACAGCGTTCAAACCTGCACTTGTTGGGATCATTTGCGTGTATTCTGCAAGAGATTTATTAGAGATACTGTGATTTGCGTGATCTGTGATATACATGAAATTCAGGGGAGAATTCAGATAGTGTTTCTTATCATTGCGGATCGATTTTGTTGAACTCAGGATGCTCCCTGTGGAACCTAACGGGATCACATGATGGACCTGCAGCGTTGCCGCATACTCGGAAAAGACGGTGAGCTGTACGGTGTGTCCGGCTGCATCAAGACTCAGATCTTCATAGCCCTCGGCAAGGAAATATTGGCAGATCGTATTGCCCAATACAGTCTTGGGATACTCATCATTCGCTGCACCGGACAGCATTAAGAAATCAACGTCAGAAAACCCTTTTACGCCCATAATATCATCTTTGCGCGTTGCAATCCACGTCGTATCCGGTGCGTCTCCGGCGACAATCGCGTCTGTGTTTGCAATCAATCGGTTCAGATCATTGATCATCACCTGGTTCTGGTCTTTATCGTATGCACCGGAAAAAATGCTTGACCAATACCAGGCTTCCAGCAAATCAAAGACCGCGCTGCTGTTTTCACCGGTATAACATGCGTCCCGGTCCAAAATATAGCCTACAATAGGAACCATCAATGTGTAATTGACTTCTTTCAATGTCCGGATTCCGCAGCGGGCCTGGAAGAAGAAACAGGCGCGATCGATTGCCTGACAACAACGTTCACAGGTTGAATCAATCTGCTTCGCCGTTAAACTAAGCTTTCGCTGCCGCTTGAGATGCTCTACGGTATAGCAGCCGCGGCAGCCGTTGTAGCAAATAAGCGAGAGGATATTCAAGAAAGTTTCTAAATAGACCTTTGGAAATTCATTCTTGTCGCTATTATAGCACTGCATACTCTCGGATGCATGATAATTACCTTGGGCGGAAACCGCCTGAAATGCTTTTTTTACTGCGGCAGAAGAAATATTGGCGGCCGGATATCCGGAGCCGGAAGAAACACACTTCTCCAGCCGCTGATAAAAAGGTTCCGGAGTAGCTTGGGCGACACGCGCCATGATCAGATCGAAAATATCAAGACTTACACCACAGCGGTTCAGGTTCTCGTAAATATCGATCGCTCGTGCGCGTTGAGACTCTTCCAGAGAAATTTGACTCAAATTGATTTGGCTGATGCAGGATTTCAAGTACGAAAACATCTTGGATGCCCATGTATTTGCCTGGATCTCAAGCACCTTTGTAAATTCTTTTGAAACACTGGTGCTGGAGTCTTCAAAGCATGCGGGCTCAAAATAACCATTATAAAGATCCTTATCGAGGTTATTCGTGATGTACGTTCGTGCGTTATTGATCTGTCCAGCGTTGAGCATTTCGTTCAAGGTCAATTGTTTTGCCGTTGATACGCTTTTGGCGATCGATACAATAATATTGTTCAGTGTCGTATGATTCAGGCTGATTGTCTCGTTTTCTACAAGCAGATATAGCGGGATATAGGACCACCCGTCCTCAACACTTGGGCAATACGTTTCGAGTTCACTCAGCATTCTGGGAATGGGTCTGCTGTACGGATTATAGCACTTCCCATTATCTCTCTTAACATTGAAGGGGACTACCCGAATAAACGGCAGGATGTCCTGCGTTAGAAATTCGGGCTCATCGGAATCCGGAGTCCGCATAGGAAACGATAGGCTATGTAGACCAAATAGATCCGGAAAAGCGTCGTTCCCATATTTCGGAACTGCAAGATAGAATCGACGCTTCAGCGCGCTCGGAGCAATCAGATTGTTGCTTTGTGGCGTTAATTGGAAAATCGCGTCAGAAAAGACATTGGCGAGCACGGTCATCCGTTGCTGGCCATCCAATAAAAACTCTACAGCCCCACTTGGCAGCTGCTCGGACGGGATGGGATCCTTTGCGCCTAAAGGCTTGCACGAATAATCGTGCGCGTCTTTTGATTTTAAGAGCAGAATACTGCCGATCGGCATTTTGGTCAGGACAGAGGCAACTAGTTTATGCTGCATTTCTTCTTCTTTCCAAACGAACTGCCGCTGAAAGTCTGGAAGGAGGATCTCATTCTTTTTAATCTTATTTATGGTGACCTCTAAGCTCTCTCTATTGGGCTGTAGCATGGATGTCTCCTTTCGATCCCTTGTTTCGCATTTCTGATCGGACAAAACTTGATTCCATTTTTTATTATAGTGCAAAATATCAATAATTACAACATAATATCTGCTCGGTATGGTCAGCTAGTGTAACGACGATGACACCGACGACCGCTTCGACCCATCCTGCGTCAGTGCGGCCTGTTCTGAATATCGTCCTGTGTGTGATCTGCATCCCACCGCAGTGCCTTTTGTACGGACCCCGTTTTTTCTGGAATTCCCGCCGCGAATTGGCATTCATAATGGGCGCGGAGGCGGAAAAACTACGGGTGAAGGAAATCGAGAGATGATTTCCCGAAAACAAACAAGGAGAGGCAAAAACATGACGAACCGTAATTCTTCCAGCATCAACGTCCCGGAAGCCCGCGACGCAATGGACAAGTTCAAGATGGAAGCCGCCTCTGAGGTAGGCGCTCCAAAACAATAAACAAAGAAAAACCAACTTCCTACATATAAAAACGCTAATTTTCTTGAAAATTAGCGTTTTTTGTGTACTAATTTCGGAATGTGTAATAATTACAAATTGTAAACTATCCATTTAATTGGGAAATAAAATATATAAAAAAGTTGGAAAAATTAGAAAAATGGCGAAAAGAAGAAAAGGGAGGCGTAATATGGAGGCGGTTATCGTATCAGATTATTTCTACGGAGAAGAATCCGAGCAGTTCAGTTACTTCAGGATTCCAAGATTGTTGGTACGCAGCAAGAAATTCAAGACGCTCTCCACCGACGCGAAGCTGCTTTACGGCCTGATGCTCGACCGCATGGGGTTATCTGCCAAACACGGCTGGTATGATGAGCTGGGGCGCGTTTACATCTATTACACACTCGACGAGATACAAACCGACCTCATGTGCGGACACAACAAATCGGTCCGACTGTTGGCCGAGCTGGACACGGGCAAGACAGGCTTTGGCCTGATTGAGCGCGTGAAGCAGGGGCAAGGCCGTCCGGCAAAGATTTACGTCAAAAAATTCGCCACGACCGATGTGCCAGAAGCTCCCATTTCTGCGCCCATTTCAGACTTCCCGGATTCGGAAATGCAGACTTCACAAAAACAAACTTCCAGACTTCCGCTTTTGGGAAGTCAAGACTTCCCAAAACGGGAAGCAAGTTATCTTGATAATAATTATCCTGATTCTAGCTATCCTGATCCATCTATCTCTCCTGCGAAACCGCCGGGAACTGGAGATCGATTGATCGAGCGATGGAGTTTGAAAGAGCGCGTCAGAAATCAAATCGAATATGACGCGCTCTGCACGCAGTATGCCGCCGAGGACGTAGACGCGCTGGTGGAGCTGATCTCGGAAGTCCAGAGCAGCACCGCTGATGCCGTCCGGCTGGGAAAAGAGCAAATTCCCATCGAGATTATCAAGGAACGGTTCCGGCAGCTCTCACAGATGCACGTTGCCTACATTCTGGACAGTCTGCGGACAACCACGACACAAATCAATAACATCAAAGCCTATCTTCTGACCGCGCTCTACAACGCGCCGACGACGATGGGCTTTTTTTATTCCGCTCAGGTGCGGCATGATCTTCGCAGAAAATAGGTCTCACGGTGAGACGTATTTTTTGATATAAAAATTCAATTTTGGAGGTACACACATGGCAGAAGAAAAAGCCCGTGACCCGACGAAGCCGGAAATCAAGCCGGTTAGCATCCCACTTTCCAAAATCCACGACCTGCCCGGCAGCGTATTCGCGCCGCCGAGTCCGAAAAGTCTGGAAGCGTTGACGAGCAGCATCGTCCTAAAAGGCGTTCAGGAGCCGGTTATCCTGCGGCAGCGCGAGGATGGCGAGTTTCAGATCGTTTCCGGCAACCGCCGCCGTAAGGCCAGTGAGCTTGCGAAGAAAACAGAGATTCCCGCGTTCATCTATGATATGACGGAAAAAGAGGCGCGGGATTTCCGTTTGCGCGGCAATGCGAAAGGCACACCGCCCGGAAAGTTGCTGTCTGAAAGTGAGATCGGCAGGAAACGTGAAGCACCCGCAAAAACGCCGGACAAGGGTGCGGAAAATAAGACACCGGTTACGCAGCCAAAGCCGTCTGAAAAGGCCGCCGAGGTAAAAGTCGCACCCACACCAGCGCAGAAGAAACAGGAGGGAAAACCGAAAGCGGCTGCACCTACGGAAAAGGCTGACGCAGACGGCAAAACTCCGGTCATGCCACCGAAATCGCCAGACAAGGCCGCTGATGCAAAACCTGCGCCAGCGCCGGAGGCGAAGAAACCGGAAGAAAAGCCGAAAGCGGTTTCGTCTCTGGAAAATGAGGATGCAGACGGTAAAAAACCGGATATATCTCCGAAACCGCTTGAAAAGCCAGCTGAGGTAAAACCAACGCCCACGCCGGAGCAGAAAAAGCCGGAGGACACGCCGAAAACGGCTGCACCTACGGAAAAGATTGATGCAGACGGCAAGAAACCGGACGTGCCGCCGAAACCGCCGGAAAAGGCCGCTGTGGAGAAACCCGCACCCACACCGGCACTGAAAAAACCGGAAGAAAAACCGAAAACGGACGCGCCCACGGAAAAGGCCAGTACAGACAGCAAGGGTTCGACCATACAGCCGAAGCCGCAGGAAAAGGCCGTAGAGGTCAAACCTGCCCCGGCAGTCATGCCTGGTCCTGCTGCCCTTGGTCCGACTGGAACGAAAATCACAAAGATTTTTGAGGATCGGCTCCTGCCCTCGGATGAAAAAGCCATGAAAGATTTGCCAATCCCCAGTGATGGTGAATCGTATTTCATCACGCTTCATCCAAGCTATTTGGAAAAATCGGAGCTGAATACCGTCTCTGTTGATGTGTCCAGCGACGATTACATGGAGCTGAAAAAGTCCATCGAGCTGAACGGTGTGAAAGAACCGGTTCTGACCAGAATCAATCCCAAGGGCGGCTTGGAAATCCTTTCAGGCCAGCGGCGGCACATGATCGCGCGTGAGTTCAACTATCCTGTTCCGGCCATCATTCAGAAAATTGACGACAATGACGCGATGATCCTTGTCGCGGACAGCAATCTGCATCGACCGCATATTTCCACATACGATCTTTCGCGGACGCTGCGCAATAAAATGACCGCGATGAAACGCAAGGCAGGACGGAAGAAACGCGGCGTACCGGGTGCGGACGAACTGCAAAGTGACGCAATGCTGGCAAAGGAAATGGGCATCAGCACCAGCAGACTGAACCGGATCATCCGCCTTTCCGAAGCGACCAAGGCTGTCTGTGATGCCGTGGATGATAACTCGCTGGAATTGTCGATTGCATCAGATTTGTCATTCCTGTCTCCAAAACATCAAAATGCAGTCATTGATCTGGTGGGTCTGAACCTGAAACCAACGGTCAAACGTGTGCAGCGTTTAAGAGACGCAGAGAAACGCGGAAATCTGGACGATAAGACGATGCGGGCGATTCTGGAGGACAAAGATATTCAGCCGGTCAAGCCACCTGAGCCGCCGAAGCCCGCGCCGACGCAGCCAGACCCACCGTTTCCGGTTGCGTCAATGGTGACACCCAACGTGTCGCCAGCACCAGCACCGACCACGGGCACATCACCTGTCACGCTGGCACCGCCGAATATGAAGCCGGTCATGCCGAAACCGCCGAAACAGGAAAACACCGCGCGGCCACCCGCAACGCAGACGGTGGAAAAGCCGGAGACTGCACCAACGTCAGCCAGCAACGTCATTCCAATCTCCGCAGAGAGCAAGCAGCCGGGCGACTCCAAAGCAGATGAAGAACCGATTGCGCACAACAGTCAGCGCGACAGTATGTACTCAACCAAGGTCGTATTGGGCGGCGACCGGCTGCGCAAGTATTTTCCGGATGTCAGCATGACGCCGGACGAAATTGTGGATAGTATCTATTCTGCGCTGGAGGAGCGCCGTCAACGCGAAGCACGGATGAAGCAGAAAACGGAAATCCTGCATCCGGGCAAGCCTGCCCCCACACGCTAATATGCACCATCGAAAGCTGTTGCACCGCCTGGTGGTGCCGCCCTGACAATTATATTTAGGAGGATTCACACATGAATTACCACCCCAAGCACAAATCCAACTCGCGCACCGCCGTCTGGATCGGTGCTGGCGTTCTCGCCGCCGTTGCCATCGGCGCAATCATTTTTATCTCTATCACGCTCCGTACACCCATGACAAAGGAAGAAGCCCGCGCCAAAGCCGGAATCGTTTATGATTCGTCTGCCACTGAGGGCGGCTGGGATAACCTTTCGCCGGAGGAGATCGAAGCACGTCTGAACGAAAAAGTAGCCGAGGGCATGATTAACATTTCGGCCAACACCGCCCCAATCTTTGAGGACGGTTCTTCGGAGGGAAACTTGATGCTTGTAAACGAGAGCATCAATAATTATCCACAAAAGGTCCAGATTGTCCGCAATGACACGGGCGAACAGATTTACGAATCCGGCGCTATCGCCGTCGGCAGCAAAATCGAACGCGCGAAGCTGGATGCTGTTCTCCCCGCTGGTACATACGAATGTACCGCGTATTTTCACAACTTGGACCCCGAAACCGGCGATATTATCGGCACGGCTGGGGCCATCATCACAATCACCATCAAGAATTAAATTTTCAAAACAACAAAGGAGTATTTTACCATGAAAAACACCAAGAAGATCGTTTCCCTCGTTCTCGCAATTTGTATGCTCGCATCCCTCGCCATTTCTGCTTCTGCTGCCAACACCGTTGACGCATCCGGCGGCACAGGCACTTCCTCCGTCACCCTGTCCAGCACCGCGGACGGCAGCATCGGCGGTGACCCGGCAGCTACCAAAATGAGCGTCACTGTTCCGACCGTTCTGCCCATCGCTGTTGGCACGGATGGAACAGTTTCTACTGCGACCGACGCGAAGATCGTCAACAACTCGTTCGGCGCTGTCAAGGTCAATTCCGTGAGCATCGAAGCCGCACAGGGCTGGTCGCTGGCTGCGTTCGGCGACAAGGCCACGCTCGCCCATGAGAAGGTCAACTCCAACAAGTTTGGCTTCTCCCTCTGTCTCGGCGACGGCGAAAAGAAGATGACCGACGACAAGAATGCTTCCAAGCAGACGCTTCTGACGGATGCCATTGAGGGCTGCTATATGTCCGGTGTGGGTGACCCTTCTGCTAACACGGCTATCATCACCTATGATGCCATCGTGACCCCGGTTTCGGAGGCTGTTACCAACGCGGCGATTGCCAGCGTACTCTTCATTATCGCGTGGGACACCGTCGAGTATCGATAAGCACGATCCATTCATTCAAAGGGGAAGGCACAGCCTTCCCCTTATCTTACAAGGAGGACTTCAAATGAAACACAAAAGAATCCTCGCAATGATTCTCGCTGTTGCATCGTGTCTGTCACTGGCAGTTTCCGTATCCGCGGCAAACACCACGGCGCGGAAAGCTACGGATTTTAAGGACTACGATGCAAAATCGTGGTACGCTGAGGCGGTCAGCGCAGCCGTGAATAATGGCTTGCTTTACGGCAAATCCAGCACGATGCTTGACCCGAACGGTGATATGACTCGCGCGGAAATGGCAGCGATCATCAACCGCTCGTTCGGGTGCTATAAATCGGCTGACGTCAGCCAGTACAAGGACGTATCCAAGAACAAATGGTACTACAAAGATGTAGCGCTCGCCGTCCAGATGGGTACTTATAACGGGCGCAGCAGCTCAACAATGGCCCCGGATTCGTCAATCTCGCGGCAGGAGGCAATGACCGTTGTGGCGAGAGCACTGGAGCTGGACTATGACGCATACGCAAAAACGGATCTGTCCGCGTTTTCTGACCGCAGCGAGATTTCCAACTGGGCGCTGCCTTATGTGCGCGCAATGGTCGGCGCTGACTATATCCACGGCAGAGGGAAAATTCTTGCACCGCTGGACAATATCACCCGCGCAGAATTTGCACAGATTTTCCATAACATTATCGGCAGTTATATCACGGTAAAAGGAACCTACGACAAGGACATCAAAGGCAGCATCCTGATTCGCACCGACGATGTGACGCTCCAGAACATGACCGTGGACGGCGACCTCATCATCGGCTGCGGCGCAGCAGACGGAAAAATCACGCTCGACAACGTGACCGTCAAGGGTCGTCTGCTCGTCTGGGGCGGCGGTACGAAAGCCGTGTACTGCAATAACGGAACGCAGATGCCGGAAGTCGTGGTTGCGCGTGTGGATGATGCAGTCAAGGTCATTTATGACAGGGATTCCACCCTTGCGGTCATTGACACCATCAAAGTCAGAATTACAGAAAGAGCCAAGCAGCACAAGGAAACAGAAGTCATTTTTTACGACGTTTCCGGACTGCGTGAAGCGCAAAAGCAGCTCAATGCCATTGTCGCGGACAATCAGATTGCTCTTACTGCTCCTGCTCATTTATATGCTCTGGTCGGAGGATCCAGCGTGAAAGCCGAGTTCATCAACAATAGCAAGAACGATACCTATAAGGTAGAAATTCGCCGCAACAAGGACAACACACTGATTGCCGACGCTTTTGAGCTTGCCGCTGGAAAATCCATCTCGACATTAACATTGCTGGAAGCGCCGGAATTCGGCAATGTGGATTGCACGGTCACGATTACGGCGTTCCGCGACGGCAAGCAGATCGGCTCCATGCGAACTGAACTTGTTTTGCACACAGCGTATTTGTGGCCCAAGGAGGTGCAGTGATGAGCAAAAAGAAACTTATCACTTTACTGTTGGCACTGACAATGATCCTATCACTGGCTACGGGTGCGTCGGCAGCGGAAACAACCGAGGCCCGTGTGCCGGTGACGCTCACTGTGGTCAATACGGTTTCTCCGATTTCGTGTACGGTTCCGGCTTGTCTGCCTGTGTCGCTGGTGGACGGTTATGTAGTCTGCGCCAACAACGCCGCCATCACAAATACCGGAAAGATCGGCGCAATTAAAGTCACAAAGGTTGACGTGCAGGCTGGTACATTTGAGATTGGAAATTTTGACGATTTTATGGCAAGCAAGAACAGCGTTGCACTCAGCATCAATGGTTGTGCGACCAAAGGCGCTGGCGCTTTGACCCTCGTAGATGGTGCGTTCCCGGCGATTGCCGCTGAGAAAAATCTCGCCATCCGCTACAAGGCAAAGGTTTCCGCGAGTGAAGCTGTCACGAACATCAACGCCGCGACCGTGATCTTCACGATCGCCGCCGTCATGGAGGGTTAAGCTATGAAATTCAGAAAAATCACAGCACTTCTGCTTGTCCTCTGTATGCTGCTGTCTTTGAGCATTTCGGCATTTGCCGCCGAAGCAGACGAACACACGATCTATGACAGCGCTCCTGACGAAGAACCCGCGATTTCCACCGAAGCCGCCACCTCCGGCACGATCCAGACCAGCGGCATCCGCTGGTCGCTGGATGAAAAGGGCTGGCTGATCATCTCTGGCAGCGGCGAAGCGCCGACGTTCCAAAGCGCAGACGATCAGCCGTGGGCGGCTGTCCGCGACCAGATCACCGAGGTCTGGTTTGAGGACGTGGAAACGCTGACGATCCCGGATCTGGCGTACTGGTTCGAGGGCTGCGTCAACCTGACCACCGCCGAGCTGCCGCTCGCGCCGACCATTGGCAAGCACGCTTTTTACAACTGCCCGAAGCTCTCTACGCTGACCATGTACTACGGTGAAACGGTTTTGAACAGCATCGGCGAGGATGCGTTCTGGCGCGAAACGGATTCCGGCGATACGCTCTATATTGCCTACATCATTGGCTACCCGGAGGCAACGGTGCCGTTCTACACCTATGATTGGGCGGCTTCCAACCGCAGCGACCGATATTTTTACGATTTGTACGGCGTGTACTCGAACGTTGACGGTGCCACATCCACTGTTGCTGATTCCGGTATTATGAAAGCGCCTGCAAGGGCTGCTGCCCGCGCGTCCACTGGCATTGTCGGCACCTGCTCAAGCTGCAAGCAGTATTCCTTGCAGGGCACCTACGTTTCCACGACGCATACATCCAGAGGTCATCAGGAGTATTATGAGTGCTATAAGTGCCATTATGTTCAGAATTTGGGGACTTATGTTTATAAAGACCATGGTTCCGGCTCGTATGGTTCTTGGACTTGCCCGGATTGCGGAAGCCATACATGGGTTCTGGACTATGAAAATGATGCCACTTGCACCAGAAACGGCTACCGGGAATATAGCTGCGATTGCGGCCAGAGCAAGCGCGAAACCATCTACGCAACCGGCCACAGCTATTCTTATGGAAGCTGGGAGGAATATTCCAGCAGTCAGCACCGGCGCGAAGCCTATTGCCGGAACTGCGGCGATTCGGATTACGAATACGCCAGCCACAGCATGAGCTATGGAAATTGGATGCAATACTCGTCCAGCCAGCACCAGAGATCGAAGTATTGCATGAATTGTGGCAGCTCAGATTATGAGTATGGCGCGCACAGCCTGTCCTACGGGTCTTGGAGCAGATCATCCTCGACGCAGCACAGCCGCAGCGTGTCGTGCGGCGTTTGCGGTTACAGTACAACCGAGACTGGCTCGCACAGTTATTCCTACGGAAGCTGGTCAAGATACGACGAAACGCAGCATCGCAGAACAAAAAGCTGTTCGGCCTGCGGCGATTCTGGCTATGAATACGCTGACCACACCGACGCGAACGGTGACGGCAAGTGCGACGATTGCGGCGCAACTGTTTCCTTGACCGTCACATGGGACGCAGGCAGCAACGGCGGCACCATCGACGGCAAGGCCAGCTTTTCCGAAACCGTGAAGCTGAACAGCAAGCCGACCGCGCCGGGCAGCGTTCCCGTCAAGACCGGCTACACTTTCAAGGGTTGGTTTACGGTCAAGACGGGCGGCAGCCTTTACAGTACGGTCACGATCACCAGCAGCACGACATTTTACGCGCAGTTCGCGGCCAACAAGTACACCGTAACATGGGATTTGGGCACCGGTCAGAGCGAAACGACCGAGCAGACTTACGGGGAAAAGCTGCTGCTGCCCAAGGACCCGGAACGCAAAAATGCAGAATTTTTAGGCTGGTTTACGGAGAAAGACGGCGGTACGGAGGTCAATTCCAATACCACCTACACTACGGATGGTGAAACGACTTATTATGCGCATTGGGAAATCACGGAGATCTTCTCGGTTACGGTTCCGGTTGTTCTTCCGTTGACAGTTGATGAAAACGGCGAGGTACACACGGGCAGCGCTGAAATCATCAATGCGTCTACCGGCGCAGTTGTCGTGTCCTCGGTCAGTATCAGCACGAAGAACGGCTGGCAGCTCGTTCCCTACACTACCGATATGGCGCACGCCAAAGTCGATGCAAAACAGCTCGGTTTCAAGATCAACGATTCGCAAACGAAGAACACTGGCGATACGGAAACATTTTCACTGACAAATCCGTGGCAGATCACGGAAAACGGCAGGCTACCCATTTCTTATGATGCCGTAGTATCTGCGGTTTCCCAGCCAGTCACGGAGCAGGATGTGCTGAGCATCGTGTTTGTATTGGAATGGTCGGAGGGATAAGCGCATGGAAGAACAAAATTCCATAGAGCAGATGACCGTCCTCATGGTCGAACCGGGATATGAACCCTACGAAAAGACCATTCCCAACACCCTAGCAGCAAAGCAGGAGCTTGTCGGCGGTCTCATTACTGCCATCTATCCGTATGAGGAAATGGTAGCCATTGTCGCAAATGATGAAGGCATCCTCTTGGGGATGGACTTCAACCGCAGCGTGGAGGGCGGCTATGGTGGCGTTTTCGGGCCGTTTTTCGTGTGCGGGCTGACGGAGGATGACTTCTGCTCCCTCCCACCTGACCAGATCGAGCGCTTCAAGAAGAAATTCCACAAGGCGGAGCTTCTGCTCGGCGTGCGCGGCAATGACCTGATCACGCTGAAAGTTGAGCCAAAACAGAAAGATTTGAAACCCGAAAAGCAGCGCCGCCCGCCCACGCAGGAGCGTTGAAATGGGGTTTGAACTGACCGGTGCAACACCGGACGAACGTCTCAAAGAACTGACCGAAAAACTGGAACAGGGTGTCAGCGAGATTTTTACCAGTGGGCGCTACGCGGAATATCTGTCTGCCATGTCCAAATTCCACACATACAGTTTTGGCAACGTCATGCTCATTCTCATGCAAAACCCGGCTGCATCCTGTGTGGCCGGGTTTCACACATGGAAGAAAGAGTTTGGGCGCAATGTAAAGGCACATGAAAGCGGCCTGAAAATTCTCGCTCCGTGCCCGTATCGGCGGTTCATTGAGCAGGATAAGTTGGACAAAGACGGTACGCCTGTGCTTGATGCAGCAGGCAAACCGCTCCGGGAGCGGACACTGGTGCAGCTCATGCGATTCCGTATCGTCACTGTCTTTGACATTTCACAGACCGAGGGCAAGGAACTTCCCAGCATCGGCGTATCCGAATTGAATGGCGATATTGCACATTTTGAGGAACTGGCGGACGCGATCACAAGTGTTTCGCCAGTTCCCATTTTGTATGAAGCACCGCATGGAGCAGCAAAAGGCTGTTTCAACCACGTCACGGAAGAAATTTTGGTACGCCCCGGCATGAGCCAGAAGCAGACGCTCAAAACCATGCTGCATGAAATCAGCCACGCCACGCTCCACCGGCGCAAGAAAAACGAGCCGCCGTCCAAAGACCAGCACACGCGCGAGGTCGAAGCCGAAAGTGTGGCGTATGTCGTTTGCCAGCATTTTGGGATTGATACGTCGGATTATTCGTTCGGCTACGTCGCCGGGTGGAGCAAGGGCAAGGAACTGGATGAGCTGAAAGCGTCACTTGATACCATCCGTTCCTGCGCCGCCAGTTTGATTGACGCCATCGAAAAGCAATGTCCGTCGTTAGCAGTTTCCAGGCAGCGTACCGTGTCTGCCACGCTGGAGCGATAGCGGGAGGTGCATGACGTATGCCCGTTTACACCCGGCAGGATTTAAGCATCATGCAGGCGTGGCCGCTGGAACGCAAAATCCGTGTGACACAAGCTAAAATTCTGGAATGGCATCACCACTATGGCGGCAAGATTGCCGTTTCCTTTTCGGGCGGAAAGGATTCTACCGTGCTTCTGGATTTGGTGCGGAGGGCATTTCCGGGCGTTCCGGCTGTGTTTGTAGACACCGGCTTAGAGTACCCAGAAATCCGTGAGTTTGTAAAGACCGTTCCGAATGTGACGTGGCTGCGGCCGGAAATTCCGTTTTCAAAGGTTTTGACGACGTATGGCTATCCTATCATCTCTAAAGATGTTGCCAGACGCATCTATTACGCGCGGCAAGGCAGTCCGTGGGCGATCCGACACCTGAATGGCCTGAACGCAGACGGCACACCTTCAAAATACAACGAGCGATATGAAAAATGGCGTTTCCTTCTGGATGCGCCATTTCTCATATCAGACAGGTGTTGCGCTGTAATGAAAGAGCGCCCCTTACATAAGTACGCCAGAGAACATCATCTATATATGATCCTTGGCACGATGGCAAGTGAAAGCGTTCGCCGCCAGAGCAGCTATTTGAAAACCGGCTGCAATGCGTATCTCAAACGCGACCCAACTTCCCAGCCGATGTCATTCTGGACAGAGCAGGATGTTTTGGCCTACCTCAAAATGACGGGTATCTCGTATGCGTCTGTCTACAGTGAGATCGTCGAGGAAGCCGGAAAGCTGACAACGACCGGCGTAAAGCGCAGCGGTTGTATGTTTTGTATGTTTGGCGCACATCTCGAAAAAGAGCCGAACCGGTTTCAGCGCATGGAGGTCACGCATCCAAAGCAATACGATTTCTGCATCCACAAACTCGGCTGCGGCGACGTGCTGGATTATTTGCATATCCCATATACCACAAAGGAGAGAACGCTAAGCATGGAAAACGAAAAAGACTACCAACCGGACATCCTCAATTTTTTAGAAAAGATTGTCCAGCGGAACACCCTTGCCTACAAAGAAGATTTTGACGTTGACAAAGAAATTCTCTGGAACAGTGCGCAGGAATCCAGTTTGGAGCATCGTTCTTTTCTCTGGATGAGCCGTCCGTGTGGAACATGGTGTGTGCCGGAGCGTGAGACGTATTTGCAGGACAGCCGCGCATACAAAACGTGGACGTTTTACGCAGACCAGCCGAACGGCATCAAAGCGTACCGCGTTGTGGTAGATGGTGTCCGCGACGGCAAGCTGGCAGGTAAGATCATTCCGCTGGATTATGCGAAGCAGGTGCAGCGCGTCATAAAATCTGCGCTTCCCATTGCAAAGGTGCAATACCGCGATAAAGACGAGTATTTTTGCGAGAGCAGCCATGAAACATTCATTCACCGCGTATTGCGGCTGGAGGAAAACACACACGATATTCGATATGTACCGGAATGTGAAGCGGAATTGCAGCGCCTTTTATCGCTGGAGCACCAGATGGAAAAGCAGGATAAGCGCCCTCGACGGACAAAATCTGTTACCATGCAGCGGTAACGGAATCAGCACCGCTTGCGGCGCTGATTTAGCAAGTATGTCGTTTGTTAAACGACCCTTGTTAGGGGTGAACCCCTAAGACCCCCGCGTTTTGCGTCTCACGGTGAGACGCATTTCTATATGACGATGCGCCGGAATTGCGTCTCATGGTGAGACGTATTTCAACTGGACAGGAGGGATTTTTTGCGCAGTCGATCACATTTCACCGGCGTATGGCTGAACGACACGGAATATCGGCAGCTCATGCAGCTTTGCAAGAGCAGCGGTCTGTCTGCCAGCGCCATGATCCGCAAATGTATTCTGGGTGAAACCGTCAATCCGCGCCCACCGGACTGCTATGCGGAGCTTTTGCGTGTGCTGTCTGGCATCGGCACGAACATCAACCAGCTTGCGCACTGGGCGAACGGCAAGGGCTATGTCACACAGGCACAAATCCATGATGCCGCACGCTTTGCGCGAGAAGCGTGGGAACTGGTGCGGGAGTCGATATAATGGCATACGATAAGATTATCGTCATTCATTCCCGGCTGGATCGCTGCCTGGATTACGTTCAAAATGACGGCAAAACGGATTTGGGAAACGCCGTAGATTACATCTGCAATCCCGTCAAATCAGGTTTTCAGACGGCAATCAACTGTACGCTGGATAAGTCTTTTTTACAAATGCAGGAAACCAAACGGCGCTGGGATAAGCACGGCGGGATTCTCGGTTATCATGTCATTCACTCCTACGCTCCCGGCGAGGTCACGCCAGAACAGGCACACGAAGCGGGCGTAGAGTTCGCACGGCGACTGTTAGGAGACAAATACGAAGCCGTTGTCTGTACGCACACCGACCGTGACCACCTGCATTGCCACATTGTTTTCAATTCCGTTTCATTCATGGACGGCAAAAAGTACCGGAGTGATTTCAAAAGCTATTTCCACGATCTGCGCGGCATTTCTAATGAGGTCAGCCGGGAGCGCGGATACTCCGTGATTGAACCGGATGGGAAAGGCGCTTCCTACGCTGCATGGAACGCAGAAAAGCGCGGCAGCGGTACAATCCGTGACCTTATCCGTCGTGACATAGACGCGGCGCTGGCTGGGAGCCTGACCTATGATACGTTTTTGGAAACGTTGCGGCGGCAGGGCTATTCTGTCAAGCGCGGCCCAAATGTCAAGCATACCGCCGTCCGTCCACCGGGCGGGCAGCGGTTCGTCCGCGTGGAAAGTCTTGGCCTTGGCTATACGGAAGCAGAGCTGATGCAACGCTTGAACGAGCAGCGGCACGAACCGGAACCGACAGCGCCAGTATTTTCAGCACAAAAGCGCTATACCATTCGCCGCCGTCCGCGCCGCTATCCACCTGTCAAGCGCGGCAGTTTCCGGGCATTGTATCTCTACTATCTGTATCTGTTATCCCCGCGTAAGAAGCGCCCGCAAAAGGTTCCGTTTGAGACGCGGGCCGAAATTCGCCGTGCAAAGCAGTACCGGCAGCAATTCTTCCTTTTGCAGAAGTATCACATAGATACAAAGCCAGAGTTAGAAATGCTGTCCGATGCGTTATCGAATGAGATGCAGATATTAGTAGACCAGCGCAAGGAGCTATACGCATTGCGCCGGGAGCAGCCGTCTGAGCAGCTTGACGCGGACATTGACAGCTTGACCGCACAGCTCCGGCCCCTGCGTCGGGAACTGCGGTTATGCGGCAAAATCGCGGAATATTCGCCGCGGATGCTGCGGCAGGTGCAGGGAAGCACTTCACCATCAACAGAAAATCATGCGCCGAATAAGGCGCGAGAAAGGAGGCACAGCCTATGGAGGTAAGCGGCGAAGCTGCTGATCTCGTGATGAAAGAGGGCGTACAAATTTCAGAAGAAGCAATTAAACTACTTGCGCGGGGCGCAAAGAATCTCGCGGCACTCTTGTATGCACTGGCAAAGGATCAGAAAAAGTTATACGGCAAGGTGAACATGAACCGGCTGCTCAGTGAACAGCGCCCCATCGAAGTTTTGCCCTTGCGCACAGAGGATTTTGATGATTTCAAACGGCGCGCTAAAAAGGTCGGCTTGTTGTTCTCGGCTATCGTGGACAAAAAGAGCGACGCGCCATACCTTGAAATCCTGACCAACATTGACCATCTCTCGCAGGCAAATTATATCCTAGAGCAGATGGGATACCAGCCCAGACAGTTGGAGGACGCGCAGCCAAAAAAAGAGCAGACCCCTGCCCGACCAGAACCATCCTTGCAAAAGCAAAGGAGTGGCTTGACGCAGGGGCCGATTTCGACCAATGAGGAAAAGCAGCCCGTTCGCGGACGGCTGGCAGCATTGCGCGCCGCCGCAGAGCGAACCAAATCGGAACCTCAGCGCGAGCTGGAGCATATCAGATAAGGAGTGAGTATTATCGCAAACTTAGGAAATATCATTAACGAAAAAAACCAGAGTTCGGAGCTTTGGCAGGCGCAGCGGCAGGCTGACCGCGAAAACACAAACGCCATGCAGGACGCAGGCGTGATGCAGATTACCAGTGACCCGGAAACGTATCTGCGGTATTTGAATTGTCAGGCCGACAATCCGAGTTATAGCGCTGGCAATGTTGCGCTCGTTATGGTGCAGGATCAGGATGCAACCATTTTCGGAACAAAAGACCGCTGGAAAAGTCTGATGCGCAGCGTATCTCCAACCGAGGAAAAGAATGGCGTGAAAATTTACACCCGTTCCTCTTTCGGCAAAGGGTATGTACTGACGGACGTTTACGACGTGCGGCAGACAAGCGGGCGCGACCTGAAGCACACCGCATTGCAGCCGGACAGCAAGGAAATGACGGAAGCCCTCAAAACGCTCCTGAATTATTGTGTTGTGCCGCTGGTGAGTGATGAGAGTATCCCCATGCCTGCGCTCTACGACCCAAACCAGATGAAAATGGCGGTCAATCCGAAATATAACGATGCAGAAGCGTTCGCAGGCATCGCAACAGAGATCGCCCACGTCCGTTTTCATGCCAAAGGCTATAATCAGAACTATTCGCGGGATGATTATGAGCTGGATGCGCAGAGCGTCGGCTATATGATCTGTCGTCGCTTTGGTGTTCCGTGTGAAGCTCCGGACACATCGAATCTGATGGCATTTTATGATGGTTTTGACCCGCAGGATCGGCGTCAGGCGCTTGGACAGATTCAGGACATGGCGCAGAAGATCGGCGGCAGCATTGAACGCGCGATCACGCCGCAGGTTCGGTCACGGAATGTGAATCGCAACGCACGTTAAAGAGGTTTGCTCCCCTCCGGGGGAATATCTTCCGCTGGCTGTCCGCAGTCAAGGCCGGTCGATGCTGACGCATCGGCCGCAGAGCCAGCCAGTGTGCGCACTGGCTGGGCCTTGACAGCAGCCACCCAGCGGAAGTGTGGCAGCCAAGGGGAGCAAACCAGAGAAGCCCGCTTGCGCGGGCTTCTCGATCATGGGGAGACGTGCGCGCCCGACCAGAAATGCGTCTCACCGTGAGATTTATTTTATGGAAAATGGAGGTTATTGAACGTCTATGAAAAAACTGCTTTTTATCATTCCGTCGGTCCTACTGCTGCTGGTCGCTGGTACGCTCGTTCTCTGCAAGCATCACGCCGAGCGGACCGGTCTTGCCTGCATGGATATTGACTTGTGATACACAAGAAAAAATCATTCCGAAGCGCCGCCCCTGTGTGGGCGGCGTTTACTATACCTATCGTCTGGTTTGCCGTGCTTATGGCAGGATGTTATACGCCCGGAATGACCATCTTTGACTTGGTCGCACAATTCACCGAAGTGACCAAAATGCCCTTTGCGCTGCACTGGACGCCATACACGATGAAGTTTATCGGTATCTTTTTACTGCTCTACGGCGGCGCGATACTGTTCTACTACACCGGACAGAAGAACACCAGACCCGGCGAAGAACACGGCTCCGCGTCGTGGGGCAGCGTTCGGGAACTGAATAAAAAGTACCGCGACAAGGATGCAGGCAAAAACGTCATTCTGACGCAGCATTTGCAAATGAGCATGAACGGCAAGCTGCACCGCAGAAACCTGTTGCAGATCATCGTCGGCGGCTCCGGTTCTGGCAAGACACGCTTCCTCGCAAAACCCAACCTCATGCTTGCCAATGCGAGTTTTATCGTCACTGACCCAAAGGGCGAAATGCTCCGTGCCGTCGGAAATCTGTTTCTGGAGGAAGGTTATGTTCTGCGCGTTTTTGACCTGATCGACCCGTCAAAATCAGACTGCTACAACCCGTTTTGCTACATCCGAAAGGATGCGGATGTGTTCAAGCTGATTGACAATTTCATCAAAAACACCACGCCGAAAGGTGCAAAAGCAACTGATCCGTTTTGGGAGAAATCCGAAACGGCGCTTGACGCCGCGCTCATGCTTTACCTGCTCCACGAAGCGCCGCCCGAAGATCAGAACATGGAAACCATTCTCTACATGATTGAAAACGGCGGTGCAAAGGAAGAAGATGACGATTATCAATCTCCGCTCGATCTTCTCTTTGAAGCCTTGGAGGAAGAACAGCCAGACCACATTGCCGTGCGGCAATACCATATTTTCAAGCAAGCTGCGGGCAAAACCGCAAAATCGATCTTGGTGAGCGCGGCTGTTCGCCTGGCATCATTCACGTTACCGGAAATCCAGCGCATCACCGCCAGCGACGATATGGAGCTTGGCAAGCTGGGCGACCGGAAACAGGCAATCTTCTGCATCATCCCTGACAGCAACGACGCATCGCTCAATTTCCTCGTCGGTATGCTCTACACGCAGGCGTTTCAAGAGTTATATTTTCAAGCCGACAAAGTGCATCAAGGGGCGCTGCCAGTGCCGGTGAGACTGATGTTCGATGAGTTCGCAAACGTGGCCTTACCGGATGGCTACGCCCGATTGCAGGCGACCATGCGCTCTCGAAATATTATGTCAACTATCATCCTGCAAAACATTTCCCAGCTCAAGGCGCTGTTCAAGGACGATTGGGAGGGCATCATCGGCAACGCGGACAGCTTTGTGTACTTAGGCGGCAACGAACAATCGACGCACAAATATATTTCGGAGCTGCTTGGGAAAGAAACGATTGATACCCGGACATCCAGCCAGAGTAAGGGCAGGAACGGTTCATTCAGTCAGAATTTCCAACAGACTGGGCGCGAGCTTATGACACCGGATGAAGTACGACGGCTTGACAACAAAGATGCAATCGTTCTGATTCGCGGCGAAAAGCCGGTCATTGATGAAAAGTACGACATTCTGAAGCACCCAAATATTCACCGCACGGAGGACGGCGGCGCGCCGCCGTATCTCCACATGCCGCTGCGCGCATTTGCAGCGGACGATCTTTCATTCCCCATTGAAAACATCGACGATATTGAAATTTTGGAGGAATCTATATGAAACATGAATTAACCCCGCGGCGCAAGGAGCGCCGCATTATGGCCGTCTGGACAAGCCTTGTGCTGACAACGGCACTGTTCACGACCTCGGCGTTCGCCGCTGACAGTGACCCGCTGACCATCGTGAACAATCTTTCTGATTTTATTTTTTCCTGTATTAAAGCCATCGGCATTATCATCCTCGGCTGGGGCGTTGTGCAGCTCGGTATGTCCGTGCAGTCGCACGACGCGACGCAGAGAACGCAGGGTGTTCTTTGCCTGTTCGGTGGTCTGCTGATTGCGTTTGCAAAAGAAATCCTGACGGCGATCGGTGTGGTGTAAGCTATGAAGCAGACGAAAAACGCAGTCGAGCGCCATGTGCTTTGGAGCGACATTCATCTTGACTTGGACGATTGGCGCGACTTTCTTATGGAAAACTATCCGGAGCTGCCCGAAGATAAGCTCTATGAAAAGATGCACGAGCTGAACGCCGAATACCTCGACGACGAGCGCCGAAATCTGGACATTCAGTTTTCACAGCCGATTCTTGTCATTGGCGACCTTGGCTTCTGGAACGGACGTGCGCAGGGATATAAGATGATTAAATCTGGGAACATCCGTGATTGCCTGTATTCGGACACAGATATGACGGAATGGTATGTGGATAAAAACGGAGACCTGCGGGCAGATGCCATTCACCACGACGGCACGAATCACTACCTCTATCGTGTGTTCAAGCGCGGAGTTACCGATGCGCAAATTGAGAATCTGCAAGACAAAATTTATTGCAGGCGAGCAACGCGCGCGGACATTACAAGGGTCACACAGCGGCTTGGCGACAGCATTGCAGCCGTCTATGGGTTTCGGATTCCAAAGCAGCGGACACGGCAGCACGACGCAAGGTAAAACAGGACACGCAGAAATGCGTCTCACCGTGAGACGCATTTTGAAAACGAAAGGAATGAGATTCAGCTTGCAAACATATCATATTCCTGATATACTATGGATAGAAAATACAGGAGGTGGTTCCATGCAAATCAGAGCATCTACGGCATTGCGCAATGAATATCTGCAAATCTCGCAGCTTGCAAAGGTGTCCGGCGAACCGATCTATATTACGAACAAGGGCGAAGCCGATCTGGTCATTCAGAGTATTGAAGCCTATGAGCAGCGGGAAAAAATGTTGGCACACCGGGCAAGCGTTCTGGAAGCGGAACTGGATCGCCTGAGTGGTGCACCGACATATTCTCCGGAACAGGTGCGCGGCAGGATGAAGGAGATTTTTGATGCAGCAAGAGTATCAGATTAAATATCTGCGCGCTGCTATGCGTGATCTGGAGGGAATCGCACAGCTCTATCTCGGTCTGGCCGGTGCGGATTCGGCGGAGAAATTCATCGATGAAATTCTGCACACCGTAGACCTGCTGCGGACATTCCCGTATTCCGGTGCGCTGCATCCGGATATGGTGCTGGCAGAACGAGAGTTCCGTAAGGTCATTTGCCGTGACTATGTATGTGTCTACAAGGTCATTGACAGCGAAAAGACGGTCTATATCTACCGCATCGTGAACGGCAAGACAGACTACCCGCAACTTTTATATTGATTACATTGTGCATAAAACCAGTCTCTTTTCCTGGAGACTGGTTTTTTATGCGCAAGATGATTGGAGATGAAATCATGTGAGTGATAACTGGGTCGTAGCGACCCTTGAAGATGCTTTAAGCAACTGGAATGACAAGTTGGCTGAAATCTGGTCGCTCGTGTCGCAAACGCCGGAGAGTTTTCGCGGCGGCGAGATATGGACGGTCATTGTCAGTATCCACAACGCTCTGGTAGGCCTTGGCTATGGTCTGTTGGTGCTGTTTTTTGCAATGGGTGTGTTTCGCTCGGCAGCCAGCTTTCGGGAGTTGCAGCGTCCGGAATTTGCCCTGCGGCATTTTATCCGGTTTCTGCTTGCAAAGGTGGCGGTCGGCTCGTCGTTGGAGCTGATAACCGCGATTTACAAAATCTGCGGCGGTGTGGTAAGTACCGTCATGGGCGGCATTGGTTCTGCAATTTCCACAACGGCAACGCTGCCAGACAAAATTGTGGAGGCCATTGAGGACGTAAGTTTTCTGGAATCCATTCCGCTCTGGCTGGTGTCACTGCTGGGCAGTCTGCTGATTACGATTTTGTCCTATGTGCTGATTTTGACCGTCTATGGCCGATTTTTCAAAATCTTCATTTACACCGCGATTGCACCCTTGCCGCTGGCATCATTCGCGGGAGAAGCTACGTCCAGAACCGGTCAAACGTTCCTGAAAAGCTATGTCGGCGTCTGCATGGAGGGCGCGGTCATTGTGCTGTCCTGCGTGATCTATTCTGCATTTCTGTCTGGCGGCAGTACAGCGCTGGATGAATCACTGCCCGCCGTCACAATGGTCTGGCAGTACATCGGGCAGCTTATGTTCAATATGCTGGTGTTGACCGGTCTTGTCAAAGGCTCTGATCGGCTGGTGCATGAAATGCTCGGTGCATAAAAGAATTGCGTCCCAAGTCGGGACGCAATTCTTTCTGACTGTTCAGAGAAATTCCAGTGTTCTGGATTCGCCTGGCTTCAGGTCCTTTGTGTAGTGGTGTATCAGCTCTGCCATGATCTGTTCTTCTCGCCTTTTACGGACGAAGTGGACAATCCATGTCACGGCAAAAAACAGGATGCAAGCGATAAAAAGCAGGATGCAGACTGTTCGGTGTGCTTCCGCCCAGCGCGGCCAGAACAGCTTTGTAGCTACAAAGTAGCAGCCGAGCGGAAACAGACGTAATTTCCAGAGGATACGAACGACGATTGGCAGACTGAGGATCACAAGCGCAACGATTAAGAGTTGGTGTCCGATGGTGCGGAACAGAGGTAATGCAGAAGCCATAATATTTCTCCTTTTGTCAAGTATTTATCTGTAAATATTATCTCATATCCGCATTTTCTTGTCAAATTTTCAACATTTTTTGAAAATATTTTTCCATCGAGCTATAATGTCTGAATCTTGACCTGTGGCTTAATATGGGGTATAATATAGTCGCAGAAAGGAGTTGAGGCTATGAGTATCATCCCAATGCGTGACTTGAAAAACACCGTTGAGGTCGAGCGCCGCTGCGCAGAAGAAAACGGCCCGGTCTATGTCACGAAGAATGGCTACGGCCGGCTCGTCGTGATGGACATTGAGTATTATGAGCGTACCATGCAGAAGATGTACGAAGCAAAGGCGGTGCTGGATGGTCTGGCCGATGTGAAGTCCGGAAAGGTCGTTGATGGAAAAGCAGCAATCCAGAATATCAGGAGCAGATATGGCATCTGAATATACGTATCTGCTGACGCAAAAGGCCGAAGCCGATTTGGACGGTATTGTTTCCTATCTTTCGCTGGAGCTGGCAAATGCAAAAGCAGCATCCGACTTTGTAGGCAAATTGCAGGATGTGATTGAGGAAACGCTGCTGTTCCCGTTGAGCGGTTCTCTGGTCAACAATGAGTTTCTTCCCGATACGGCGGTTCGGAAAAAGGTGATTGGAAACTATGTGATGTACTATCTTCCGGACGCGGAGCAGCACATCATCTATATTCTCCGGCTGATCTATGGTCGCCGGAGCGTCGAGGAAATTTTAAGACAGTTGGAAATCTAATATCAGCGTATGGAAAAGCGCGTTGCCCGTCATGGGCGACGCGCTTTTCCATATCCATTTCATAAGAAAGAAGGTAATCCATATCGAAGTCAAAATTCCAAAAGAAATCCGTGCACACCGGGAAACCATCTTTTTCGGCCTGTCTGCGCGGCAGTTTATTTGTGCGATTCTCGCCGTCGGTCTGGCGGCCGGTATCTATCTCGGTTTGGGCGGCATCATCGGAAAAGAAGCTGCAAGCTGGCTCTGTCTGCTGGTAGCGGCACCAGTCGCTATCGCGGGATTTTTCCACTATAACGGCATGACCTTAGAGCAATTCTTGTGGGCGTTTATCAAATCCGAAATCCTGTGTGCAGGCCCGCGACGGTTTGATTCTGTCAATCTCCATGAAGAACTGTTTTCAGATTTGGAGGTATTGCAAGAATGATGAAATCCCTGTTGGCTGCAAACCGCAGCGAAAAAGATTCTTTTCGGATTCCCCACAGCGTCCAGAAATCCATTCCCATCCGACGCATCTATACGGACGGTATCTGGCAGGTCGGGCAGAAATACAGTAAAACGTGGCGCTTTTCGGATATAAATTATGCCGCATCGTCGTTAGACGACCGACGCAGTATCTTCCGTTCGTATGGTGCTGTTCTCAATTCTTTGCCGACCGATGCGACCGCGAAAATCACGATCATCAACCGCCGCCTGAATCCGGTTGACTTCCAGCGCACGATGCTCATGCCGGAGTGCAGCGACGGTTTGGACTACTATCGCGGCGAGTACAACCAGATCATCTTGGACAAAGCGGCCGAAAGCAACAATCTGGTGCAGGAAAAGTACATCACACTGTCAATCGGCTTACGGAAGATCGAGCAGACCCGCGCGTATTTCAGGCGTGTCGATACAAACCTGTCTGCCAGCTTTGGGCGGCTGGATTCCGGGGCCTATGCCATTTCCTGTGCCGACCGGCTGCGGCTCCTGCATGACTTCTTCCGACCTGGCGAAGAAGCGTCTTTCCGGTTTGACCTGTCCGCGAACATCAAGCGCGGCATCGACTTCCGCGACCTGATCTGCCCGGACGGATTGCAATTCCGCGCCGGATATTTTGAAATGGGCGGTAAGTTCGGACGGGTGCTTTTTATGCGTGACTACGCATCTTTTATCAGCGACGAAATGATAAAAGATCTGTCCGATTTTTCACGCAATTTGCTTCTCTCCATTGACATTCTTCCGATTCCCACCGAAGAAGCGGTACGCGAGGTGCAAAGCCGAATCCTCGGCGTGGAAACGGACATTACACGCTGGCAGCAAAGGCAGAACCGGCAGAACAATTTCACAGCGACGGTTCCCTATGACTTGGAGCAAATGCGCACCGAATCGAAAGACCTGTTGGAAGATCTGACTGCCCGCGACCAGCGGCTCATGTTCGCCTGTGTGATGCTCGTTCATATCGCGGACAGCTTGGAGCAGCTTGACGCAGACACGCAAACGCTGCAATCCATTGCGCAGGAAAAGCTCTGCGGATTCTCCGTTCTCCGCTACCAACAAGAGGACGGCTTGAATACTGTCCTCCCGTATGGCCTGCGACGTATCCATGCTTTGCGGACGTTGACCACAGAGAGCTGTGCCGTTCTCATGCCGTTCCGGGCGCAGGAAATTCAAGACCCCGGCGGCTTGTATTACGGCGTCAACGCCATTTCCAAAAATCTCTTGATCTGTGACCGCAAGCGGCTCATTTCACCCCATGCGTTCTATCTCGGCGTGTCCGGTTCGGGCAAATCCGTGGCAATGAAAAATACCATCGCAAACGTCGCGCTGTCCACCAACGACGACATTATCATTATTGACGCAGAGCGTGAGTACGCGCCCATTGCGCGGGCGCTGGGTGGCGAGGTCATTGAAATCTCTCCGAACAGCCAACACCATATCAATCCGCTCGATCTACAAGACGGGTACGAGGACGGCGAAAATCCCATTGCGATGAAATCCGAACTCATAACCAGTATCTTGGAGCAGCAAATGGGCGCGGGCTTACTGTCCGGTTCTCAGAAATCCATCATCGACCGATGCACAGCCAGTGTCTACCAGAACTATTTCCACGCAAGGGGCGAGCTGCCTATGCCGCTTTTGTCCGACTGGCGCGCCGAAGTCTTGAAGCAGCCAGACCCCGAAGCGCGGGAAATCGCGCTGGCGGCAGAACTTATCACGGAGGGCAGCTTGAACGTCTTTGCGCACCCGACAAACGTGGATATTAACAACCGGATCGTCGTGCTGGATTTATACGAAATGGGAGAGCAGCTCCGTCCGACCGCGCTCGTTGTTGCGCTCGAAGCCATTCAAAATCGCGTCATGGAGAATCGCAAGCGCGGCAAATACACATGGGTGTTCCTCGACGAAGTGTATCTAAATTTCAAATACAAATATTCCGGTGAAATTCTCTATCGTGCATAGAAAAGATTCCGCAAATATGGTGCTGCGTTGACGGCGGCGAGCCAGAACGTAGAAGAATGTCTGAAATCCGAAACGGCGCGTCTGATGTTCGCCAACTCCGAATTTCTGCTGCTGTTCAATCAGGCGGCAACGGATCGAGCAGAACTTTCCAAACTCCTGCATATCTCCGATACGCAGCTCAGCTACATCACGAACGCCGAAGCCGGTCACGGCCTGCTGCGCATGGGCGGCTCCATCGTGCCTTTCGTCAACACAATTCCGAGGGATACTGAGCTGTATAAATTGATGACGACAACGCCGGGAGAAAATTTAGTATGACGATTACGCTCGGAAGTTTGTTTGACGGTATCGGCGTGTTCCCACTGGCAGCAAGCAGACATGGCATTACACCGGTCTGGGCAAGTGAAATTGTACCGGACGCCATCTCCATCACAAAGCGCCATTTCCCGGAGATGGAGCATCTGGGCGATATAACAAAGCTGGACGGCGGGAAAATACCCGCCGTCCACGTTATCACGTTTGGCTCTCCTTGCCAGAATTTATCATCCATCGGCCCACGCGATGGCTTGTCGGGCGCAAAATCCAGCCTGTTTTATCAGGCAATTCGTATTATCGAGGAAATGAGGGATGCCAGTGGAGGGTTATATCCAACTATCGTTGTTTGGGAAAACGTCGTTGGAGCTATGCAGAAAAATCTTAAAAATGAGTATCTTGCCGTACTCAAATCCTTTGCGGGCGCCGAGGTTTCAATGCCTGATTCTGGACACTGGGCAGATGCCGGAGTGGTGCGAGGGCGACGGTGTGATCTGGCATGGCGTGTCCTGGACGCGCAGTATTGGGCGCGGCCCCGGCTGGCCCGTCGGGAGCGAGTCTTTGTTGTGGCAGATTTTACAGGACAGCGTGCCGCAGAAATACTTTTTAACGCCCGGTCAATGCACGCGGATTCTCGGATTTGCAGCGCGGGTGGACTGCCCGCCGCCGAAGATCATAGAGGCGCTTCTCTTGAAGCAGGGCGGCAGATACCCGTTATCCTGCCCTTTTACGGATTCAAAATGCGCGGAGCAGCCGCAAACAGAAATCGACAACACTTCATCCGGAGCTTTGGAAAGCGGACAGATGTGTTTCCAACTATTCTAGCGTCCGAACAGGCTGCGTTCGCGTATTATTATGAGGACGATCCGCTTGCCGGCTGCATCCGCTATCCGACCGAAGCGGAAAGCGAGCGTCTGATGGGGCTGCCGCCAGACTGGACGAAATACGGCGCAGACGGCGCGGAAATCCGAAGCTCCAGCCGCTATGCCACGATTGGAAATTCTGTCGCGCTGCCCTGTGCGGAGTATATCATGGAGGGGATTGCGGCAGCTTTGCAAAAATAGGTCTCACGGTGAGACGTATTTCTGCAATGCCTGCTTTTACAAAGCCAATTTCAAAATTCAACATTAAATGCGTCTCACCATGAGACGCATTTCGGAGGTGAATACCATTCCAGACATTCGAGAACGAAACGACCGGCCAAAGGACGAGCAGCCAAAACATCAAGTCACATCCACCGTCCAACGCCAGATGGTGCAGAAATTTGTAAAAGAGTTGAGCGACAGCGCGAAGCAGCCTGACCGCTCGGACAGCGCGGAGCGCATTGCAACAGAGCAGGTAGAAACGGCTGCCCGTGAAATTGTCCACGAAGCTGTTCAACTGCCGCGTCGTGCAATCCAGTATTCTACCCGCAGAAGATCAGAAGATTCTTCTGCGAGCGTGCAGCCGGAGCGGTCCGACCAGCCGCGCCATGCGCCGGAATTACCGCGAGAACGAACAGACGCGCCGCGTACCCGGCCAAATGCAACGCCGCCGCAGAGCACATCGATACCCGCACCACAGGAGCAGGCCCGCCGCGCCTATGTTCAGCAAACCGCAAAAACGGCTACGCCAGCGCCGCCGATCACGTCGGAGCAGCCGCAGCATACCACAGTGACCGTGCCATCGGCAGAAAATGCACCGCGTCAGCGCACGGACGATGTGCGCACCCGGCCAGAACCGCAACGGTCACAGAGCGCACCGCCGCCAGCGCCGCAGGAGCAGGCCAGACGTGCCTATGTCCAGCAAACCGCAAAGGCGTCCACCACAACAAAAGCGCCGGAACGCTCGACAATTCCCGACACCACGCCGATTGAAAAACAGCCGCGCCAACGCATGGAGGATGTACGCATACGGCCAGAATTGACGCAGCGGCAGCACAAGCCAGAATTTCAACCACAAGAGCAAGGCCGCCGTGCCTATGTCCAACGTGCAAAGAAATCCCGCGCAGAAAAAACGTCTGCGCGGGATCATCTTCATATAGGACAGCCGGAAATCCGGCTTACGGATGATATGCCGCAGAACGCATCGCCACCGATCCGCGAAAAGCCAACGTTTACAGAGCTGCGCGGTGAACCGCGTCCCGAACCGACACCAGAAAATGCGTCGAACGTTCAGCATATCAAGCAGACTGGTACATGGACGCCGCGCGGCACTGAACCTTATAGCCGCGGCATAAAGCAGCCTATTCGTGAGTGGCCAGCGGTCACACCGGCGCACGATTTGCCGTCCGCGCCGCAGGAACAGTCTCGGCAAGTCTTTGTAGAAAAGCAAGCGCAGCTCACTCAAAATCCATCCATCGAATCCATCTATCCATCCGAACCGGCTGCCCCCATTCCACCGAAGCCATCTGTTTCGGAAGCTCCCACAATTACGCCGGAGCGCCAGCCGGTCACGGCTAGCAGCGGCAAATTAGCTCCATCTGTCCGACCACCAACACCAGCGCAAACCCCACCAGAGGAACAGCCGTCCGCCATCCGCGAGAAACCGAAGCCAAACACCGCGCCGAGAGAGAAATCCCAGCGCGGCGTTGATATTCGGACGAGAGATACAGAGCAAATCAGCGCACCAAAGGCACAGTCAAAAACACCTGCATCAAAAACCGCGACAAAACGCGCACGAAAAGCGGTGACGCAGGACGCGCAGCGAAAAATGCTCCAAAAGAGCAATAATCGTGCGGCCAGAGCAGCCGCCGCAGCCGCGAAAAAGCTGGCCGAAGCCGCGGCAAAGGCCGTCAAGGAGCTGATAAGCGCCCTTGCCAGTCTGGGCGGCGGCACGGCGCTTTTCATTGTGTTTTCCATCGTCATTGTCGCGGGTGCGTTCCTTGCATCGCCGCTGGGGATTCTTTTTACGGACGAGCAGCAGGCAGACAACACCGTTCCACTGGCAACGGCCATCGCGGAAATCCAAGGTGAGTACCATGCAGAACTGGAGCGCCTGCAAAACGGTGATTTTGTATCTGTTCAGATCGTCGGGCAGGCCCCGGATTGGCGCGAGGTCGTGGCCGTGTTCGCGTCCAAAACGGCAGGCGCGGAGGACGGCATTGACGTTTTCACGCTTGACGAAGAACGTGTGGAGCTGCTGCGTCAAGTTTTCTGGGACATGTGCGAGATCACGACGGCAACGCAAACCGTTGACGTTCCGGACAGTGATCCGGATGACGATGTGGACGACAGCCACACAGGAATTGCGCTGACCATCACGATCACGGCCAAAACCGCCGAGCAAATGCGCCTGATCTATGCTTTTACGAAATATCAAAACGACGCGCTGGATATTCTGCTTGAAAACCTCGGCAGCCTGAATATTCCAATGGGTTCGCTGACCATTTCGCAGGAGGATGCGATTGCACTGCTTGAAAATCTCCCGGATGATCTTGACCCGGCACGAAAGGCCGTCGTGGAAACGGCAGTGCAACTCGTCGGGCGCGTGTCGTACTTCTGGGGCGGAAAATCTTTGACGCTCGGCTGGGATGACCGCTGGGGCGTTCCAACGGAGGTCACAGCGGCGGGCAGCGGCTCCACCGGCACGGTGCGCCCGTTCGGACTGGATTGCAGCGGTTTCGTCGATTGGACGTTCTACAATGCGACGAACGGCAGCTACTATCCGGGGCACGGCGGTGGTGCGGCCACACAGCACAGCTATTGCACCAACATCTCATGGAACGACGCGCAGCCGGGCGATCTGGTGTTCTATCCCGACGATTCGCACGTCGGCATTGTCGGCGGTAAGGATGCAGACGGAAATCTCCTGATCGTTCATTGCAGCGGCGGCGCGAACGGCGTTGTTATTACCGGCTCGGCAGGATTTACGGTTGTGGCCAGACCAGATTGCTTTACAAACTGAAATGCGTCTCACGGTGAGACGTATTTCGACAAAGGCCGGACTGGGGCGATTCTCCAGTCCGGCTTTTTGATACATATTATAATGTAGAATCCTGAAGAAATGCGTCTCACCGTGAGACGCATTATTTTTGTTTGAAAATCCGGTCCGGAAAAACCGAAGCGTCGATCAGATCGGCAGGTGCAATATCAAGCGCGTCAGCAAGGTTAAAGAATACGTCCAGTGAAAAGCTCTTTGCCAGTCCAGGTGCTTCGATTGCACTGATAAGAGAACGGCTGATCCCTGCTTTTTCAGCCAACTGTTCCTGTGACATCCCACGCATTTTGCGGAGCGCAGCGATGGCAATGCCAAGATGAATAAATCGGTCGTGATTCTTGAATGAAATATCTTTGCCCATACACTGACACCTCCTGCGTATAAGCAAATTATACGAGCTTCCATAAAAACTTTCTGTCTGAAATGGTATTGTATTGATTTAATCTGTGAGCAATACTATAATAATCAAAAGCGAAATAACGCATACAAGCGTATTTGCACACAGTTTGCAGAGAGACAGAAAGCAGGTGTTGGAATGACCTCGCCCAAAAGCTGCGCGATCCTCGGACACAACCCCATGCGGTTTGCATGGGGATTTGATGAAGAAGCTGCGGAGTGTCACGATATGAAGATGGAGTTGGCCCAGCAGATCATGGTGCTGCGGCAGCAGGGAGTGACGCATTTTTCCGTGGCCTGTGACTACGGCGTGGGGCTTTACGCCGCCGAACTCATTAACGTTCTGCGCGACAATGATCCGGAACTGATGCTGTTTTGTGTTACGCCATACGAGGAACAGGCAACAAAGTGGACACCGGAGCTGCGCGAACGCTATTTCGATATGCTTGTCAAATGCAGCCACATGACAGCCGTTTACACACATAAGCAGCCAGACGCACAGCTGAAAGCCTACCGAACAATCATCCGGCAGTCTGACATGGTGCTGGCGGTCTACGATCCGGCATCTGCGCGTGGGGATGATACCGATAAGGCTGTTTCTTATGCGAGAGAATTGCGCCGCCCCATGCTGATGATCCACCCGGACACATTGAAAACGACATATTCCTGCGTGGAAGTCTGATATGTCAGCGCACTGTCCTTTGCTATAATGAGCATAGAAAAGACTTCGTAAATTTCTGCAAATTTACGATGAAACGCCAGATGCTCCCTGAGATCATCGGCCTTTCCGCGTTTTGGGTGACGGAAATTTTGACGGCGAATAGGCTTTTAAGCGACACCGCCGAGGAAGCTGATTTTCTGAACGGCCTGACGCTTGCTGTCCATTGATGGATGCACATACAGCCGCAGCGTCGTCGTAATGTCCGCGTGGCCCAGCATTTCACTGACGCTTTTAATGTCAATCCCATTTTCAATACAGCGGGTCGCATAAGTGTGACGAAGTGTGTGATAGCTACGCTTCCGGATACCACACCGACGCAGAACAGATTCAAAATAATATTGATAGGTGCGGGGCTCCATTGGCTTATCCGTTCGGCCTGTCAGGATATACGTATTTTGTGACAGACCAGAAACAGCTTTTTTCAAATACGCCATCATATCGTTTGGAAGTGGAATAACGCGCACAGATTTTTCGCTCTTTGGTGTCTGGATGATGAGCTTCGTTTTCCCATTCTGACGGACACGCTGAACGGCGTGCTCAATGCTGACGGTGCCGTTTTGAAAGTCAATATCTGAAACCCGCAGGGCGCAAACCTCACCAAGCCGCAATCCTCCGTTTGCGGAAAGTAAGATTCCGGCGTCCTTGTGATTGGGTGACGGCGATAGACCTTTCCTGAGTTGGTCAAGCTCCCACGCAGAAAACGGTTCGATTTCACGCTGTTTTGCCTTCGGCAGCTTGGTGTTCAGCGCGTCACAATAAAAATGGTATTCTGTGCTGGCAAACCGGAGCGCTGCTTTTATCAGAACACCGATGTCCCGGACGCTTTTGGCAGATAACCCACCGCCATGCAGCCGCCCACTTTGTCTCTTTTGGCTTAGGAAGTCAGAAAGCTGTTTCGCCGTCAAAGAAACGACGAAGATCGAACCAAGCTCCGGAAGGATATGATGCTCGATCAGAAAAACATATCTGGCTCGCGTAGACGGTTTGATTTCAGCCTGTGCCAGATACCACGCAAAAAGCTCCGCTACCGTCAGGCGGCAGCTCCCGGCAGGTCGTGACACGATCATCCGTTTTCGGTCCTCCAGCTTGGTCTTTGCTGCGGCATAGGTGCGTGCATAGACGGACGTATATTTTGCGCGTCCATCCGGTTTCCTGCCGCTGATAAAGCGTGCTTCCCATCGGCCGTCCTTGCGCTTATAGATGTTCTCACCGGTTTTTGGCAAATGGCATCCTCCTTTTGACGGCTGTTCTGACTGCGAATACAGACACGCTACTTGCAAGAAGTATTCTGCATCGTCTGATACCGATTGATCTTTACGGAAACGACGCAAATAATCAATATTTTGATACCGAACCGCATTGACTTTTTGCTGTGCTATTGTATAATGGTGTCAGAAACAGAAGATTATTGCGTTTTTGAGACTTCGTAAATTTGCAGAACTTTATGAAGCCGAAACCGCCATGCTTTGTATGTGCAGATAGTATGTCACATCTATGCTGGCACATACGGAGAATGGAAGAAGCTTGACAATTTAATATGTTTGCCAACGAAGAATTGTAATTGCAGGTTATCTCTTGCTTTATAGTCTGCAATGAAAGAGCAATGAATCTACTCGCCCGAAACTGTGAGGATGAGCAAGTTTCTAAAGTAGCTTGGAGGAAACGAAAGACAGCGTTATGCCAATAAGCTATGTGGCCGAAAGGTCGCCATTGCGGGAGAAAATCCCGTGAGAAGGTAGGAAACAGAGCGCGGACGCGACCTGCGTCCATAGTCCAAGTCAGGAGAATCGCTTTTCTTCGCCTGCATGAGATGCTGCCTGTTTTATGATCTCGTTACGTGCAGAAGTTGGCAAACAAAGGGTAGATAGCACGATGATCCTATCGGTAATTCGGAACAGGGCTCCGATTTGCTTCTAAAGTTGAAGCAAATCGGTGTTTTTTGTTTTTGAAGCAATCGGATCATCTCGCGTCAGCGGGATGATTTGTTTTTTGCGTAAAAATCGATAGGAGGATTATCTGCGATGAATGAGCAGCAACGGCAAGCATATCTGGACCAGATCAACTATGGCCGCATTGAGCGTGTCATTGCGTACAAAAATGTGCAATTCATCATCAAGCACCAGCACGATACGCTGGAGCAGCTAACTGCATATTTGAAATCCTGCATGGAGGACATTGGACACCCGCCCGCGATGGTCGAGGTGATTGGCGGCGAGTATATCGAGTACCGGTTCGGCTCATGGCAAGCCGCGATCCGTTCCTTTTATGCCGGAAAAATCACAAACATCAAAAATCCGCCACATTTTCGTGACCGCAAGATCGTTCAGGATTTATGTGAGATCGAATTGAGACGGCTTGCAGCGAAGGACGCGGCATCTTCTGAACGGGAGGTGCAGCGATGAATCCGAACAGAACGTATGAGGAAAATATGGCGGCGCTTAAAAAAATTTTGACCCAACGCACCTACACGGCGCTGTCTCACAGGAACATCGAGTTTGTTCTGAAATATCAAAATGCGTCATTGCAGGAGTTGGCTGCATATTTGCGGCAGCGGCAGGCGGAGCTGCGGCATATCCCCGGCAGGACAGAAATAATTGGCGGCGATTTTATTGAACTGCGGTTCCGCGGATGGGCAAATGCGCTTGAAGCGATCGGCGTTAGCAGAGAGCTTGCGGCAAAGCGCAGTACGCCCGCGCTGGAAAAAACGGCGCTGTTTCAGGCGGAGTTCAATACACAGCGGGAGCTGGACAAAGCAGCCAAGGCTGAGGCCAAAAAGCAAAATAAAGCCAAAGAGAAGCCGCAGATTCAAGGCAAAGGCCGCCGGTTCCGCGCCGATCTTCTTCTGGATGAGAAAATTACAGGAAGAACGATGTACGCGCTTGAATTGCAGGGGTTCAAATGCCCGAAGAATAAGAACGTGCGGAAAACGCAGGAGTTCAAGGCTGAGTACCAGCGGCAGCTCACAAAATTCCGGCAGGAGCAGGCCGCAGAAAAGGAAACCAAACGCGCAGCGCGGCAAGCCGAACGGCAGGAATCGGCTGCGGAGGAAAGCGCACAATAATTTATTTGCACAATCCGAATTGGGAACGGATTTGCACATAGACCTGATCTCATCCCCCTGAGATCAAACTGCCAGCGCGTCACCCCCTGACGCGCAGAAATCCCCGGTTCCGAATGGGAACGCGGAACCGGGGGATCTCAAAACCTTGTCAATCTTTGATTGGGAACACCGTAGGTTTCGCAATCCTACGTTCCATTTTTCTAAAATTGCGGGCAGCTTGGTCTGCTCCACCCGAGCTGTCTAACATGGGGCAAAATTTTGCAAAGGAGAATGTAAAATGAAAACTGCAAAGAAACTCACAGCCCTCCTGCTGGCAGTCGTCATGGTTCTCGCCATGAGCGTCAGCGCATTCGCAGCCACCACAGACACCGGTCTCAGCGGAACTGTCACCGTAAAGTTCACAAAGAACTACAGTGATACAGATGATGGTGTATATACATGGAACGCTACGCGCGGCGAAGATCTCTTCACCACGAACAGCTCTGTTACGGTGAATCTTGCGACGCTGAACGGCGTTGAGTTGAGCGTGTGCAAAGCGTATTACTCCGAGCCGACAACAAACGCCATGTACAATACCGTTTCTGTTCTGGACGTCGTTATGGCCGCAGCTGCATCGTCCGGGCATACACCTACGGGCAACTGGGATGCTGATCCTGATGAGGGACTGCCCGGTGGCTATCTTTACAATGTCGATAATCAGGAATTTGAGTCCTACTACGGCGAAAACGGCGATGGAACCTACTGGATGATGGGTACTGGCTTTGTTATTGGTGTGGCCAGCAATGCTAGTGCAGAGCCCACCTTCTCGACCTCCTATCTCAGCAATGTTGCAGCTTCTACGCTCAGCAGCGGTGCTGTGATTTATGTTGATCTTGGCAACTATACCTTCAGCAGCGTAACCTGGTAATCATTAAACAAATCTTGGGGGGCGGCTATGCCGTCCCCCTGTTTGGAGGATAAGATGAAAAGACTTCTAACAGGGATTTTCGCCCTCATCTTGATGCTGGGATGTATAACGATCTCTCAGCCGAGAGCGACGGCAGCCGATACTCCCAAAGAAATAACAGCATATTTGACGATTGCATTGCAGGATGCAGACGGAAAGTATGATTTCGCTGGAGCAAACGACGGAACGAGTATGGCATCAAAGGCAATACAGGTTTCGGACGCAGATGGCGATAACAAATTGACAGCCTACGATGTCCTTTACTGCGCCCATGTGCAGTATGCACCCGGTGGACTGAAAGATTTTGAAATTAACAGTGCATCAAAGGGAAGTGCAATCTTAAAAAAAGCATGGAACGTGACGGCTGGATTTACTCTTGTCGGCGAAAACACTATGGCAACAAATGCGTTCAAAACCGACATTAAATCCGCCACTTCTACCACATCAATCAATGATGGAACACACTTGTATGTTATTCAAGGCGCTTCTGCAAAGACGGAGTTTTTTTCAAATACTGCGTCAATAAAAATGGGATTTATAAATGATGCTCGTATTACAGCCTATAAAAGGCAAGCATTTACACTTTGCGCAAATATCTATGATGCATCCGTTAAAATGCCAGTCAAAAGAGTTTCTGCTGCAAAAGGTAGAGCTATTTACTATAAAGAAATTCAGCAAGGCAATACACCAGCTCAGAAATTGATTACTACAGACGCGACAGGAAAGATAACTGTAACGTTTGAGAACGCTGGAGACTATTTGCTTTATACCGCCCCCGCTGATAGCGTTGCACCGGCCGCGTGTATGGTACATGTTGAGGAAAGCAAACTGGTTCCTGAGAGTATTCGGCTTGGCCTGTCGGAAGATTCCGCAGACCTTCTGCATTACGCCAGTGGAACGAAGGAATACTCGATTACCGTTCCGGATAGCGCCACGACGCTTTATGGCCGCATGGCATACGCATCTGCTTCGGGCAATCTGCAATGGTATTCAGAAGTTAGTACGGACGGAACAACCTACAAGAGTGTGAACGTAAAAGGCCTTCTTGATGGAAAAACAACAGGAACCATCAACATAAACGGTGCACAAAAGCTCAAATTATATATCAATGATAAGAGCTTGCAGCTGGTAAAAAACAAGCCGTTGTCTGATGAGTATATCATTAACATCCAACGGAAAATTCAGCTTACAGATTTGACCACAGACGGTTCGCTGCTCAGTGACGCCGACTATGCCACCGGGCATTTGGACGTTTATGTGAGCCATAATGCGGAGAAAGCGACTTTGACGCCTACTGTGAAATCAGGCGATACAATCACTGTAAATGATGCGCCAGCTGAGTCCGGTAAAGCGGCTACCATCAATTTGACAGATGCCGAGACGACGGCAAAAATCATTGTCCATCGAGCTGGTGATAGTTACGTCGATGGTACATACACGGTTACCTTCCATAAAGCCGCAGATCAGGCTGCGCCGGTTTTCATCGAACAGCCTATGTCGGAAGTTCAGGAGTATATTGTCGGTGATGGCTCTGCGTATGTAAAACCGCTCCATGTTTTTGCGAACGCAAACGGAACGGTAACATATCAGTGGTACAGCAATACGACAAACAGTACAGAAGGCGGCACCGCGATTGCCGATGCAACCGACCCTACATATATCCCTGCGACGGATACTGCGGGAGATCAGTATTACTATTGTGTCGCAACAAATGGCAGCAGCACTACCTCTTCCACTTGCGCACACGTTATCGTTTATGACGAACCGATCCAGTCCATTTCGTGGAGTATGAAAACTCCCAAACTGCCAGAGGAAAAAAAGGAATTATTCGAAGGTCACACAACCGGCTTCTACTATCAAAAAGGCGATACGAATGTAACGCCGCTTACAGTAAATGTTACATTTGAACCGCATTTTGCAGAATTGATCAAAAACGGGAAAATGATCGTTCGTTATAACTGGGGACCGAAAAACAATGCTGTGAAAACGGATTTGCCAAGCTATACTCCCAGCACAGAATACGCAATCGGTGGACAGGAATGGTACTGCGACGTAACCATTTTTTATTTGGACTATAGCCGCAATTTTTCAAAATACACTGTTAAACCTGTTTATATCTACATAGACGACGCTGATTCCAGCCGTCCGGGCGAAGTTGATTTTTCCGGTGACGGTACAAAGGCATCCCCGTGGGAGCTTGCAAACCAGAAAGACCTCGAAAAACTGCGCAAATATGTGAATGATGGATATAATTTCGCTGACACCTATTTATTGTTCACGAATGATATTACGCTTGATACGAGCTGGGAATCCATCGGTACCGGCGACGCTGGCACAAAGGGCAAGGGCTGGAATGTTTTTTCCGGCACATTGGATGGCGGCAACCATACATTGACCTATGCCGAGAATACCGATCAACCGCTCTTTAAGTATGTTCGTGAAGCTACGGTTCAAAATCTTTCTATCGAAGCTCCACATTTGAAAAACTATGCGCTCGTTAGCAACTATGCTGTCGATTATGGCGATGACGGAAACTACAGCATCGGCACTGGCGGCAGCTATGCCCCTGGCTGCCCTGATACGATCGATATTATCAATGTCACCATAAAATCCGGTTCGATCATTGAAAAAGGTGGTTTCCTTGGCGGCTTTGCCTCTGGCGCAAATATTGTAAATATTCGAGACTGCACCGCCGAAAAGGATGTTAAGATCGGTTGGGATGGAGAAAAGGGCGTTGGCAGCAATAACGGTTCCTTTGCGGGCTTGTTTAACGGGACAATGTCGAATTGCGTTAGTTATGCAGACGTATATGGGCAGAATTTCGTTGGAGGAATGGCCGGTCAAAAGGGACAGAGCATGGGACCCTATGAGTTTACCAACTGCTCTTTCATGGGCAAAATCGAAGCTACTGGTAAATTCGCTGGCGGCATAGCTGGCGGTGGATATGCGGCAGATTCTGCCCCGAATACCCCTGGTGCAACAATTCAGAATTGCTATGTGAGCGGCAACATCACAGGCTCTGATTGCGTAGGCGGTATTTTGGGCGGTGAGCCAAGCCAGCTTCAGGCATGGAACACCTCGTATATTCAAGACAACTGCTTTTATGGAAAAGTAGCAGCTACAGATAAAAATGCCAGCTGTGGCGGTATTGTTGGTAGGTTCAGATCGTTAAATATCAACAATACCATTTCAAACAACTACTTCCTTGATGGATGCGGTGCGGATAACGGTATTGGTGCAATCCTTTATCTTGATACAAGCGCCACTATTACCGCCGAAAACTGCACTGTATTCAATACAAGTGAGAAGCTGCCCGAAATCGGCGGTATTTCTCGTGCAAATCTGAACCGTACAGACGATCCACTTGATAAGGATTCGGATAAACTTGCTGCGAAAAAAACCGCGGCAGAGTTCACAGATGGCACCGTCGCGGGGCTATTAAATGCTTCTGATTCCAGCTTGAAGAACTGGACGACGGGTACAAATGGTCCGGTTCAAAGCAGAGAGCCCATTTTCTATAAGCTCAGTATTTCTGGCAATTATAAGGCTGTCTATACGGTTGGCGAAGAGCTGGATCTCTCCGATGCAGTATTTACGGCCAGCAGAAGTGATGGCGTAACCGAAAATATTGCGCTGAGTGAAATCACTATCAGCGGATACGACAAAGAGACTCGGAGTAAGCAAACACTTACAGCCAAATGGAAGAATCTTTCTTGCACATTTACTGTTGAAGTGCTTAACCCGCAAGGTTCTAATATTGCAGTTTACTTTACTCTGCTTGGCGATAAACCACATGGTGATAGTGGAACGACACATACTTTGGCTGAAAACAATCTAACAACATGGGTTGAAAAGACAGCGTATTCTGTCAGTAATAATGCAACGGTTTTGGATGTCATAACTGAGGCTTTCGAGGAAAATAACATCTCGATGGTTAATGAGTCTGGCAACTACATCTCGTCCGTTACTTACGATGGTGTGACACTTGCTGAGTTCACAAACGGTAATCTTTCTGGCTGGATGTATACTTTGAACGGTATCCATACCAGCAACGATGTAAGTGAGCAGTATCTGAATGATAAAGATGAAATCGTTTTCCATTATACCGATAATTACACGAAAGAAGACTTCAAGGGCGGTGGCGACAAGCCGACGCCCGGCAGTAAGGTAACCGCGGAAGAACTGGCAAAAGCCTATAAGGACACCGGCGACGCGCAGGCCCTCAAGACGCCGGGAACCGGCTCTACTGAAGGTGAATGGCTCATGCTCGGTCTTGCCCGTGCAGATCATACGATCACACCGGACAATCGCAGCACATATCTGGCCGCAGTTCGTGATTACATCAGCACAAGATACAAAGACGGAAAACTGTACGATTCTGCTCAATTCGAAACAACTGTATCGACAGATAATTCCCGCATTATTCTTGCGCTGACTGCTTTGGGCGAAGACCCGCAGACGTTCGTATCTGGCAAAGACCTGTTGAAGGGCTACAGTGACTTTGACTGGGTCAAGAAGCAGGGTATCAATGGCACAATTTGGGCGCTTATCGCTCTGGATAGCAACCAGTACGAAATTCCCACAGGCACCACGACCCGTGACAAGTTGATTTCCGAAATTCTGTCCAAGCAAACATCCAACGGCGGTTGGGCGACAGCCGGTAATGTCGCGGACGCGGACATGACCGCAATGGCAATTCAGGCGCTCGCTCCCTACTATAACAGAGCGGATGTGAAGAAAGCTGTTGACAAGGCTCTGACGCTTCTGAGTAAAACACAGAACGGAGAAACCGGTGCATACTTCAATTCTTATAATGAACTGAGCGTAGAAAGCACCGCACAGGTTATTGTTGCCTTAACTTCGCTCGGCAGCAACCCTGCTGAAGATGATCGATTCATTACCAGCTCCGGCCTGACGCTGCTTGATGGTCTGATGCACTTCTATAATGGCAGCGGCGAGTTCAAGCATACCGTAAACGGACAGGCTAACGCGATGGCAACCGAGCAGAGCTATTATGCGCTCGTTTCGTACTATCGTCTTCTGAACCAGAAATCTTCGCTCTATGATATGTCTGACAATGGTTCTACGCCTGAAAGCGTTGAATCCGTGATTGAAAAAATCAAGGCAATCCCCGATCCGGTTGATGAGGACAGCTATGAAGCGATTGTAACAGCCCGCGAAGCGTATGAAAAGCTGACAGATAGCGAACAGGAACAAGTTCCGCAGCAGTATCGGAACAAGCTCACTCGCGCAGAAACCGAGTACAGCGTGCTTCTGGAAAACGCAAAGAGTCAGGCAAAGAGCGACCTGACCGACCACTATCTCAGCCTCAAGCAGGAAGATTATGGCGATGCAGGACGAAAGAAACTTGCAGAGATTCTTTCTACCGGGCAGAAAAACATTACCTCCGCAAAAAGCTGCAAGCAGGTTTCAACGATCCTGGAACGCGCAATCAAAGAAATGGATGAGGTCAAGAAAGGTGATATGACGGTCGCCTTCCGACTCATTGGTTCTTTGCAGGCTACGCAGGATGTGAACTTGACGACCGACAGCTATCTGCCTGAATATGTGACATGGATTCCGACTACCAAATATGAGCTGGCAAGCAACGCAACAGTCTATGACCTGTTTACAGAAGCGTTGAGCGATGCTGGCCTGACTTCCATCGGTGCAGAGAGCAACTATGTGAAGACGATCTACGCCCCGTCCTGCCTCGGCGGATACGCGCTCAGCGAGTTCACCAACGGCAAGAACTCTGGCTGGATGTACACAATCAATGGCTCCCACCCGAATTATGGTCTGAAAGAACAGGAACTGAAGGATGGTGATATGGTTGTTTGGCACTATGTCAACGACTACAGTCACGAAGTCTCCGATTGGCCGGGCGATTCGCAGCATCCCTCGCTCGGCAACGGAACTTACTACAACGGCTGGCTCCGTGCAGCGGACATCACGCCGGAACGCTACGTTGAGCAGCTTCTCGGCAAGATCGTAACGATCGGCAGGCACGGCACGGTTGAACCGAAGCTGAAGCTCTCGGATATTGGCAAGTCTGTGACATTCACGTTCAAACCTGACAAGGGCTACCGCGTGAAGGACGTCAAGGTGGATGGCAAATCCGTCGGCGCGGTCACGACCTACAAGGTGGACAAGCTCACGGTATCGACCAGAATCGAAGTTGAGTTCACCAATGGTAAACTTC
>OJPW01000155.1_pt1 | contig 75381 bp, 56 predicted proteins | sample 1598571 | NCBI WGS metagenome assembly OJPW01 (sample SAMN03922493, study PRJEB24848) | human gut metagenome | isolation source: stool sample | host: Homo sapiens | place: Germany | collected 2011-05
CGGAGGGGACGGTTTGTTTACAAACCCGCGAATAGTCGCCCGGAGCCAGCGTTAGACCGTTCCGGGCAGGCGGAGGTATCGTCGGAGAGTTTTTGTGGCACTTTTTGCGGAAAAAAGTGCCGGAATCTGCGGAGTTTATTCTGCGATAAAAAGGAATTTTGTTTATGAAGGTACTGGTTATCGGCGGCGGAGGCCGCGAACACGCCATTGTCGACGCGCTGTCGCGTTCGCCGCAGGTTGAAAAAATTTACTGCGCACCCGGGAATGCGGGCATCGCCCGGCAGGCCGAGTGCGTGGCCATTCGTGAAACCGAGGTGGAACGCCTGCGTGACTTTGCCGCGGAGCGGGGCATCGGCCTCACGGTCGTGGGTCCCGAAGTGGCGCTGGCGGCGGGTGTCGTCGACTGCTTCAGGGCCGCGGGGCTGCGCATCTTCGGTCCGACGAAGGCTGCGGCGCGCATCGAGTCGTCGAAGGAGTTCGCCAAACGGCTGATGGCTAAATATGCCATCCCGACAGCCGGATTCCGCGCATTCACCGACTATGCCGGGGCGCTGGCCTATGTGCAGGGGCGTCCTCTGCCCGCAGTGCTGAAATACGACGGACTGGCCGCCGGAAAAGGCGTGGTGATCGCCCGGACGATGGCCGAGGCCGAAGCGGCGTTGCGGGATATGTTGCTCGACGACAAGTTCGGCGAGGGCAAGGTGGTCGTCGAGGATTACCTCGAAGGTCCCGAGTTTTCGTTCATGTGCTTCGTTTCGGGACACAAGGTGTGGCCGATGGCGCTGGCGCAGGACCACAAACGGGCCTACGACGGCGATGAGGGTCCCAATACGGGCGGTATGGGCGCCTATTCGCCCCTGCCGTTCGTGACGGCGGAGGACGAACGCTATGCGCTGGAGAAGATCATGCAGCCCGTGGCCGACGCGATGATCGCCGAGGGGTGTCCCTTCGAGGGCGTGCTCTACGGCGGACTGATGAAGACTGCGCGGGGTATCGAGGTCATCGAGTTCAACGCCCGTTTCGGCGATCCCGAGACCGAGGTGGTGCTGCCGCGCCTGAAGAGCGACATCGTCGACATCTTCTGTGCCGTGGCCGAGGGACGCGATACGCAGCTGGAGTGGCACGATTTCGCCGCGCTGGGCATCGTGCTGGCCTCGAAGGGCTATCCGGGCGACTACGAAAAAGGACACGAGATCAAGGGCCTGGACCGCGTCGAAGGGGCTGTTTATCACATGGGAACCCGGGCCGACGGCGGGCGGATTCTCACCAACGGAGGCCGCGTGCTGTTCGTGGTGGGCAAGGGCAGGGACCTGGCCGAAGCGCGGAGGAATGCGCTGGCCGACGTGGCCCGCATCGACTGCGACAATCTGTTCCACCGCACCGACATCGGCCACCGGGCTTTCGACGATTTGGAAAGATAATACGAGCGATATATGGCAAAAATAATCAGCGGAAAAGAACTTTCAGCGAAACTGAAACTTGAAATGGCGGACGAGGTGAAGACCTTCCCCGCGAAATACGGCCGTGTGCCCCATCTGGTTGTCATCCTCGTGGGCGAGGACCCCGGCAGCGTGAGCTATGTGACGGGCAAGGCCAAGGCTTCGGCCGAGGTGGGCATCCGCAATACCACGATCCGAAAGCCCGAGTCCGTTTCCGAGGCCGAACTGCTGGACATCATCACGGCCCTGAACCTCGATGACGAGGTGGACGGCATTCTGGTCCAGCTGCCCCTTCCGAAACATATCGACGAGGACAAGGTGATCGCCGCCATCGACAAACAGAAGGATGTCGACGGCTTCCATCCCCTGAACGTTGCGGCGCTGTGGCAGAAACAGCCCTGCACGCTCCCCTGCACCCCGAAAGGCATTCTCAAGATGCTGCGGGCCGCAGGCGTGGAGATCGCCGGCAAGCGCGCCGTGGTGATCGGCCGCAGCAATATCGTGGGACTTCCCGTGTCGAAACTGCTCTTGGACGCGAACGCTACGGTGACGATGGCCCACAGTCGTACGCGCAACCTCGCCGAAGTGACGCGCGGGGCGGAGATTCTGGTGGTGGCCATCGGTCGGCCGAAGTTCGTCACGGCGGAGATGGTGTCGCCGGGCGCCGTGGTGATCGACGTGGGGGTGAACCGCGACCCGGAGACGGGCAAACTGTGCGGCGATGTCGATTTTGCGGCCATCGAACCCAAGGCCTCGGTGATCACGCCCGTGCCGGGCGGCGTCGGGCCTATGACGATCTGCTGCCTGATGGAGAACACGATCGAGTGTTTCCTCCGGCGAGCGGGCCGGTAGCCGGCGGAACGGAGCGAAAACTTCGGTTTTTTTTGCGCCTCCGCTGAAAAAAATCAGCCGTTGACTCACGGGTCAACGGCTGATTTCGTTTTACAAGGTTCCTGTTATCAGAGTTTGATCGGTTCGGATATTTTGATATTGTCGAGGAACCAGCGGTTGGCTGTTCCGACTTCCCACTGCGTCTGCGTAATGGTGATCTTCGTATCCTTGTTGACCGTAATGCCCTTCAGGCTGACTTCGGCGCGAACCCATTCGAGCTTGTGACCATCCTCCCATCCCAGTTCGGGTATGTCGATCTGCACTTTGTCGCTGCCGTTCTCGAAGATGACGATCAGATTGACGGGGTCGATCTTATATCCCGTCTTCTCTCCTTGACGCATTCCGCACCAGTCGAACGAGAGTGTCACATTGTCCTTTGCTTCGGGAACCCCGTCTATCGGAGGAAGAATGATACCTGCGTGATTACCGGTCTTGCCCATCTTGAGGTAGTTCTGCTGGAGGTAGATGCGTTTGTTGTCGTTCTTGTCGTAGATAAACTTGTAACCGAGTTTTTCGACAGCGTCGAATGCAGTCACTCCATCGACAGTTACAGAGGTAAGTGCCGGAGCCTTTGCACCGACGTCGTCTGTTTCAACGGTTCGGCCTGCGCTGCCTGCTACGGACCACGGTTCGAGCCATTCGAAGTTCTCCATGAAATAGACGATCTCGTTCAGGCCGTTGTCCTCGACATCGGTAGCCATGATGCGCTGTACAGGCTCGGCCAACCCGGCGTAGTAGCCCGTGACGGTTACGATATGGCCGGTCAGGGAGGAAAGGCCCAGACTCGACGGGGCGTCCACGACGCTGACCGAGTACTTGGCGTCCTCCGAAACGGTGAGGGTGCTGCCGTTGAAAACGCCCTTGACGGTGACGTAGCCCCGTTTGGAGGAGGTGTAGTCGTCGATCTTTGCGCTGATGTCCTCCGGTTCGGGGTAGTTCACCGCTCCGCCGGACAGAACCGTCACCTCGTCGCAGTCGATTACCGTAGCGAGTTTCTGCGAGTCGGATGACTTGGTGCCCAAGAGCGAAATCTTGTCGCCGACGGCAACCGTCGTGGCGTCCGAGACGAAGATATTGTCCGTGTTTTTGTCGTCGCTGATGACGAAGCCTTTGGTCGTCACGGCCACGACGATCGCCGACGGTACGGAAATGACCGTTTCGTCCGCCAGGGCGGCGAGTTCACCTGCCGTGTACTCCTTCACATCGCGGTATTTGTCTCCGTTCTGCGTGATGAGCACCTGTGCGCGGCTTGCAAGAGTCCGTCCCTTGAAGACGAGGGTGGCCTTGCGGGGATTGTCCTCCGCGCCGTCGCGCATGTTGTCGGTCACCGAAACCGTCACGTCCATGACGCCGGTTCCCGAGTTGGGCGTGACCGTCACCCAGTCGGGGACTTCCGTCACCCAGTCGGCGTCGGCATAGATGGTGATGATCTTTTCCGCCGCTCTTTCCGCTTCGAAATTCAAGGTGTTGGCGCTCGCCAGAACAGCTTCGGAAAGGTGGTCCTCATCCTTGTCGCAGCCCCAGAAGGAACATAGGGCCGCCATGAGGATCGGGGCTGTCATATATTTTACAAATCTCATAATCTTGTTTTTTAGGTTATTTCCGACTTAAAAATCGAGTCCGTCGCTCCATCCCGGATTCTGCGTGAGGTTCGGGTTGAGCGAACGCTCGCCGCTGGGAATCGGGTAGAGGTAATCGCGTTCCTCGTTGAACGGAGTGCGCAGATTCTCTACGGTTTTGTGATAGTAGACATAGCCTTTGTTCCCCTCGGAGAGGATGATGTCCGAACCGAGTTCGTATACCGAAACTCCTTCGCCGCCCTGGGGTTTGGTGCTTCCTGCCGCATAGAGAATCAGATCGGCCGTTTCTTTGCCCGCAAGCTTGTATTCGCCGGGGCCCGGGAAATACATGCCGGAAATGGCCTGGTCGATGCAATAGCCGGCTTTCCAGCGATACAGATCCTGAAGACGGAAACCCTCCTGGATCAGCTCGACGGCCCGTTCGCGGCGGATTTCCAGAATGACGCCCTTGTTGGCGCCGGTCACGTTGGGATAGCCGTACTCTTTGGACTCAAGATACCAGTCGATATTTTTGTTGGCTTCGTTCATGTCGAGGCCCCGCATTCCCACCCGGCTTCGGATTTCGTTGACGGTGATATTCAGATCATCAGGCGAGAGCGATCCCAGTTCGGCCTTGGCTTCGGCATAGTTGAGCAGCACTTCGGCATAGCGGAAAACCGGCATGTCGCAGGTCGAACGGTCGTTGCGGTCGATCTGTCCTCCCGAGGCCGTCGTGTCCTGAACGAATTTGATGGGTTGGTAGCCGGTGATCGTGACGCCGAGATCGGGTCCCTGCACCCGCTTGGCGCCGATGCGCTTGTAACCCGGGGTGCGGATCGACTGCGCCAGGCGCGGGTCGCGGTCCTTCACCTCCTCGGTGAAAGGCATTGTTTGCCACTCTGTCTTAAATTTGTCGGTGAATGCCTTGCCGTCCTTCATCAGGTACATGTTGATGAATTTGCGGGTGTAGCCCGGGCGGCCCTGTGTCGGCAGCAGCGTGTAGGCCGTCGCATTGTGGTAGACCTGGGCCTCGTAGCTGTTCCGGATGGCGAGGATATACTCTTCGGTGCTGGCATTCTCCTGTGCGAAGAGCATCATGTAGTCCTTGTCCGGATTTTTGGTGGAGTAGAGCTTGTAGGGACCTTCGTCGATGATCGTTTTGGCGGCCTTGGCGGCTTCCTCCAGATAATAGGTGTAGTCATGTCCTTCGAGGTTGATGCCGTGGTATTTGCGGTAGGTTCCCTCGAAGAGGCAGAACCGCGCTTTCAGCGCCAGCGCCGCCCATTTGTTGACGCGGTAGGTCGATATATCCTCCGTAAGACCTCCGCTGTTGATGGCTTCGTCGATATCCTTGATCATATTGGTCATGATCAGTTCGCGTGAATCGCGCGGTTTGTAGAGCGCTTCGTCGGCCGAGCCGAGCTGCACCTCGTACCAGGGTACGTCGCCGAAGCGTTTCACCTTGTCGAAATAGAAGGCGGCGCGGAAGAATTTGGCCAGGGCCGTATATTCGGTCACGGCCTTCTTGTCCTCGCATTGATCGACATATTCCAGCAGGGTGTTTATGCGGCGCAGGTTGCCCCACGACCAGCCGCCGCCGGTGTTCGGAACGGTGCGCTTGTCGCCTCCGTAGAGAACATCGGAGAGGGTCATCTGAACGAGCAGGTCGTTCTGCTCATCGTAGGGCGTCTTGTCCAGCAGGTTGTCGTAAAAGGGATTGGAGAAGAGTTCCAGGTCGCTTCTCGTCTTGAAATAGTCGAACTGCGTCACCCGATCCAACGGTTCTTTGTCCAGCAGGGAGTCGCAGGCCGATAATCCTGCAATCAGCGTTGCTGCCAGTATGATTAATCGCTTCATGGTATTCGGATTTTGAAATTATTAGAAGGTGATGTCGATGCCGAACATGAACGTCTTGGCCCACGGATAGTAGGCGTTGTTGTTCACGCCGGAACGGTTGATAGCCGCTTCGGGATCGACGTACTTGGAGTTCTTTTTGAGCGGCGACCAGTAGCAGAGGTTCTCGCCCGAGAAATAGATGCGGATCTGGTCGATGCCGGCCTTCTTGGTGAGGGTCGCGGGGATCGTGTAGCCGACGGTCAGGTTTTTCAGGCGCAGGTAGCGGATATTTTGCAGGTAACGGTCGTTGACCTTGCTCAGATAACCTCCCGATGAAGAATAGGCTCTTGCGCGCGGGAAATAGGAGTTGGGATTGTCCTCCGCCCATACCTTGCCGAGGAAATCCGTCGGGAGGTAGGAGAGGTAGGGATAGGAATAGCAGCCCCAGAAAGGCATCATTTCTCCGTGGGGATACCAGTAGTGGTTGCCGGTTCCCTGGAAGAAGACCGAAGCGTCGAAGCCCATCCAGCGGATCGAGGCGTTGATGCCGTAGGAGAGCGTCGGGAGCGAGTTGCCCAGGATCGTCCGGTCGCCCGGCTTGTCGACGGTGTCGTTGCCGACTCCCCAGACGCCGTTGCCGTCTAGGTCGACGAACTTCAGGTCGCCGGCCTGCCAGCCGCCGGTCAGACGGCCCGTGCTGTAACTCAGGTCGACCTCTTTGGCATAGGCCTGCGCCTCTTCGGTGGTCTTGAAGAACCCGTCGGTCTTGAAGCCCCAGATTTCGCCGATCTCCATGCCGACGTAATAATCTCCCTTTGTCAGGTTGGTCAATGACTTGTTCGGGTTGTTGTCGTATTTGGTGATGACGCTCTTGTAGTCGCTGAGGTTGAAACCGACGCTGTATTCGAACGGTTTGCCGGCGAGTTTGAACTGGTCGCGCCAGCTGACGGAGAGCTCATAACCCTTCGTACGCAGTTCGGCGGAGTTCATGCTGGGCGAATCGGCCCCGTATACGCCGGGCAGCGCCATTCCGTCGGTCAGCATGTCCTTCGTGTCGCGGATGTAGACGTCGCCGGTGAAGTTGAGCCGGTTGTTCAGCATGGTGAGATCCAGACCCAGGTCCCACTGCTGGGCGGTTTCCCAGGTCAGGTCGGAGGCTACGGGGGCGCCCAGCGAGGAGTATTTGCCCTTTATGCTGCCGTCGAAGGTGTAGTTGCTGAAATCCTTGTTCGTGATCAGGCGCATGTAGGTGTAGTAGGACGACACGTTCTGGTTGCCCAGGCTGCCGAACGAAGCGCGCAGCTTGAGGTTGTCCACCAGGTCTTTGGCGTTGCCGAAGAACGGCTCCTCGGAGATGCGCCATCCGGCCGATGCCGAGGGGAACAGGCCCCAGCGGTTGCCCGGTGCGAAACGCGACGATCCGTCATAGCGTCCGCTCACCTCGAAGAGGTAGCGCCCTTTGTAGTCGTAGTTGATACGGGCGAAGAAGCCTGCCAGGGCGTATTCGTTCTGGCCGCCGCCGTAAGCGCCCTCCGTGGGAGAGCCCGTTGCTAGATTCAGGTCGTCGAGGTTTATGGAGGAGAGGTTGATGCCTGCCACCGAGACGTTCTTGCTGGACCACGTTTCGTAGTTGAATCCGGCGGTTGCCGACACGTGGTGCGCCTCGCCGAACGTTTCGTCGTAGTTGGCGTAGACGTTGGCCGAATAGTAGTTGCGCGTCTGAACCACTTCGTCGAGCTGGTTCATGCCGGCGCCCGTGTCGTAGGCGAGCAGCGGCCCGTCGGGGTATTCGCGGTAGTTCATTGCGGAACTGCGGCTCGTATTGCGGTTCTGGTAGAGGCGGTAGGTGAAGTCACCCGTGATGCTCAACGTCTTGAACGGCGTGATGACCAGGCGTGTCGTGTTCGAGAAGTCGTTCGAGCGGTCGACGTTGCGGTGCGTGCCCTCGTTGAGCAGGATGTGGCGTCCGTTGGCGATCTTGTAATCGAGATACGGCGTGCTGTAAAGCCACGATCCGTCGGGGTTCTTCATGGGGAAGTTGGCCAGTGCGTGGCGGGCGCTGTAAGCGATGGTGTTGTCTACGCTGCCGTCTCCCAGAGACTTGTAATTCGACGAGAAGAACGACGTGTTGTTCGAGAGCGTTGCCCACCGGTTGATCCGAAAATCGAGTTTCGCACGCAGGTTGTACTTGTTATACACGTCGGGATGTGCGCGCTGAATACCTTCCTGGCGGTCATAGGCGCCCGAGACGAGGTATTTGATGTCCTTCGTGCCGCCGCTGAGCGAGATGTTGTGCTGCTGCACGGGCCGACGCTGCTGGAAGAGCATGTCCCACCAGTCGTAGTTGCCGTAGTAGACCCACTGTTTGCGGCCGTTGCGGATCTCTTCGACGACCCACGGACGGTCGGGATGCTCGGTCCTGTCGTTCACGCGCGCCAGCAGCTGCTGCATGTCGTGATCGTTGTATTTGACATAGTTCGTTCCGGAGTCGGCCTGCCAGAACTTGTTGACCGTATAGACCGACCAGTAACCGCGGTTCTCGTAGTCGGTCGAGGTCGTGGCCTCCTCCCAGCCGAAACGGCCGCTGTAACGCACCGTCGCCTTGCCGTCCTGGGCCGAGCCGTTCTTGGTGGTGACCAGGATGACGCCGAAGGCTGCGCGGGCGCCGTAGACGGCTGCCGCCGAAGCGTCCTTGATGACCGAGATCGACTCCACGTCGTTGGGGTTGACGCGGTTCAGGTCGCCCACCACGCCGTCGATCAGCACGAGCGGGTCGGCCGAGTTGATCGAGTTGACGCCGCGGATGTTGATCGCCGGCGTGCTGCCGGGTTTACCCGAGGAGGTGGTGATGTTGAGACCCGCTACGGAACCCTGCAACATGCTGCCCAGCGAATGGGTGACGCGGTTTTCGAGCTCCTTGCTCCCTACGGTCGCAACGGCGCCGGTCAGGTTGACTTTTTTCTGCGTGCCGTAGCCGATTACGACGGTTGCATCGAGCATGATGGCGTCCTCCTGCAGGTAGATCGTGATGCTGTTCCGGCTTGAAGGAACCGTCACTTTCTGGGGCAGGTAACCCAGGCAGGTGACCTGGAGAACGGCTTCTCCCGACGGAACCTGGATTTTGAAGGTGCCGTTTTCAGAGGTTGTGACGCCTTTGGTCGTACCATCGACCAGAACGGCTACACCCACGAGCGGCTGTTGATTGGCGTCGAGGACTTTTCCCGACACCTCCCTGTTCTGGGCCGAAAGGGCTGTTATTCCCCCTCCCAATACCAGAAGAAGAGATAGAACCAGTGGTCTTAATACTCTCATAAGATCTGTGTTTGTTGGTTAGTAAATGATGATTGTGGTTGGGTATGTAGCGAAAATCACTTGCGTCGGTAGGCATCCGTGGAGAATGCTTTCGGCCGCTGCATGTTTTCGGTCCACTCGTTTCCGAATTCGTCCTTGACGGTGATCACAAGGTCGGTGTCCGCATCGTCCGCCTTCACCTTGAAGAAGTGCGTGAACTTGTCGGTGATGAACGACGGGGTCGACTTGAGTCCCGCGTTGTTGAACCGCTTGACCGAGAGCGCCGCGATATGGAGCGGGTCGTAGGCCCAGACTTCGGTGTAGGGCAGCGTCTTGCGGTTTTCGTCGACGACGCTCAACGTCCAGTCCGAATTCCAGTTCCAGATGTTGATCAGCACCTCGTTGTCGTTGTTCTGCGGATAGGCGTTGACATATTGCATATAGGCGTTCTTGACCGAAGCGGAGATGTCGGAAGGCATCAGCGGAACGTCGGCCATCGAAAAATGCACGTTGTTCAGGTCGTAGCTGCGGAACTGGTACTCTTCGGGCCATCCGGTCGATTTGTAGAGACATTGGAAATCGGTTCCCGTGACATCCCAGATGCCGTAGCCGCCCGGAGTTCCGTCGGTTCCGATGTGGATTCCGGGCGTGAGGTTGCCGGACCACCACCACGAAGCGCATACCGAGCCGGAGTTATACTCCCGGAAGTTATGCCCGTCCACGATCGGAGCGTCGGGCGTCACGTTGAAAAGTTTGTGGGTATGCCCCGTCACGAAGCGGACGGTATATCCGTCGAGGATGTCGAAAAGCCGCAGGGTGTTGACCTGATCGTGGTCGATCTTGAATCCCGATGTGGTCGGATAGAACACCTGCGCATGCATGGCAACGACGACGGGGGTCGTCTTGGCCACGTGCGACAGGTCTTTCGCCAGCCAGTCCAGCTGCTCGGCGGAGAGGCTCTTGACATAGTTGCGGGATTCGGTTCCGTCGTAGCTGCTGCAATCGATGTCGTCCATGACGACGTAATGGACCTTGCCGATGTTGAACGAATAGTAGGTCGGGCAGATCTGATCCACATATTTGACCGCCGCATCGTAGTCCGACCTGGTCTGGAAGTCGTTGTCATGGTTGCCCATGGTGTGGAAGATCTGCAGATTCTTGATCTGGCTGTTGACGGTGTTCAGGTACTGGGGGAAATAGTAGCTGTTCGAATACCAGTAGAGGTCCCAGGTCATGTCCCCGAGGGTGAGCGCATACATCTTCTCGCCCTTGTGGCGGGTCATGTAGTCCGTAAGGTCGGAGGTGAACTGGGCGAACTGTCCCAGGTCGCCCGTTCGGTTGGCGAGGTGCATGTCGCCCAGCATGAAGATCTTGTAGGAGTCCTGTCCGTCGACCTTTTCGAGCTTGAAGTCGGCCCGTTCGACGACGTCGGCGCTGTTTTTGAGCGCGCGGTGGAACTGCGGGAGCACCCCGACGGACGGAACTTCGTAGCCGCTCGGGACGGAGATGAAGACATATCCCCACTTTTTGGCCGATTTGAGCTGGTAGATGCCCTTCTCGTTCGTGACGGTCACCTCCGCGCCGTCGGAGACCACGACGTTCTCCACGCCGACGCCGGCCGACGACACGATCCCGTAGACCGTGGTGCCTGCATCCGGTTTGAAATCTATGTCTTCGACGATGTTGATGTAGATTCTTCCGAACGATTTTTTGCGCGCGTCTCTTTTGACGAAGACTTTGTAGTAACCCGTTTCACACCCGTCGGCCAGGCGTACGGTGAAACTGTCGGAAGAGGTGTTGACGATGGGGCAGACGTAGGAGATGCCTGCGTCCGACTCAAGAATGAATGTGTCTGTGGTCAGGGGCGATTTCCCCCCCCCACTTACGGCGAAAGTGCACTCGCCGCCTTCGGTGACGTCTACCGACCCCGGAACCGTGAATTGCACGTCGAAATTATCCGCGGGGGTCTTTTCGTCATCGCTGCCGCCGCAGGCGAAGAGTTGCGAGACGGCGATGAGTGCCAGTAACAGATACTTTAATACGTTTTTCATTTTAAGTTCTTCGATTATAATTTTTTTATTTGTCCGCGTTTTGTAAATCCGGTTGTTTGGACACCTCGAAGGCCCGGAAAGACCCGGTCGGGGACTCCGTCCCGAAGTCTCCGTTTGCGGCCCTGCCGGCCTTCGCATCTTCCATTATATATATGGTAACCATCTGTTTACCGTGTCGCTTCTGTCTGAAAAACTTTTCAAATATAACTTGTTTGTGTTTCGATTGTGTTTCGAATACATTTCAAAATTAAACTTATTTTATTAAAAAACAAAATCGGATGATTTTTTTTGCAAATAAAAAATTTTAATTTTTAGTCGTGTTTCGTTTGGTAGATTTGCCATTTCCCTTTCATTTCTTTTTCGTTGCCCTTGATTTGTGGAATGGTTGTGAAGCGAAACTGTCGGGCGTCTGTTTTTCGGCGACGGCAGTTCGGAAAACGGCGTGGCGGAGAAGAGTGGCGGGCGGAACCGGAGGTGTTGTCGGAACCGGTCCCGGCCGCTCGGGGCGGGCTGTCGCCTGCGCTGGGAGCGGCAGTGTGGCGGGCGGATTTCGGCGCAGGCCGAAAAGACGCTCGCGGAGGTGAGTTCCGGAGGCTATGAATGCCAGGAGGCGGTGAGCTGTTCGGGGAGCGGAACCGAGGAGTCGCGCCGCCAGACCATCGCCCGGTCGGCGGCCGCGTCGCCCGTGCCGAAGTCGAAGCGGTCTGCGGAAACGAACCTCGCCGGAACGTCGCCAGCGAACCCGAAGCGTCCGTAAAATTCCCGGAGCCACTCCTTGCCGGGCGTCGGGATGAGGAGCGCCGCATCGTCGCCGCGCTCCGCGATGAGCCGCATCGCTTCGCGCATCAGCTGCGAAGCCAGTCCGCGTCCCCGGAACGCCGGGTCCGTCGCTACGCCATAAATATAGGTTGTGCGGCCCAGCTCCGTCCGGAACGGCAGGAGGTGGAGCATCGCCGCCATGCGGCCTCCGGCCTCGGCCGTCAGCATCCGGCGGCGGGAGTAATAGCGCATGATGAACGAGTCGGCGAACTGCTCGTCGTCGCCGAAGGCCTTCATCCAAAGCTCTTTGCAGGCCACTTCGTCGGGGTGCATGCAGATCGCCGCGAATTTGTGCTGGAGGAACGCCGGGTGGTAGGAGAGTTTGGCCTGCCGCAGTCCGTCCAGCCCGAGGTCCTCCTCACGGTTGATCAGCGTGAAACGTTCGGGGAGGTGCTGCGCGAAGAGTTTGTTGATGATCGTGAAAGCGCCGTCGAACTCCGTGTCGGCCTTCTCTACGTGGGTGTCGAAGGTGTGGTCGTTGACCGCCGAGCCGTAGGTGAAGGCCGCGAGGCGGTCGCCGACGTAGATGCAACCGCCGATCAGCCCTAGTTCTTCGAAATGCTCGAAGGCCCGCTGCATGGCCCGCTGCTCGGCGCACAGCTCCGAGGTGTGGCCTTCGTGGGCCTTGCGCCATTCGCGCTCGAGGGCCATGCACTCCCCGAAGCGGTCGGGCGTCAGCTCTTCGTAGCAGTAGTCGGGATATTCGGCCGTGAAGCGGTTGATGTGGTTGCGCTTGGGCTGATAGCGGCGTCCGGCAAGGTTGCGAAGATCGTCGGCGTTGTAGACGTAATCCTCCAGCGCGCGGTCCGACTCGAACGCGAAATGGCAGGGAACGATCCGGCGGATCGTGTCGCGGCCTTCGTCCGTCAGGCCGATGATCCGCAGCCGCTGTCCGTGGGCGTGGGCGTCTTCGCGCAGGAGGGGGAGGATCGGGCCGAAGTCGCCTTCGCCTACGGGCTGCATGTAACCGATGCGCTCGCCGCCGTCGATCTGGAAGCGGATCACCAGGAATCCGCCGATCTCGGCCCACGCGCTGTGGAACACCGCCTGCCAGCAGTACATGTTGGCGAAGGCGAGGTCGCAGTTGCAGATGCCCGAGGGCATGGTATAACGCTCGATGACCGCCCGGTCTTCGAGGCGCACGGGTTTGAATTCAATCATTTGCCGTATAGCTCTTTTTCTCGATATGGGTGTAATACTGCTGGACCAGCGCCCGGAAATTCTGTGCCAGACTGTCGGCGGCCGGGGTGGCCGGGCATTCCTGCACATTCATGTCCGAATCGTCGAGCACGATTGCGCCTTCGCCGGTCAGCGCGCGGAACCGTCCGTCGTAGCTGACCGACCAGCGGGGCCGTTGCGGTTCGTTCAGCACGTCGCGCCCGAATGCGAAATAAGGCTCCCGGTTGCCAGTGAGTCCCAGCAGGGTGGGCATGATGTCCAGTTGCTGCGTGATCTCGCCGACCTCGCCCCGCAGGGCGCCGTCGGGGGTGTAGATGAAGCCGATGATGTGCATGTTGCCCGGGTAGGAGCGCGTCTCCTCCGCGAATTTCTCCGACGACACGTGGTCGGCCACGAAGACGAAGATCGTGCGGCGGAACCACTCCTCGCCGCCGAAACGCTGGAAGAAGAGGTGGAACGCCCGGTCGTCGTAGGCGACGCCCTTGTGAATCCGGGTGTAGCCCTCGGGCAGCGTCGCGGCGTACTTTTCGGGTACGACGAACGGGTGGTGCGACGAGAGGGTGAACAGCGCGGCGAAGAAGGGTTCGGGCATCGCCGTCAGCTCCTCGCCCGTGAATTGCAGGAACTCTTCGTCCCAGATGCCCCAGTAGCCGTCGAAATCCCCCGTGCCGTGCTTCGCCTCGTAGTCCTCGCGGCTTACGAGCCGCTCGACGCCTGCCGAACGGGCATAGGCCCCGAAGCCCATCGAGCCGCGTTCCGAGCCGCAGAAGAAGGCCGTCGCATAGCCTTTGTCCGCCAGCATGGCGGGCAGCTGGCGGCTCTCACCCAACGATTGGGGCATCAGTACGAACGGCGTGCGGAACGAGGGGATGCTTCCCAGCACCGAGGGCATGGCCTGGATCGAACGCGAGCCGTTGGCGTACATCCGTTTGAATGTCAGACCGTTGCGCATCAATGAATCGAGGAACGGCGTGAAGCCTTTTTCCGGGAGGTCGGCGTAGAGTTCCGGATGGAGGAACGCGGAGTGCTCGGCCGACATGCTCTCCATGATGAAAATCATCACGTTGCGGCCCGTGAGATCGACCGCCGCGCTGTCGGCGGGCTGGTGCACGGGCGTGAAGCGCTGGGGCAATTCCTCCGGGGTGAAATATTTCCTGTATTTGACGCTTCCCGCGTTGCCGATAGTGCGCAGGATGCAGAACGGGTTGCTTAAAATCAGATTGGCCTTGCCGCTGTCCGCCGTGTAGAGCATGGCGTTCGACAGCGTGATCGGACGGGTCATGCGGGTCATGCCGCCGCGCATCCCGGCGACGCTCAGCCCCGCCGCGAGGGCGAAGACGACCGTGCCGCCGGCATAGTAGGCCCAGCCGCGTCTCAAAAGGCTCTCCTCGCGCGTCCGGCGGCGGTAACCCCACGCCAGCAACGCCACGAGTCCCGCCCACAGCAGCACGAGATACCAGTTTTCGGCCATGAACTTTCCGGCCAGCTGCAACGAGTTGTCGTTGTCGGCGAAGAAAATTTCGTCGGCCGTGAAACGCTTCTGCGTGTAGCGGAAATAGACCGTGTCGGCGAGATTCGCGGCTGCGATCAGCACGGCGTTGACGATCACGTAATACCAGAACAGCATGCCCCGGTACCAGCGCTGTTCGCGCAGGTGCAGGGGCAGGAGCGACAGCAGGATGAACACGCCGTCGGCATAGACGACCGATACGGTGTCGAACTTCAGCGACCCGGCCACGAGCTGCCCCAGTTCACTCCACACCGGCGGACCGAGCAGGGCGGCGTTGTAGACCCAGAACGCCGCGCGGCAGAGCATCAGCGCCGCGTAGAGCAGTGCGATGCGCCACACGAGCAGCGCCAGCGGCGTATGGAGCAGGCGTTTCATCCTCTATTCGCAGGCCTTCAGCGACATGTCGAGCGACTTGATCTGGTGCGTCAGCGCGCCCACCGAGATGAAGTCGACGCCGCACTCGGCATAGTCGCGCATCGTGTCGAGCGTGATGCCGCCGCTCGATTCGGTCTCGCAGCGTCCGGCGACCTTCTCGACCGCCCGGCGGGTCATTTCGGGAGTGAAGTTGTCGAACATGATGCGGTCGACGCCGCCCGCCGCGAACACCTCGTCGATGTCTTCCAGCGTGCGGACCTCGCACTCGATGGGGATCGTCTTGCCTTTGGCCGCGAGGTATCGGCGCACACCTTCGATCGCGGGGCGGATGCCGCCGGCGAAGTCGATGTGGTTGTCCTTCAGCAGGATCATGTCGAACAGCCCCATGCGGTGGTTCTCGCCGCCGCCGATCTTCACGGCCATCTTGTCCAGCACGCGCATGCCGGGCGTGGTCTTGCGCGTGTCGAGGACCTTGGTACGAAGTCCCTCCAGCCGCTTGACATAAACGGCGGTCTGGGTCGCCACGCCGCTCATGCGCTGCATGATGTTCAGCAGGATGCGCTCGGCCTGAAGCAGCGAGCGCAGGCGTCCCGAGACGTAAAAGGCCACGTCGCCGGGCGCGACACGGTCGCCGTCGTGCAGGATCTGTTCGAATTTCATTTCGGGATCGAGGCGTTGCAGTACGAGTTGCGCGATTTCGATCCCGGCGATCGTGCCCTCCTGCTTGCACAGCAGGCGCATGCGTCCGTGTTCGTCGGCCGGGATGCACGAGAGCGACGTGTGGTCGCCGTCGCCGATGTCCTCCCTGATGCAGAGTTCGATCAATTCATCTACGAAAGGTTTGTATTCGGGTTTCATGGTTCGTGGATATTTATTCTTTGATAATCAGTCGTCCTTCGTATATTACCTGAAAAACGCCGGCGCAGGTGAAGCTGACCCGGCAGTCAACGCCGTCGATTGCGCCTGTGAGATTGGTGATTTTATAGCGTTCGACGGGCTGGTAGCTCGATCCTCCGCCTTCATTGTTCTCTTTGAGGGCGGAGGGAATGATCTCCTCCCTGACGAAGTTGAGCGACTTGTCGCCCTTCGGGGTATAGGTGACCGTTTGGAGCCGCATTTCCACGCCCGGCATGTTGGCCGCGAAGCGCGTTTTGTGCATGTAGAGGGAGAAACTCTCCGGACCGCCTGCGAATTCGAACCAGGCTTCCGGGTCCGTAAACGTTTTGCCTTTGGCGTCGGTCACGGTCGAGGTGCCGTAAAAATGCAGGTTGGCACCTTGCAGGTATCCGTTTTCGATGCCGTCATTGGTTGTGGCGTAACGGACTTTGGGTTCGCCGTCGTCGTCGTTGCAGGCAGCGAAAGCTGCGGCGGCGAAGAGGAGGAAGAGGATTTTTTTCATGTGTTGGTATTGTTAGATGTTTATATTCAGAGTGATGCCGAAGGTGCGGGGGCGTCCGCGCTGGACGAACTCGTTGCCGATCGACTTGAAATAGAAGACGTCGTAACGCGCTCCCCCGAGGTTGCGGCCCCAGATGTCGAGCGAATAGTGCTTGTGCTCGAACCGCACGGAGGCGTCTGCTAACGCATAAAAGGGCTGCGAAAGTGTGTTCTCCTCGTTCCACCAGATGCGCCCCGCGCAGCGGACTCCCGCTTGCAGGACCACGTCGCCGAGCCACTTGACGCCCGTGGGCAGGGTCCATGCCGCCTGGGCCGAGAGGGTGTGCTGCGGGGCGTAGGGGATGCGGTTGTCCTTGAAATCCTCGATGCCGTTGTCGTAACGCACGAAACGGGCGTCGGTGTATCCGTAGGCCGTGTTGATCTCCAGCGACCGCCACGGCGCGAATTGCAGGGCCGCTTCGGCTCCGACGCTGCGCGTGCGGCCCGCGTTGGTCATCATCCGGCCCGTGCTCTGTCCCTCCGGGAAGATCGTGAGCTGTTGGTCGCGGACATCAATGTAAAATACCGCGAAATCGCCCCGCACGGCGCCGTCCATGCACGAGAAGTGGCCGCCCAGTTCGTAGTTCCAGCTGTATTCCGGCTCGTAGGACATCAGGTCCGCTTCGTCGTACTGCGAACCGGCCATTCGCCATTTGAGCTTTTCGCTCAAGATGTCGGAGAACATCTGCGTGTTGAATCCCCCGGCCTTGTAGCCCTTGGCTACCGAAATATAGAGGTTGCGCACTTCGTCGAAAGCGTAGAGCAGCGAGACCTTCGGCAGCACTTCGCAGTAGGTGTGGGCGATGCGGTTCCCCTCGTCGATCGAGATGCGTTTCGGCGCGGGCGCGCCGCCCTCCTTGCTGACGAAATAATCCATGTCGGTCCGGCTGTGGTAGGCCAGCGACGTGTGTTCCACGTCGAAACGGATGCCGGCCGTGAGCCGCCAGCGGCCCAGCCGCAGGTTCGACTCGTGGTAAACGGCGCCTCCGTACACGGGCATACGGAAATCGGAGTAGAGCGGCAGTTCATCCGCGGAGATCGAGTATTCCTCGTTCCAGATCGCGCCCAGATGCTCGTTGGCGTTCTTGACGATCAGCTCCTCGATGCCCGTGCGTTTGAAGTGCACCGGGGCTTCCATCACGCCGTGGCGGTAGAAACCGAAGGCGCCCAGCAGCCAGCCGTAGCGCCGTCCGTCGTGCGAACGGAAAACGATGTCCTCGGTCAGGGCGTGTTCGCGCCGGGCCTGCCGGAGCGTGAACCAGGATTCGGGCGTGAAGTCCTGGTCGAGCGTCATCTCGTCGTCGGAGTACAGGTACGAGGTGATCGACGAGACGGAATATTTCGCGGCGTCGTAGCGCACCGTGAGTCCGTCGCTGACCGTTGTGCGGCGGTAGGACGACGGGTCGTTATAGCTGATCTGGCCGTTGCGGATGACGGTCTTGCCGTCGCGCACGATGTCCTCGCCGGCGTAGGCGTAGGGATAACCTCCCTGGTCGAGCGCCGAGAACGAGAAGGTGTTGTCGATGCGCACTCCCCGGTTGTTGCGCCACTGCGTTTTCCAGCGTCCTCCGCCCAGACGCTCCCAGTCGCATTTCTCGCCCGTGCTGTCGTTGTCGAAGAAGCCGCCCGTGTGGGTGAAATAGCCCGTCACGGCCATTCCGAGGTCGGGCGATAGCTTGTAGTAGGACGATGCCCGGAAGCGGTAGGAATCCCCGCTGCCGTATTCGGCCGTCAGCCGCACGCCCTCGTAGGTGAGCGGCGAGAGCGTGTAGACGTTCACCACGCCGCCCATCGTGTTGCGGCCGTAGAGCGTCGACTGGGGCCCGCGCAGGACCTCGATGCGTTCGGCGTCGGCCAGCTCCGTGTCGAAGTTGTCCTTGTTGAGCACCGGGACGTTGTCGATATTCAGCCCGATGACCGGCTGGTCGATGCGCGCGCCGAGGCCCCGCACGTAGATCGACGAGGTCATGCGCGAACCGTAGTCCGGAGCGTGGAAGTTGGGAACCGTTTGCGAGAGGTTTTTCACCGCCCCGATGCGTCCCCGTTCGATGGCGCGGCCGCCGACGATCGACGCCGCGACGGGCTGCGAACGCAGCACGAGGCCCTGTTTGATGGCCGTCACCTGCACCTTGTCCACCACGATCACCGTGTCGGCCGTCTCCGTGTCCGGCGCCGGGCCGTCGCCGCCCGCGGTGCGGGCCGCGGCCGCGGAGGCCAGCAGCAACAGGGGTATGACGAGCGATTTGCGGTGCATGTATCGGTTGCGGTTATCGGGAGTACAAAGTAACGGTTTTATTTCGGTCGGTGCAATCCTAATTTATGAGGAGGCGCGTCACATCCCGTCGGGATCGACGTAGCCCGCCGCCAGGGCGTAGACCACCAGCCCGGCGGCGGTGCGGATGCCGAGCTTCTCCATGATGTTGCGACGGTGGGAGATCACGGTCGTCAGGCCGATTCCCAGCCGGTCGGCGACCTGCTTGTTGATCAGTCCGCCGGCGATGAGCGTCAGCACTTCGGCCTCGCGCTCCGTGAGCGGCTGCGCGGCCTGCGGCTGGACGGGCAGGGCGTGTTCCGGTCGGCGGACGCTGTGTTGCAGTCGCATGAGCGAGCGCACGAAACGCTCCTCGTCGGTCTGCACGTCGATGCAGTGCACCCCGGCGGGCGTCTGTCCGTTGGCGAGGAGGATGGTTCTGTGGCTGCGGGCGCGGAAGAAGGCGTTGTGCGCCGCGAAGAGCTGCGCCGTGACGAAATAATGGATGAACCGCTCCGGATCGGCCTCCGCAAATTCCTGAAAGTTGCCGAACAGTTCCACGTCGGCGGCCGGGGCCGCTTTTTCGAGGATGGAGCGCAGCCCCACGCCTACGAGAACGTTGGCGGTCAGGATGGCTATGACGGGGCGCTGCTGCATCATTCGTGGTGGTAGGGTTCGTTGTTGAGGATGGTGAAGGCCCGGTAGATCTGTTCGGCGAAGATGGCCCGCACGATCTGGTGGGAGAAGGTCATGCGCGAGAGCGACAGCCTGCCGTCGGCGCGCGCGTAAACTTCGTCCGAGAAGCCGTAGGGACCGCCGATGACCAGTACCAGGCGTTTCACGCCGCTGTTCAGCCGCTTTTGCAGCCACAGCGCGAACTCCACCGAACGGTATTCTTCGCCGCGCTCGTCGAGCAGCGTCACGTAGTCGCCGTCGGCAAGCTGGCGCAGGATGGCCTCGCCTTCGGCCGTGCGCTGCTGTCGGACGGTCATGCTTTTGGTGTTGCGCACGTCGGGCAGCGCGGTGACGGCGAACCGGCAATAGTGATTCACGCGCCGGGCATACAGTTCCACCAGCGCGGCGATCTCTTTCGAGTCGGTCTTTCCTATGACGATCAGCTCTATGGTCATTGCGTTCCGCCTGTGCGTCGGTCGGGCACAGTACGGCGCAAAGATAGCCTTTTTATTCGGTTCGGGCAAATCGTTTTTCCCGTCCGGAAACGGCGATGCCGCGCTTCGGAGCGCGGCATCGGGGCTTCGGGGCCGGGGGCGCTATCCGAACAGTTCGTTCAGCACACGGGCAAGACGGTATCCGGCATTGCGGATCTGGCGCTCGATCAGCGGCAAGGCCTCGTTCAGGAAATCCTGTCCCAGCCGCTGGCCGGGCTTCGCCCATTCGAACTGCGCCTCGCACACGACGGCGTTGTCGTGGAGCCAGTCGCGCGGCGTTCCGGCTGCTACGGCCTGCCTTTCGGCCTTCGGAAGGCGGTCCAGCTCATCGGCCCACTCGCTGACCGACCAGATGCGCGTGGTGGTGATGATCTCGTTGTCCCAGACGCTGTGGATGGGGAATTTGTGCGGCTTGTGGTACTTGTCCTCGAACAGCACGTCGTATTTCGTGTCGTGCGTCGTGTACTTGATGTGCGCCGGGCAGTGCATGTCGCCCACCAGATGGATGATGTACTTGAGGTTGACCTCCACGGCCGAATCGGTGAGGCTGCGGTAGTTCTTCAGGTTCTCGATGGCCTGCTCCAGTCCGTAGATGGCGTTGCCGCCCGTCGCGAGCATCGAATCCTCGTAACGCAGTCCGGCGTTCACGGGCACGGTGTGCCAGTTGTTGGTGAACTTGTACTCGGGGGTGTGGCGGTATTCGTCCATCCACTTGGCGAAGTAGACGATCGAGTGGCCCCCGAGGTACTTCTCGATGCGCTTTTTGGCTTTTTTCGTCAGATTGCGTTCGGCGATCTTGGCGATCGTCTCGTGGCCTTCGCGTCCCCATCCGAAGACGCTCCCCGTGTTGAGCAGGCCGGCGAAGAGCAGCAGTAACAGCAGTTTTTTCATTGGGTTGTCGTATTTACAGGTCCGAATTCCACTCGCCGTCGGTGTCGGAGTAGATCACCGGACGGGACTTTTCGACCGATTTGAGCCACTGGTAGGCCTTGTACATATTGTAACCGTTGCCCGAAGGACCGCCCAGGGAGTAGGCGATGACGCAGGTGAAATTGCGCGAACGGTAGTACATCGCCTTCACGCGTTCGAGGTAGTCGTTGACAAGCCGAGGGTCGTTCGACGGCGTGCCTCCGACGGTGCGGTCGCCGCTCCGCTCCGGGGCGTTGATGTTGGCCCGGTCGATGACGTAAAGGCCCAGAGAGTCGCACAACTCGTAGAACCATGCGGGCTGCGGATAGTCCGGGCAGATGGTGTTCTTTCCCTTGGCCTTCAGGGCTTTCAGCTCCGCGAGCGTCGTCTTGCGGTCGGCGGCGGCGTTGTATCCGGCCTTGACGGGTTTTAGCTCCTTGCCCAGCCGCATGATGCGTCCGTCGACGAGTTCGGTCTTGCCGAAGCCGATCTTCAGGGGCATATACTCCTTGTAGACTCCGTTGCGGCGCGTGAAAAGCATCACCTTGTAGAGGGGCGGCGTTTTGCTTTCGGCCTCCCATTTGTTCTTGTAGGTGTGGTAGATGAACGGCGAGAAGCGCACCGTGTCGGTCGAGCGGCCCGGGATGGTGATTTCGGTCATGTTGAATTCGAGCAGCTTGCCCTGCGGTGAGTAGATGTCGTAGCCGACGGTGACGGGTTCCTCGTAGTTGTATGCGTTCTGCGTCACGATTTTAAGGTCGAGCATTCCGAAATCGCGCCCCAGCGAGTCGGGCACCAGTCCGATTTCGAAATCGGCGATCGAGCGTTTGTTCTGGTAATAGAGGTAGCTGTTTTCGAAGGACTTGCGGACGACGGGGGCCGCGGCGTCGAGCTGCCGGGCGGGATTGTCGTTGCGCATCAGCAGTTTGAAGTCGTTGGCGCCCTCGCGGATGAAGGGGGTCAGGTCGAACTCCGCGGGCGTCAGCGGGTCGCTGACCTCGGCCACCTGGCGGTCGTTGAGCCAGAGCGAGTAGGCCGAACCGGGATTTTCCACGTGCAGGTAGACCATGCCGTCGGTCCAGGCGAACGGAATCTCGATCTCCTGTTCGAGAACGGCATGGAGAGGACCTTCGGTCGCAATCGTCACCTCGGGTTCGAAAGCCTTCCAGTAGCCTCCGGCTTCGCGGTTGCGGGCCTCGGCGTCGTGGCGCGCGTCGTAGGGGACGACCTCCGTACGGTAGACGCGGCCTCCTCCGGGCGTCATCGGGACCGGATTCCTCTCCTCCATGATCTGGGCCGTCGCAGAGAGCGCGCAGGCTGCCAGCGCAGCCGTCAATATCGTTCGTTTCATTGTTTACGGGGGTGTATAATCACGACAAAGGTACAAAAAAGTTGAATGGGTTCAAAACGGAATTGCATGCGGCCCGGTGAAACATTCCGACGCATGGAAGTGTCGTTACGGCACCAAAGGTACTTTTTTTTTGACAAATCGCAAATAATCGTTAACTTTGTCAATTCGGAAAAAACGACTGGAAACACAGACAAAATCGAGATATGAAAACGCAGAGAATCGTAGAAATCCTGAAATCGGACGCTGTCGATACCGACGTCGTCGTAAAAGGCTGGGTGCGCACCAAGCGCGGTAACAAGAACGTGGCGTTCATCGCCCTGAACGACGGGTCGTGCGTAGGTAATATACAGGTGGTGGTCGATCTGGCCAAAATCTCCGAGGAGCAGCTCAAGCCCGTGACCACGGGCGCCTGTCTCCGCGTCGACGGCCGTCTGGTGGCTTCGCCGGGCGCGGGGCAGGGCGTCGAGGTGCAGGCCGAAAAAATCGAGGTTTACGGTACGGCCGACCCCGAGAGCTATCCCCTGCAGAAGAAGGGGCATTCGCTGGAGTTTCTGCGCGAAATCGCCTACCTGCGTCCGCGCACCAACACGTTCGGTGCGGTGCTCCGCATCCGTCACGCCATGGCTTACGCCATCCACGAATATTTCAACAAACACGGATTCTACTATTTCCACACCCCGATCATCACGGCTTCGGACTGCGAAGGCGCCGGCGCGATGTTCCAGGTGACGACGCTCGATATGAACAACCTGCCCCGGACCGGGGAGGGGGCGGTCGACTACGCGCAGGACTTCTTCGGCAAGGCGTGCAACCTCACGGTGTCGGGCCAGCTCGAAGGCGAGCTGGGCGCACTCTCGCTGGGCCGCATCTACACCTTCGGCCCCACGTTCCGTGCCGAAAACTCGAACACCCCGCGCCATGCGTCGGAGTTCTGGATGATCGAGCCGGAAGCGGCCTTCTTCGAACTGGAGGACAACATGGAACTGGCCGAGGATTTCCTCAAATACCTCATCCGGTATGCGCTGGACAACTGCATGGAAGACCTCGAATTTATGAACAAGATGTGGGACAAGGGGCTGCTGGAGCGTCTGCACTTTGTGCTGGAGCACGATTTCAAGCGTCTCGACTACACCGAAGGCATCGAGATTCTGAAGGCTTCGGGCCGCAAGTTCGAATTCCCCTGCGACTGGGGCTGCGACCTGCAATCCGAGCACGAGCGCTACCTCGTGGAGGAGCACTTCAAGCGTCCGGTCATCCTGATCAACTACCCCAAGGACATCAAGGCCTTCTACATGAAGCAGAACGACGACGGCAAGACGGTGCGCGCCATGGACGTATTGTTCCCGGGAATCGGCGAAATCATCGGCGGTTCGGAGCGAGAGGCCGATTATGGCAAACTTCATGCAAGAGTCGCCGAATTGGGCATGAGCGAGAAGGAACTCTGGTGGTATCTCGATACCCGCCGCTGGGGTTCGGCGCCGCACTCGGGCTTCGGCCTGGGCTTCGACCGCCTGCTGCTTTTCGTGACGGGCATGACCAACATCCGTGACGTGCAGCCGTTCCCGCGGACGCCCCAGCACGCCGACTTCTAACGAAAGCCGTCCGAGTGCGGCGCCTTCCGGCCTTCCCTCGCCGTCCGCGACAGCCACATACTTGAGTGTGCTCCTGCCGCGCCCGACTTCCCGAAAACCGGAATCCGCCCGCCCTGAACGACTTTCGAAAACCCTGAAACCCGATAAATGAAGAGACCAAATTCGGAATGCTGAACAATTCTTAATTTGGACCCAATATGGCTATTAATCAGAAACAGGTACTTTCGCTTCAGCAGAAGCTCTCTCCGCAGCAGATACAGATGATCAAGCTGCTGGAACTGCCCGCCGTGCAGCTCGAACAGCGCATCAAACAGGAGATCGAAGACAATATCGTGCTGGAAGAGGAGGAGCGTTCGGCCGAGGACGAGGAGCAGCCTCCCCAGCAGATCTCCTTCGACGAATACCTCCGGGAGGACGACACGCCGTCGTACAAGAGCCGCATCAACAACTTTTCGAAGGACGACAAGCAGCGTCCGGTCTATCTGACCGAAGGACGGTCGTTGCAGGAATACCTCGTCGAGCAACTGGGCTACCGCAATCTTCCGGAGCGCGACATGCGGCTGGCGGTCTACCTGATCGGCAGCATCGACGAGGACGGCTACCTGCGCCGCGACCTGGAGTCCGTGGCCGACGACATCGCCTTCACGATGGGGCTTGAAACGACGGCCGGGGAGCTGGAACGCCTGCTCGGAATCATTCACGAACTGGAGCCGGCGGGCATCGGCGCGCGCGACCTGCGCGAATGCCTGCTGTTGCAGATGGCGCAGATGCCGGTCAACACCCGTCCGCGGCGGCTGGCCAGGAAGATTCTGACCAGCTATTTCGACGAGTTCGTCAAGAAGCACTACGAGAAACTGATGGCGCGGCTGCAAATATCCGAGGACGATTTCCGCGACGCGATCGCCGAGATCCGCCACCTGTCGCCCAAGCCCGGCAACCTCTACGCCGAGGGCGGCACGGACACCACGCCCTATATCATTCCGGATTTCATCCTCGACTACCAGGACGGGCGGTTCAACCTCTCGCTGAACTCCTACAACGTTCCCGAGGTGCGCGTCAACCGCCGCTATATGGAGATGATCCGCGAAATGGTGGGTTCGGACGGGCGGGTCAGGGAGAAGGACAAGGAGGCCATTCAGTTCGTGAAGAACAAGATCGACTCGGCGAAGTGGTTCATCTCGGCCATCAAGCAGCGGCACGACACGCTGATGCGCACGATGCAGACCATCCTGGACTACCAGCAGGAGTATTTCAAGGACGGCGACAAGTCGAAACTCCGGCCGATGATCCTCAAGGACATCGCCGACCGCACGGGGCTGGACGTGTCGACCATCTCGCGCGTGGTGAACAGCAAGTACGTGCAGACGCAGTTCGGGATCATCCTCCTCAAATCGCTCTTTTCGGAGGCCATGCAGACCGATTCGGGCGAGGAGGTGTCGAGCTACGAGATCAAGAACATCTTGCAGCAGTGCATCGACGAGGAGGACAAGCGGCGTCCGCTGACCGACGAGACGCTGATGGACATCCTCAATTCGAAGGGCTACCGCATCGCCCGGCGCACCGTGGCCAAATACCGTGAGATGCTGGGAATACCGGTGGCAAGGCTTCGGAAACAGATATAGCCCGCTTAAGAAGCGGGATTTAAGGGCGGCAGGCTTTCGGATATCGGATTCGGGTCTGCGCTGCCTGCCTTGAAAAACGTTTTTTAAGCGGGCGGGTCATTGCGGGCGAATGCAATGAGCGTGGCAATCCGATGGATAGTCGGGAGGTTCCGACATGATCCGCAGATCGCCGCGTCGGACTGAAAGTCCTCCTCGCAATGACGCCCGTCTGAACGGCGGGCATTAAAGAATTGGAAATGAACTATAAAAAAATCGCTACCGGCATATCCTGGGTCCTGCATCCGTTCCTGCTGCCCGTCTACCTGATGGCGGTGCTGCTGACGATGACCGCCTTTTCGCACTATCCTCCCAATGTGAAGTTCTATTTGCTGTGGGTGGTGGCGCTCTACGCGATCGTCATTCCGCTGCTGTCGCTCGGCGTGCTGCGCTCGCTGGGCCGCATTTCGGACTACCGGATCGACGACCGCAGGGAACGCTTCCTGCCGCTGCTCGTCGGGGCCGTCTGCTACGTGCTGTGCGCCATCACCATCGCGAAGATTCCTTCGGCGATTTTCCTGCGTAAATTCATGGTCGCCGCGGCCTGCTGCGAGGTGCTGTGTCTCGTGGTGTCGTTCTACTGGAAGATCAGCCTTCACCTGACGGGCATGGGGGCCGTCGTGGCGCTGCTCGTGGTGATGAACGTCGTGGGCGTGGGCAACATGCTCGTTCCCCTCATGGTCGCCATCCTCTGCGCCGGGGCGCTCGCGTCGGCGCGCCTCTACCTCGGATGCCACAACGGCTGGCAGGTGCTGGCCGGATTCTGCGGCGGTTTCGCCGTGTCCGTCCTCGCGGTGCTTTTTCTGTAAATCGTCCCGAAAAAATGAAAACCGGCCGGAAACAGTTTCCGGCCGGTTTTTCGTAGTTGTACCGCCTGTTAGACGCAGCCCTGGGCGAGCATGGCGTTGGCGACCTTCATAAAGCCGCCGATGTTGGCGCCCACGACGTAGTTGATGTAACCGTCGGACTGGGTTCCGTAGCGCACGCAAACCGCGTGGATGTTCTGCATGATGGACTTCAGCTTCGCGTCGACCTCCTCGGGCGACCAGGTGAGGCGTATCGAGTTCTGGGTCATTTCGAGTCCCGAGGTGGCGACGCCGCCGGCGTTGGCCGCCTTGCCCGGAGCGTAGAGCAGCTTGTGCTGCTGGAAAATCCGGATGGCGTCGGGCGTCGAGGGCATGTTGGCGCCTTCGGCGACGCACATGCAGCCGTTGTCGACCAACGCCTGCGCCTCGTCGCCGTTCAGCTCGTTCTGCGTGGCGCACGGCATGGCGATGTCGCACTTCACGCCCCACGGACGTTCGCCGGGGTAGTAGGTTGCCGACGGATATTTTTCCGCGTACTCCTTGATACGGCCGCGGAAGATGTTCTTCAGCTCCATGACGTATTCCAGTTTCTCGGGGCTGATGCCTTCGGGATCGTGGATGTAGCCCGACGAATCGGAGAGCGTCACCACCTTGGCGCCCAGTTCGGTGGCCTTCTGGCAGGCGTACTGGGCGACGTTGCCCGAGCCGGAGATGCAGACGGTCTTCCCTTTGAACGAGTCGTTGCGCGTGGCGAGCATCTCCTGCGCGAAGTAGCAGGTTCCGTAGCCCGTGGCCTCGGGGCGCAGCGGGCTGCCGCCCCAGTCGCGGCCCTTGCCGGTGAGCGTGCCGGTGAATTCGTCGCGCAGACGCTTGTACTGGCCGAACATGAAGCCGATTTCGCGGCCGCCGACGCCGATGTCGCCCGCCGGAACGTCGGTGTCCTGTCCGATGTGACGTTGCAGCTCGGTCATAAACGACTGGCAGAATTTCATCACCTCATTGTCCGACTTGCCTTTCGGGTTGAAGTCCGAGCCGCCCTTGCCGCCGCCCATCGGGAGCGTCGTGAGGCTGTTCTTGAAGGTCTGCTCGAAAGCCAGGAACTTGAGGATCGAGAGGTTCACCGAGGGGTGGAAGCGGATACCGCCCTTGTAGGGGCCGATGGCGCTGTTCATCTGGATGCGGTAGCCGCGGTTGATTTCGATTTCGCCTTTGTCGTTGAGCCACGGCACGCGGAAAATAATCACGCGCTCGGGTTCGGCAATGCGTTCCAGCACCTTCATCTTTTGCAGGATCGGGCTGGTCACGATGTGCGGGGCCAGCGATTCGGCCACCTCGCGGACGGCCTGATGGAATTCCGGCTCTCCGGGATTGCGTGCAATCAGCCGGGCCATGAAGTCTTCGACGTACTGTTGGGCTTGTTCGTTCATAAGCGATTCGATTTTGAGGGGGTTTGTATTTGTTTCTCGCCCCTAAAAATAGAACATTTATCGGAGTTTTGCAACTTATTTAAGAATTTCGTAAAATATTTTATTTATCCACTCCCCGAATTTGCTTACTGTCTGCGAGAAGGTTGGACTTCGGGAATGAAAATCCGTAACGAAAAATGACGGATTTGCAGTAAATCCGTCATCGAAATTTTTTCAAATTTTTTTCGGCTTTTCCCGCCGGGAAGCCCGTATTATTTCGAAAAGGCGAAGCCGACGTAGACGTTCTTGTATTTCGACAGCAGCGTCGTGGCCGTCGAAAAATAGGAGACTTTGCTGCCGAGCGCCGTGACGACCTCGACGAGTCTGGTGACCGGGAAGACCAGCACCAGTTCCTGCCCGCTGATGTAGGCGTGGCCGGGAACCGAACCCAGGTTGAGCCTGCCCTTGGCGAAATGGAGCGTCACGACGTGTGTCGGGGCGTCGTATTCGTAGGTTCCCGAGAGGGTGTGGGAGCCGAGCGTGGCGGTGAAGGCGTCGTCGTCCTTGCCGAAGGTGAACGTTCCGGCGCCGGGGCGGATGCCCGCCTTGGCATAGGCCTTTTCGAGCTGTTTGACGACGGCGGTTTCGAGCGCCGCGCCCCCGACCTCCGAAGCGATGTCGCCTCCTTCGAACTTGACGCCCGGACCCGTGTAGTTCCACGTTCCGGCAAGAGCATATTGGGTCAGCTTGCCGTCGGTGGCTTTGTCGGCGGCCGCCGTGGCGGCTTTTTTCAGGGCCTCTTTCCAGTCCTGCGCCGAGGAGGTCGTGCCGCCGAGCAGGAGCAGGGATGCTGTGAATAACAGGAGTTTCTTCATTGGGTCTATGTTATAACGTGTCGAGTTCGCGCAGCCATGCCGCTGCCGAGGCGTCGGAGGGCATGCGCCAGTCGCCGCGGGGCGAGAGCGTCACCGAGCCGACTTTCGGGCCGTCGGGCATGGCCGAACGTTTGAATTGCTGGGTGAAGAAACGGCGGACGAAGACCGTGAGCCACCGAAGAATCGCGGCGCGGTCGTAACTCCCGTCGAAGGCCTGTTCGGCCAGCAGTAGGATTTTCGCCGGACCGTAACCCGCGCGGAGGAAGTTGTAGAGGAAGAAGTCGTGGAGTTCGTAAGGCCCCACGAGGTCCTCGGTCTTCTGGGCGATTTTGCCGTTGTCGTCGGCCGGAAGCAGTTCGGGGCTGACGGGCGTGTCGATGATGTCGAGCAGCGTGGCGCGCGTCGCGGCGTCCTGTTCCGTCGCGGCGGCCCACTTCACGAGGTGGCGCACCAGCGTCTTGGGAACCGAGGCGTTGACGCCGTACATCGACATCTGGTCGCCGTTGTAGGTCGCCCAGCCCAGCGCCAGTTCCGACAGGTCGCCCGTGCCGATGACCAGTCCGCCCTCCATGTTGGCCACGTCCATCAGGATTTGCGTGCGTTCGCGCGCCTGGGCGTTTTCGTAGGCCGCGCCCCGGCAGCCGGGGTCGAGGCCTATATCCTGAAAATGCTGCGTGCAGGCGTCGCGGATCGGGATTTCGCGGATCGTCACGCCCAGTCCGCGCATCAGCTCCAGCGCATTGTTGTAGGTGCGGTCGGTGGTCCCGAATCCGGGCATCGTGATGCCGATGATGCCCGCGCGGTCGAGGTGCAGGAAATCGAAGGTCCGGGCCGTTACGAGCAGTGCGAGCGTCGAGTCCAGGCCGCCCGAAATCCCGACGACGGCCTTTTCGGAGCGGGTGTGAACCATCCGCTGCGCAAGTCCGTGCGACTGTATCCGGAAAATCTCCTCGCAGCGTTCGCTGCGGTCGGCTTCGTCCTTGGGTACGAACGGCATCGGGTCGATGTCGCGGTCGAGCGCCACGCCGCGAAGCCCCTCGGGAATCTCCATTTCGATCACGGTGTTCTCCGTGGCCCCTTCGTTCGCGCGGAACGAGGTGTTGCGGCGGCGTTCGAACTCCAGCCGCTCGATGTCCACGTCGGCGACGACCAGCTGTTCGTCGGGCGAGAAGCGCGCGGCTTCGCGCAGAATGCAGCCGTTTTCGGCGATGACGGCGTTGCCGGCGAACACGAGGTCGGTGGTCGATTCGCCGAAGCCCGCCGAGCAGTAGACATAGGCCGCAATCGCGCGTCCCGACTGCTGGGCCACCAACTGCCGCAGGTAGGCGTGTTTGCCGACCGATTCGGGCGATGCCGAGAGGTTGAAGATCACCTTCGCGCCGTTGAGCGCCAGCTGCGACGAGGGCGGTGCGGCGGTCCAGAGGTCCTCGCAGATCTCGATGCCGAACTCCGCGCCGTTGACTTCGAACGTGAGGTCGGCGCCGAAGTCGGCCTGCTGCCCCGCGACGGCGATATGCTCGTCGGAAATCCCGGCGCCCGACGCGAACCAGCGGTTTTCGTAGAACTCCCCGTAGTCGGGGATATAGGTTTTGGGAACCACGCCCAGCACTTTGCCTTGCGTGAAGACCACGGCGCAGTTGTAGAGCGTCGACCCGTGGCGCAGGGGAGCGCCTGCGATCAGCGTGAGGGGGAGTTTGCGCGTGGCGCGCACCAGGCGTTCCAGCGCCTCGTCGGCCGCGTCGAGCAGCGTCTGCTGCAACAGGAGGTCGCCGCAGGTGTAGGCCGTGACGCCCAGTTCGGGGAACGCCACGATCTCGACGCCCCGCCGGGCGGCCTCCTCGGCCATCGCCGCCATCCGTTCGGTGTTGTAGTCGCAGTCGGCGACCCGCACGTGCGGAACGGCCGCCGCCACCTTGAGAAAACCGAAATTGTCCATAGACTTCGTGATTTTTAATTGTTCTTCGGGCTATTCAGACCAAAGAACCGCCAGATTCAGGATCACCTGCTGGGCCTTGCGCATCGTCGTGAGCGAACAGTATTCGAACTTGCCGTGGAAATTCATGCCTCCGGTGAAGAGGTTGGGGCACGGCAGGCCCATGAACGAGAGGCGCGCGCCGTCCGTGCCGCCGCGAATGGGCCGCACGAGGGGTTTCACGCCGGCCATCTCCATCGCTTTCAGAGCCTTGTCGATCACCTGCGGGTGCGGCTCGACCATCTTGCGCATGTTGTAGTACTGATCCTTGAGCGTGAGGGTCACGACCTGGTCGCCGTATTTCTTTTTCAGCAGGTCGACTGCGGCCCACATGAAGACCTTTTTCTGCTCGAACTTCTCGGCGTCGTGGTCGCGGATGATGTAACTGACCGAAGCGTTCTCGACCGTGCCGTTCAGCCCTACGCAGTGGTAGAATCCCTCGTAACCCTCGGTGAACTGCGGACGCTGCGAGGCGGGCAGCAACCCCTGAAGTTCGCACGCCACGTCGATGGCATTGATCATTTTGTTCTTGGCGTAGCCCGGATGGACGTTGCGGCCCTGAATCTCGACCTTCGCGCTCGCGGCGTTGAAGTTTTCGTATTCCAGTTCGCCCTCCATGCCGCCGTCGACCGTGTAGGCGAAATCGGCGCCGAAGGCCTTCACGTCGAAGAAATCCACGCCGCGGCCCACCTCCTCGTCGGGGGTGAAGCCGATGCGGATCTTGCCGTGTTTCACCTCGGGGTGCGCCATGAGGTATTCCGCGGCGGTCATAATCTCCGCAACGCCGGCCTTGTCGTCGGCGCCCAGCAGCGTCGTGCCGTCGGTGTGGATCAGGGTGTGGCCCTTGAAGAAGGTCAACTCGGGGAAGTCCGCAACCCGCATCGTCAGCTGGCCGTTCAGGGCGATGTCGCCGCCGTCGTACTCGTCGATCACGCGGGGTTTCACCTCCTTGCCGCTCATGTCGGGCGAGGTGTCGACGTGGGCGATGAAGCCGATGACGGGGGCGTTCTCGCACCCTTTCGAGGCGGGGACGGTGCCCATCACGTAGCCGTACTGGTCCATCGTGACCTCGGTCATGCCCAGGGCCTCCATCTCGTCGCGCAGGGCCGCCAGGAGGACCTTCTGTTTTTCGGTCGAGGGGAATGTCGTGCTCTCCTCCGACGACTGGGTGTCGTAGGAGACGTATTTCAGAAAACGTTCTTTCAAGTCCATTGTCGTTGCAGATTAAATGTTATTCTTCCTTTTTGGCCCGCAGGGTGTGCCAGGCGAAGTAGCCGATCAAAACGAGGTACATCGCAAGGCCCGTCCATTCGGCGGCGTTCGACGAGGCCCAGCCGGAGAGGAACCAGTCCACGCCGACGAATTTCAGCACGGCGCTCACCACGCCCATCAGCGCGCCGCCGGCGATGAAGCCCGAGGCGATCAGCGTGCCGCGGTCGAAGCGGGCTTTGTTCAGACCCTCGTCTTTCGAGCGGCCGGAGACGAACCAGGCCACCAGTCCGCCCACCACCAGCGGGGCGTTCAGCTCCATGGGGATGAACATGCCCAGCGCGAAGGCGAGGGCCGGGACGCCGATCGACGTGAGCACAAGGGCCAGCGCCGCGCCGCAGAAATAGAGCATCCACGGGGTCTGGCCGCCGGTCATCAGGGGCTGGATCACCGCCGCCATGGCGTTGGCCTGCGGAGCCACCAGCGCCCCTTCGCCCACGAATCCGTAGGATTTGTTGAGGATGATCATCACGCCGGCCACGGTTGCCGCAGCAACGAACGTGCCGAGGAATTTCCAGGCCTCCTGCTTTCGGGGCGTCGTGCCGAGCCAGTAGCCGATCTTGAGGTCGGTGATGAAGCCGCCGGCCATCGACAGGGCCGTGCAGACCACGCCGCCGATCACCAGCGCGGCGGTCATGCCCGTCGTGCCGCTCAGCCCCACGCTCACCAGCACCAGCGACGAGAGGATCAGCGTCATCAGCGTCATGCCCGAGACGGGGTTCGTTCCCACGATGGCGATGGCGTTGGCCGCGACGGTCGTGAAGAGGAACGAGATGATGAAGACGATCAGAATGGCCGTGACGGACTGCACCCAGCCGTCGAGCAGCCCGAAGTGGAAGAAGACGAAGACCGAAATGAGCGTGGCGATCAGGATGGTGAGGATGCGCTTCATCGAGATGTCGCGCTGCGTGCGCTCGGGGGCTGCGGCGGCGCTTTTGCCGCCTCCGAACTCCGAGACCGCGAGGCCTACGGCCTGGCGGATGATCTTCGACTGACGGATGATGCCGATGATGCCCGCCATGGCGATGCCGCCGATGCCGATCGGCTTGCCGATGAAGGCGAAGAGGTTTTCGGCGGTGAAGATCGACTGCGGGTCGGCGACGATGTCGGCGCGCGTGACGCCCAGCAGCGAGAGCATCGCGGCGGGATCGACCGCTTCGGCCAGCGAGCCGATCACCGGGACGATCACGAACCAGACGAGGCACGAGCCGGCGGTGATGATCATGGCGTATTTCAGGCCGATGATATACCCCAGACCCAGCACGGCGGCCGAGGTGTTCAGCCCGAAGACCACCTTGAACTTGTCGGCGGCGACCGCGCCCCATTCGCAGATGCGCGTCGAGACCGACTCGGTCCACAGTCCGAACGTGCCGACCACGAAGTCGTACAATCCGCCCACGAGTCCCGCGACGGCCAGCAGTTTGGCCTGCGAGCCGCCCTTCTCGCCCGAAACGAGGACCTCGGTGGTCGCCGTGGCCTCGGGGAAGGGATATTTGCCGTGCATCTCCTTGACGAAGTATTTGCGGAAGGGAATCAGCAGGACGATGCCCAGCAGGCCGCCGAACAGCGACGAGAGGAACACCTGCCAGAAGGCGGCGTCGAGGCCCAGGATGTAGAGCGCCGGGAGGGTGAAGATGGCTCCGGCGACGATCACGCCCGACGAGGCGCCGATCGACTGGATGATGACGTTCTGCCCCAGCATGTTCTTTTTGCCCAGCACCGAGCCCATGCCCACGGCGATGATGGCGATTGGGATGGCCGCTTCGAAGACCTGCCCGACCTTGAGGCCGAGAAAGGCCGCGGCGGCCGAGAAGACGACGGCCATGACGACGCCCATCGTGACCGAGTAGGGCGTCACCTCCTTCGGGTTGGACGAAGCCGGCATCACGGGCGTGTACTCTTCGCCCGGCTTGAGTTCGCGGTAGGCGTTTTCGGGCAGCGAAGTTTGGATTTTTTCGGGTTCCATGTATGATTATGAATTTTGAATTCTGAATTTTGAATTTTGAATTGCAATCGTTCGGTTTTGCCGAATGATTAGCGGTTGTCGCCGCTGCCCGTCAGGTGGTTGCGCTGCATGCGCGAGCGGAGTTTGTCGACATTCATCTGCGCCACGTCGTCCAGTTCGTAGCCCAGGTCGCGGGCGAGGGTGGCGCAGTACCACATGACGTCACCGATCTCCTTGACGATTTCGAGTTTCTTCTCGGGGGTGAACTCCTCGTGGGCGTCGCGGATCACTTTTTTGACCTTGTCGGCCACTTCGCCCGCTTCGCCCGTAAGTCCGAGCGTGGGGTAGATGATGCGGCGGTCGTCGGGGTAGATCGCCGTTTCGAGGGCGTGCTGCTGGTATTCGTTGAGAGTCATCGTTTGGGGTTTATGAGTTAAATCGGACAAAAATAACGATTTTTTCGCAAGAATGCACGAAAAGTCCCGGCAACCTGTCTGAAAATCGGGTTGTCGGGACCTCTTTTTTATGCCGTATTGCGGACCGTCCGGCGGATCAGAGCGTATTCAGCGTCGCGCGGGCATTGCGCAGGGTCTGCTCCCAACCGTCGAAGGCGACCGACGAACGGAACGGCTCCAGCAGGTCGTGGAGGGTTTGCAGTTTCGCATCGTCGCCGCTGAATTCCGTTTTCAGCAACCGGATTTTCTCCCAGTCCTGGATGCCTTCGACGAGGCGTTCGAAACGGATCGACGAGCGGCCTTCGGGATAGACGAGGTAGGTGTCGCCGGCGGCCCATTTCCGGAACCGCGAGTCGCGGATCGGGTCCTCGACCCACGAGTTGTAGGCCCAGCGCAGGAATCCGTCGTAATCCTCGGCGGCGGCGTACCAGCTCAAATAGGTCGCCTCGGCCGGCGCCGACGAGGTGTAGGTGTTCGGGAATCCCGACGAACAGCAGACGTAGAAGGAGGTCGTCAGCCCCTTGCTGCGGCGCTGGACGATGTCCGTCTGCTCGATCGGGCCGAAGATGCTGGCGCACATGTCCTTGATGTAGGGATACTGTTTGAAGATCTTGTGGTTGTCGGCCAATGCGATGCCCAGTTCGGGCGCGACCTCCTTCAGCAGGGCGGTCGCGGCGGCCATCACCTCGGGCGAACGCTCGTCCATAGCGATGTTGGTGATGCCGAGCCATCCTTTTTCGCGGAGGTGACCGACGAAGGCGGGCAGGAACGGGCCCCACATTTCGCGGAAGGCCGGCGTGCCCGGATCGGCCTTGACGTCGACGAATTCGCCCGTCACGGCATCCTTGTAGTGGAGCATGTTGTTCCACGGCAGCATCGAATAGCAGTTGACGTACTTGCCGACGCCCAGGTCGAGCATGAACCGCACCCAGCGGTCGAAGACCGTGAAGTCATACTCCCACGTGCCGTCGGCCAGGCGCGTCCAGACGATCATATCGGCGTAGGCGTCGTAGCACTGGTTGTTCCAGGGGTCCTTGTTGAGCGTTGCCGTGATGACTTTCTGCCCGGCGTCTGCGAGCTGCCGCATCGTCGGCCGCATCCGTTCGAAATGCTCGTCGCTCCAGACCTCTACTCCTTCGGCGCGGGCCACGGCCGCCGGATGCTGCCACAGGTCGAGGTGGTAGGTCCACTCCGAGGGCGCGGGCAGGGTGCGTTCCGTGACGTTCAGGTGCAGCGTCAGCGTTTCGGCGACGCCTTCGCCCTTTACCGCAACCGGAGCCGTGTAGCGGCCGGGGGCGGCGTCGCGCGGGATGTCTACCGTGATCCAGACGGGACGGGTCGACCGGGCGGGCACGTCGCATGAAGCCGCCTCGTCGAGCAGGTCCGCTTCGAGGTGCGCCGGGTTGTTCTCCGGCCGTGCGCCGCAGGGTTGGTCGGTCAGAAAGCGGTCGCTGACGACGTATTTGACGAAGCGTGCGCGGGCGATGCCGGGGAGCTTCGCGCCGTTGTCCGCGACGAAGTCGCCCACGGTGCAGGTCAGGCCGCCGACAGCCGCGGGAGCGGAGATGACAGCCTGGGCCGAGACCTTCTCGCCGCGCCAGCCCGTGAGGGTCGTTTGATCCGTCACGGCTGCTGCGCAGGGTGTCGCGCGGGGATAGCGGACATCCGTCGAGCCAAACGTGACGATCGGTTTTTCGACTCCGTTCCAGGTTTCGGGTTTCTCTCCCTGCGGATCGGCGGGTTCCGTCCAGTCGAAATGCGAGAGAGCACGCTGCGGGGGGATGCCGGTGCAGGAGAGCAGTGCCAGCAGGGGGAGAGTTGCGAGTAGTTTTTTCATGGTCCGTTTATTTTGGGTCGGTTTGTTTCGGTTGTTTTCGGGTGCGGTTCCGGGTGCAGTCTCCGGGTGCAGTCTCCGGGGCGGTTTCCGGGGACGGTCAGAGCGCCTCCAGCGCCTGCTCCAGCCCCATGCCGTGCGAACCTTTGACCAGCACGAGGGAGTGCTCCACGGGGGAGACTTTCAGCAGCGAGATCAGGTCGTCGCGCGTGGGGCAGAGCGTGACGTTGGCCGGCTTTTCCGCGAGTCCGTCGTAGGCCTTGGCGAATTCCGGACCTACGAGCAGCAGTTCCGCTTCGGGGGCCTGTGCGGCCATCTCGATGATTGCGGCGTGTTCGCGTTCGGACCAGTCGCCCAGTTCGAGCATGTCGCCCAGAATCAGCACCCGGCGCTGACGCTCTTCGAGCGGCTCGGCGAGAAAATTCCCGACCGAAGCCCGCATGCTCGACGGGTTGGCGTTGTAGCAGTCGGCGACGAGCGTGTTGCGGGACGTTCCGATGCGCTGCGAGCGGTTGTTGTCGGGAACATAGCCGGCGATGGCGTGGCGGATGCGTTCGTCGGGAACGTCGAAATAGCGTCCCACGGCGACGGCGGCCGCGATGTTGAATCGGTTGTAGCTGCCTTCCAGATGGTTTTCGATGCCGTCGGCCAGCGATGCGGAGTAATATTCGGCGGCCAGCGAATCGCGTTCGGCGGCCATGCCCGTCAGGATTTCGTCGTCGGCCGGAACGAAGGCGTGGCCTCCGTTCGCCGCGAGGAAGTCGAACAGTTCGCCCTTGCCGTGGCGAACCCCCTCCGGTCCGCCGAAGCCTTCGAGGTGCGCCAGGCCGATGTTGGTCAGGATGCCGTAGTTCGGCTCGGCGACCGATGCCAGCAGAGCCAGTTCGCCGCAGGCGCTCGCGCCCATCTCCACCACGCCGAACTCCGTGTCGCGGGTCATGGCGAGCAGCGTCAGCGGCACGCCGATGTGGTTGTTGAGGTTGCCGCGGGTGGCATAGACCTCGAACCGCTCGGCCAGCACGCGGCTGACAAGCTCTTTCGTGGTGGTTTTGCCGTTGCTGCCCGAGATGGCGAGGATCGGGATTCCGAGCGCCCGGCGGTGGCAGCGGGCAAGGTCCTGCAAGGCTTTCAGCGTGTCGTCGACGAGCACGATGCGCTGCCGCTCGTCGGAAGCGGCGACCTGCGGATCGTCGGAGACGGCGTAGGCCGCGCCTTTTTCGAGCGCTTCGGCGACGAAACGGTTGCCGTCGAAGGTATCGCCCCGCAGGGCGAAGAAGATGGAGTCCGGCTCGATCCGGCGCGTGTCGGTCGAGATACGGGGGTGCTGGCTGAAAAGTTCGTATAGTTCGCTCATGGAAGATGTTGGCAAGTATTGTTTTGAGATTATTCGGTCACATGCGATAAGTCCCCTCCGGGGAGGGGATTTGGAGGAGGAGCAGACTCGCAAACACGGCGGAACGCCGTGGATGCGAACGTTGGAATGCACAGTGACGGGCGATGGAAATCATAAGGTCTGGAATGATTTCATCAAGCACATCTGATCCAACGAATCAGATGTGCTTGTCGCCGTTGTGGAACTTGACTTCGTCGATGAATTTTTTGATGTTCTGCTCCTCGGAGCGGGGGCAGACCATCAGCACGTCGTCCGTGTCGACGACGATGTACTCCTTCAGTCCGCTGATCACGGCGATCTTGTCCTTTGGGAGCGAAACGATCGAACTGCGTGTATCGTAGAGGTAACAGCCCTCTTCGGGCACGGCGTTGGCATAGCGGTCCTTGCGCGAATGCTGGTAGACCGAACCCCACGTCCCGACGTCGCTCCAGCCGAACTCGCCGCAGCGGACGTAGACGTTGTCGGCCTTCTCCATGATGCCGTAGTCGATCGAGATGGCGCGGCACTCCGAAAAGGCGATCTCCACGACGTTGCGCTCGGCGTCGGTTCCGATGGCGCGCATCACGCCGCTGAAGAGCGCGTGGTGCTCGGGGAGGTATTTCTCGAAGGCCTCGACGATCGAGCGCACCTTCCACACGAAGATGCCCGAATTCCAGTAAAACTCACCGGATTGCAGGAACACCCGCGCCAGTTCGATGTCAGGCTTCTCGGTGAAGCACTTGACCTTGCTGATGGGTTTGTCGTCCGAGACCTGGATGTAGCCGTAGCCCGTGTCGGGACGCGTGGGTTTGATGCCCACGGTCATTAGCGCGTCGTGCTCCGAGGCGAAGTCGAGACACTCGGCGATGATCGCCCGGAAGTCGTCTTCGTTGAGGATCAGGTGATCCGCCGGGGTGACGATCATTTCGGCATCGGGATTGCGTTTCAGCAGCGTGTAGGCCGCATAGGCCACGCAGGGGGCCGTGTTGCGGCCCACGGGTTCGCAGAGCACCTGTTTTTCACCGATTTCCGGGATGTGTTCGAGAACCAGGCTCTTGTATTTATCGTTGGTCACCACGAGGAAATTCTCCGCAGGAACCATTTTTGCGAAGCGTTCGTAGGTGTGGCGGATGAAGGATTTGCCCGTCCCGAGAATGTCGAGGAACTGCTTGGGCATCGACTGCCGGCTCTTGGGCCAGAAGCGCGTCCCGATGCCGCCCGCCATGATGACACAATATTTATTGCTTGACATGAGTTATTATATGGAGTTAATTTCGACAAAGATAAAAATATTTTAGTAACTTTGCCGCCTATTGGAAAATTAAATTTTCGCCCCGGCAATGAAAATCAAACTCTTCACGATACCCAATCTGCTGACTCTGTCGAACCTGTTCTGCGGTTCGGTGGCGGTGGTTTCGGCGCTGGTTTGGGGCGACCTGAAGCTGGCCTTCGGCCTGATGGTTCTGGCCGCCGTGTTCGACTTTTTCGACGGCTTCGCAGCGCGTCTGCTCAACCAGAGTTCGCCCATCGGGCTGCAACTCGATTCGCTGGCCGACGACATCTCATTCGGACTGGCCCCGGCGGCGATCATGTATTCGCTCTATCAATGGATGCCCGGCATCTGGCTGCCCGAAGGGTATCCGGGGCTGGTCGTTTTCGTCTTTACGGCCTGCGCCGCGTTGCGGCTGGCGAAATTCAATATCGACGACACGCAGCGCACGGAGTTCTGCGGACTGCCCAGCCCGGCGGCGGCGATGCTCTGCGGTTCGCTGGGGCTGTTGTTCGAGACCAGCGGACTGGAACTTCCGCGCGAGGCGATTTCGGCCATTGCCGTGGTCGTGGGACTGCTGATGATTTCGAATGTGAGGATGTTCGCCCTTAAATTCCACGGCTTCGGCTGGAAAGGGAACGAACTGCGCTACGGATTCATCATCGCGGCCGTCGTGACGGCCGTCCTCCTGCGCGGTTACGCCGTGCCGGCGATCATCGTGCTGTATATCCTCGTTTCGCTGGTGCGGGGGCTTGCCTGCCGGACAAAAGGCTGTGGGAAAGCCGAATAGTTGTATATTTAAAATTTTTTAATTACATTTGCCGCGGATTTCCGCTCTTTGGCTGACATGTCGAGATTTTCGAACCGCATATTGCTGACGCTCCTGCTCGGTCTGTTTTTTGCAGCGCCCGAGGCGGTGCGCTCCCAAGGCTTCGATGCGAAGACCTTGCAGCGCGCCCAGCGCAACGGCCAGACGGGTAACCTCTACGGCAGCAATCCCTACGAGCAGACCGAAGGCGAGGAGGGTGAGAACCAGCAGCCGCAGGACACCACCAAGAAGGAACGGAAAATCCGCAAGCCGCTCGAGTCCTATTTTTTCAATGACTCGATCCGCGCGCTGAACAACTTCAAATGGCACGTGAGCCGCGATTTCAACCGCGTCGAGATCGGGCCTTTGGACACCACGCTGACCGATTACCGGATCGACTATCCGTTCTACCGGGAGGACGTGGGCGACATCGCCCAGGGGGCTTTGGGCCAGACGTCGCTGCCGTTGAACTATTTCCGGCGTCCGCAGTTCTTTGACTTCAGTTTTGCGAGTCCCTACTACGCGTACACCTACAACATGGAGAACGTGCCCTTCTACAACACGAAGAAGCCGATGATCCGGATGAATTACGCGGAGTCGGGGCAGAAGCGTTTCCGTGAGGAGAATTTCGGCATCATGCATGCGCAGAACATCTCTCCGACGACGGGTTTCAACATCGACTACAAGGCGCGGGGCACGCGCGGCCAGTACGTCTGGTCGCGGACCAAGAACCACAACCTTGCGGTGGCCGTCAGCCACACGGGCAGGCGGTATTCGGTCCATGCGGGCTACTACAACAACCACATCGAGCAGCAGGAGAACGGCGGCGTGGTCGGCGAGTGGGCCATTGCGGACACGACGTTCGAGATGCCTTCGGGCGTGCCGATGCGGCTGGCCGACGCCGAGGCCAAGAACCTCTACCGCAACAACGCCTTCTTCGTCACGCAGTCCTACGGCATCCCGCTGCAACGGCTCACGGAGAGCGATTTCTCGATGGCGAACCTCTCGGCGGTGTATATCGGCCATTCGTTCGAGTACAGTTCGTGGAGCAAGGTCTACACCGACAGGAACGAGCCTTATACGAATGAACGGGACCACCGGGACGAGAACGGCGATTTCGTCTCCGCGGAGGGGCATTATTACGATAACTGGTTCATCAACCCTGCGGAGACGCGTGACTCGATCTACGAGCGGAACATTTCGAACCGTTTCTTCGTGCAGGCGCAGCCCTGGGACCGGAACGGAATCGTGGGGACGCTCGACGCCGGCATCGGCATCGACATGCACACCTACTCGCAATTCGAACTGAAAGATTACCTGACGGGGAAGTACACGAAGGTCAACAAGACGAGTTACTTCTTTTACGGCTCCGTCAGCGGAAAGATAAAGAAATATGTCGACTGGGACGGAAACCTCCGTTTCTACCCGTCGGGATACAGAGGCGGAGATCTCTCGATCGGCGCGCACCTCGCGCTGAAAGGCTATCTGCGCGGACACCCCCTGATTCTCGAAGGCCGGTTCTCGATGGACCGCCGCTCGCCGACCTACTGGCAGGAGAATCTGTTCTCTAACCATTATATATGGAACACTCCTTTAAGCAAGGAGAATGAAACTCGGTTTGAGGTCAAGTTTTCGGTTCCCGATTTCGCGTTCGAAGCGGGGGCATGGCAGGGAGTCGTCTCCGACAAGATTTACTATGCGTCGGACAGCAACGTCGCCCAGCACAGCGGCAACGTCAGCCTCACGAGTGTGTATGCTCGCAAAGATTTCCGTTTAGGCGGACTTCATTTGGACAACAGGGTATTGTTGCAGTGGAGCACGGATCAAGATGTTGTACCCGTTCCGCTTTTGAGCGCCTTCCTGTCGTATTACTACGAATTCTGGGTCGTGCGCGATGTGCTGCGCCTGCAGATCGGTCTGGACGGACGCTATAATACCAAGTATTATGCGCCCGGTTACAATCCGGCTCTGTCGGTGTATTACAACCAACGGGAGGTCGAGACGGGGAATTACCCCTATATGGACGCTTTCGTCATGGGAAAGTGGAAGAGAATGCGGATATTCCTGAAATATCAGCATGTGAACAAGGGACTGTTCGGTAACGGAGAATATTTCTCGGCGGCTCGCTATCCGCTCAATCCGGGCATGTTCAAAATCGGTATCTCATGGGGATTCTATGATTGACGTGCTGTTCTGTGCGGTGTAAGCTGCCCGCAAAACAACATTTTATGTTAAAAAAGACCGTATTAACGTTTGCGTTCTTAACCATTCTTACGACATTTTACGGCTTCAACGCCCAGTTCAGCGCACCCGCGACGGACGACGCACTGAACGCACTGGCCGAGATGCACCACTCGCTGCTCCCCGAGGGCAGTTACGTCATTTCGGCCTACGACAATCTGATTCGCAACATCAGCGAAGAGGAGGGCCACGACTGGCGCCTTATGAGCGCCATCGCCTACCACGAATCGCGCTTCACGCCCGACATCACCTCGCGCAGCGGGGCCCGCGGCCTGATGCAGATCATGCCTTCGGTGGCGCGTCAGTTCGACGTCCCCGCGGCCGAGATCACCGATCCGAGGACCAATATCTGGTTGGCCAACAAACTGATGTCGAAGATCATGTCGTCGCTCCGTTTTCCGGAAGGGACACCTGAAAAAGACCGCATGAGCATCATCCTGGCCTCGTATAACAGCGGTATCGGCCATGTGAACGACGCCCGCCGTCTGGCCCGCCTGAACGGGGAGAACCCCAACTCGTGGGAGGTCGTGGCCCGGTACCTTACGCTGAAGGCCGAGCCGGAATTCTACGAGAACGAAGTGGTCAGATGCGGACGATTCACCGGCAGCCGGCAGACGCTGGCCTATGTGAACGACGTGATAGGACGCTACGACAGATACTGCCGCATCGCCGGAAGGTAACGGCGGCAGGATAAATTAAAGGCAGGACCCGCAAGAGCGGTCCTGCCTTTTTTGTGCCTGTGCCCCGCGCAGCGGGGACAGGATGCCCTGCGGTGTGGAATCTACTCGAAGACGGAGATAGTTGGCGGCAGTCCAAATTTTGCAATTTCCCGAATTATCGCTATATTTGAATGATTCGGAGTATTCCGACATATTTTGAGAAAACTGTGGAAAACCATTCGGCGTATTTTCAGCAACTATTCCGCGATCACTATGAACCCTTGTGTGCACGGGCTTTTCAGATGGTCCATGACCGCAAGGCGTCGGAAGACATCGTGCAGGATGTCTTTCTTGCCTTGTGGGAACGGCGGGAGGAGGTGGACTTCGACCGGCCGCTGCTGCCGCTGCTGTTTGTCGCCGTGAAGAACCGTGCCATAGATTTGCTGCGCTCCAAAAAATGGCGGGGGGGGGGAATCCGGACTGGACGAGTTGGATGTCTGTATTCGTACGCTTGTCGCCGACCATATCGAAGAGGAGTTCCAGTTATCGCAGTTGAGCGAGGAGATCGACTGCTGCATTTCGGGACTTTCCGAGCAGTGCCGCCGGGTGTTCCTGTTGAGCCGCACGACAGGCCTGAAAAACCGGGAGATCGCTGAGCGGCTCAACATCAGCGTCAAGACCGTCGAAAAGCATATCGGGGCGGCGCTCTCCCAGCTTCGGCTCCGGCTCAGCCGCAGCGGATTTCTGCGGCTTTTCCTCTGAAAAACAGAAGATGCCCTGCACCGAAACGGTGCAGGGCATTGCTTTTTCCGCCTCGTTAGCGGAGTGGGAATTCGTGTGTGTGTGCGACGCGTCCGCCGGGACCGACGATTCGGATTGCGATTCGGTCGCCCGTCATGTCGCACCGTATGTAGCTTTGATTGCCGTTGACCACGACCGGGAACCGAACTTCGTCGTTTGCCGGGTGGAAGCCGTAGCGGTGCGTGTGGCCGGAGAACATGATATTGATGCCGGCCTCGTTGAGGATCGGCAGGAACAGATTCCGGAGGTGGTTGCTGCCGTGCCACGTTCCGCCGTCGAGCGGAATATGGAGGAAGACGACGCGTGCCGAGGCGTTGCGGAAGGTTTCGGAGGCCACCGCCCTGCGGAGCCATTCGCACTCTTCGCGGCGATAGGCGTCGTAGTCGGCAAGCCCTCCGTATTCGATGTCCGTGTCAGGCTTGTCTTCGCCGCAGTCGAGCAGCAAGAAACAGACCGATCCGACTTTGCAGAGTTGGTAGTGGCGGCCGTTACGCGTCGGGAAATAGTCGTGCAGACGGTCGGCGAAGACGCCGCGCGTCTCATGGTTGCCGCGGTTGTAGAGTATCGGGGTCTCCGAGGCGTAAAGGTTTACCGAGGCGTCGATGAAATCCCGGAACAACTGCTCCTCATTTTCAATGCTGTTGGACATGTCGCCGTTGAGCATTACGAAGTCGTGTTTGCCGAAATTGATTTCCCGGCACAGTTCGGTCATGTCGTCGGCGCGTCCGTGGATGTCGTTCAGGATGACGAACGAACAGTCGGTTCCCGTTGCCGGGAATGTCCGGAACCGGAACGGTGCGCGTTTGTAGACATTGCTGGCAACGGTCCTGCCGTAGAGGACGTTGTCTCCGTGTTTCCATTCGAGTACCTCCTGCGAGAAGATGCGGTAGCAGTATTTCGTTCCGGGACGCAGGTTGTTCAGCCGCACGGCGTGCAGTGTCTTGTGCGCCTGTTTGCGGCCCGCAACGGTTTCGTAATGGCGGGTATGTTCGGCGGCGTAGAAACTGCGTCCGTCGTCCTCGGTTGCCTCGACCCATGACAAAGCGGGTTTGTTGGTAGTCCACAGGACGGTTACGCCGTCTTCGGTCATGTCGCACAGCCACGGGCCATGCGTGATCTTGAAATCCTGGGCCGGCAGCGTCAGTGCCGCTGCCAGCCCGAGGAGTGTGAATAGCAGTTTTTTCATCTTCCGAACGCTTTATTCCTGATTCTCCGGGAGGTCTTCCTCGGTCTGGAACCGGATGTCGGCCACGACGGGGCGGTGGTCCGAGGCGTCGACGCCGTCGACCTGCTGGTCGCTGCGCGAAACCACTGTGCAGTTCTGTACGCCGAAGTGTCCGATCGGGGCATACAGTATGTAGTCGATCTTGCGGGTGGGATTCTCCGACGGGAAAGTGTATTGGTCGATCGTTCCGACATTGGTCAGGAACGCGGTCATCGTGGCGATGACGTTCGAACTGGGAATGGCGTTGAGGTCGCCCGCAAGGATGAGGTCTCCGTCCAGTTCCGTGTCGCGGATACGGCGGATCTCATTGGCCTGCACCAGGCGGCTCGCATCGCCCGAAAGATGATCGAGGTGCGTCGAGGCGACATAGAGGTCTTTGCCGTCGATCTCGACGCGGATGACGCACAGCGAACGGTCCTCGCCCGGTTGCGAAGCGGCGCAGGGGAGCCGGTAACTGCGGGTCTCTATAATCGGGTGTTTCGACAGCACGGCGTCGCCGTATTCGCCTCCGTCGCGGTCGATGGCTTTCGAGAAGTGCCACTCCATACCGAGTTTGGCTGCCAGGTCGCGGGCCTGGTGTACGTCTTTTCCCGTGCGGTTGGTGAAGACATCCACCTCGTTGAGGGTTACGAAGTCGGGGTCCTGCCGGCGGATTACCTCGGCCAGCGCGTCCAGATCGGCTGCATTGGCGGGGCTTGTGGCGCGTGCGCCGTAAATGTTGTAGGTCATTATGCGGATGATCCTGCCTTTGGGTGGAATGACTGCCTTGTCTCCGTGCTCGTCGTTGTAATTGTCGTCGTTGGTGCATGAAACGACAATCAGGAGCAGCGCCCACAGACATATAGTCTTTTTCATAGTCTTTTGTTTGGTTTAAAAATTTGTTAGTCGGATCAGAATGCCCATACTTCGGCGATGCAGGTCTGGTAGAAGTCGGCCTGCGTGGCGGTGACGAAGATACGGAAATAGCGCCCCGTTGCCTTGTGGTCGAGGTATACCGTGTTCTCGATCCGGTTTTCGACGGTAAAGGTCCCTGCATGGGTCCAGTTTTGGTTGTCGTCGCTCACGTCGATGTTGAAGATACGCGGGTTGCCGCTGCTCTTGGGAACGTCGGAGCCTTTTTTGTCAGACCGTCCGCGGATCGTGAGTCCGTGCAGTTCCTTGGGTGCGCCCATGTCGACGGCGATCCAGTGCGGCGGGCCGGGTTTGGCGTTGCGCCACTGCGTACTCCAATAGGTGTTGTTTTCGCCGTCGATGATCGAAACGGCCAATCCGCGGTTGGGGTAGGTCGATGTCGCTTCAGCCTCCTGCGTCGAGAACCCGGCGATCGACCAGCCGCTCCTGTCGTATCTCGGGAACGGATTTTCGGTGTAGTAGCCGTTGATGCGCAGGTAAGCCGTCTGCAACGATTCGTTGACGGCCAGGTCGGGTGTCACATTCTCGATCCGTACCGGCAGCAGGAAGACGCCCACGCCGTCGAACGCCTGGCTGTTGATGGCGATCCGGATGGGCGAGGAGATGTATTTCCCGTTAGGAATCACGGCTTCGAGGTTCTCGATCGTGTAGCTTTCATCAAGCATCATCGGGTAGTTGCTCTGGTGCTTCTGATTGTAGGTATCCACCAGTTCGGGGGCGACGCGAAATTTGACCGTCACATCGCATCCCGGGTTGCGGATTCCGCTCAAGTTGGCGTAGACCATGAGCGACGTGTCGCGTTCGAGCGGGAATGAGAGTGTGTTCTTGGAGGCGTCGTCGACGGCGTTGACCGTGTAAATACGCGTATAGTTCTCGGGGTTGTCCACGTTCAGGTCGTCCTGAATCGGGTTTTCGCAGGCTGCGAAGAGCGTTCCGCAGCAGAGGACAGCCAGGTATTTCGTAAGTTTCATAGTCGTTATTCGTTTTTACGGTTACCATCCGGGATTCTGGACGATCTGCGGATCGCGGTTGATTTCGGACTGGGGAATGGGGAAAAGGTAGAACTCGGGCCGGAACACGCGGGTTTCGAATACGGTTTTCTCGTAGAACGCCTCGTCGGTGAAGCTGTTGCCTGCGTCGACGTTCATGCCGTAGAAGGGTCCTCCGTCGGTCTGGTCGGCGATCAGCCAGCGGCGGGTGTCGAAATAGCGCAGTTGCTCGAAGCAGAGTTCGATGCGGCGTTCCAGCCGGATCTGCTCGCGCATTTGACTCTGGTTGAGATCGCTTTGGACCGGTCCCAGGCCGCCGCGCTCGCGGATTTTGTTCAGGTAGGTTTCGATGTCCGCATTCCCGGGATCGTATTCGTTGAGCGCCTCGACGTAGTTGAGCAGTATCTCGGCGTAACGCATGATGACGAAGGGACGCTTGATGTAGTTGCCGTTCTTGGGATTGGACGAGGGCGAAACGTTTTTGATGGCGATGTATCCCGAACGTGGGAAGTCCCACGTGCCTTTCTTTCCCGATCCTCCGGTGTAGTAGAGCTGGATGCGGGTTTTCTGATCGCCGATCCAGTAGGCGCCGTTGAAGCAGATGTTGACGTAGAAACGCGGTTCACGATTGACGAACATGTTGCGCGTACCGGCGGGAGCGAATACCCAGCCCGATTTGGGGTCGGAGTAGTTCGCCTTCGAATAGCCGCTCTCCTTGTCCGGGGTAATGGCCGTGCCGTCTTTCATGCGGAAAGCGTCGACCAGTTGCTGGGTCGCTCCCATGCTTTCATAGCCGCTGAACTGCCGGGGAGAAGCCGACCGTTCCCAATGTTTGAGGTAGTTGCTGATGCGGACCATCATCACCTCGCTGTTCCAGTTCTCCAGGAAAACGTTGCGGCAGGACAGGTAAGGGTCGAGCGTTCCGTCGGTGTGGTACTCCTTGTAGAGGTCGAAAATTCCCAGGTCGATGACATCTTTTGCAGCCTGGGCGGCCTTGTTCCACTTTTCGGGGTCTTTTCGGGTCGAAAAAAGGTGTTTGCCGTCCGTGTTGACCACGTTGGCGTAGGCCGGGTTGCCGTTGAACTGGTCGCTGGCGGCCAGCAGCAGTACGCGGCTTTTGAGTCCCATGCACATGGCCAGTGTCGCCCGGCCGTAATCCTTGTCGGCCTGTACGGTGAAGTGCAGCGGCAGGCGGTTGTTGTCGATCATGTCGTCCAGTTCGCCGACGATGTAATCCACGCACTCGTCGTAGGAACTGCGCGGCAGGTTCATCTTCACATCGTCGCGGTCGAGGTCGCCCGGAAGCACCTCGTCGCCCAGCAGTACGCAGGGGCCGTACTGGCGCAGCAGGCAGTAATAGAACCAGGCACGCAGGAAGCGGGCTTCGTTCTTGTATTGTTCGACGACGATCGGGCCGCGCGTAGGATCGTCGAGCATCTCCTGGTTCGAGCCGATGTGCTGGATGAAGTAGGTTGCCGAGCGGATGCCCCGGTAGTAGTGCGACCAGTACTCGTAGTAGTTCGACGATGCGCTCCAGTTGCCGAGGTTCATCTTGAAGGAGTTGTAATCCTCGCGGTCGTAGGTAACGTCCAGGTCGTCCGAACACGGGTCCCAGGGCACGCCGTTGGTGCGGTGCGACTCGTCGCGGATGTAGCTGTAAACGGTAGCCAGGTATTTCTCGGAGTAGGAGGTGCGCTGGAATACCTGCTCGATGGTGATCCGGTCGTCGGGAACCTGGTCGAAGAAGTCGTCGTTGCAGGCGGTCAGGATGCCGAGGGCGGCCAGTAAAGTGAGTATTGTTTTAAGTTTCATAGCTTGTCGGGGATTTTAGAAGTTGAAATTGATACCCAGGCTGACGGAACCGATGTTGGGATATTTTGCGCCGCGGCCGTCGCCCAGTTCCACGTCCCACAGTTTGAATTTGCTGAATGTAAGCAGATTGACGCCCTGTATGAAGATGCGCGCATTGTTGATGTGGATGCGTTTCATCCAGCGGTCGGGGAGCGTATAGGAGAGTTCGATGTTTTTCAGACGCAGGTAGCTGGTATTTTTGAGCCACCACGTGCTGGCTTCGTAGTTCATGTTCATGTTGCCGATCGAGAGGCGCGGGTAGAAGACATCCTGGCGGGGATTGGCCTCGGTCCAACGGTCGGTGATGTTGCTCAGCAGGTTGCCGCGGCTCGATCCCTGTGCGAAAGGCAGTACGCCTTCGCCGCTGAGGATCGCGTCGACGTGTGCGGCGCCCTGGAACATGGCTGACAGCGAGAGGCCTTTCCAGCCTACGGAGAATCCGAAGCCGTAGACGATTTCGGGGACACTTCCCCAGCCGATGGGCACTTTGTCATATTCGTCGATTTTGCCGTCGCCGTTGATGTCCTTGTAGCGGATGTCGCCCGGGCGCGTGTCGCCGACCTGTACAGGCGCTGCGGCGATCTCCTCCGGACTTTCGAAGAGTCCCAGTGCGATGAGCCCGAACCGCTGGTCGACCTTGTTGCCGATGGTTTTTTGCCAGGGATAGGCCACGGTGCTGTCGTCTTCGAGGACCTTGTTTCGGTTGAACGAGTAGTTACCCATGACGCTCAACGACCAGTCCCGCCACGAATTGGCATAGCTGACCGACATTTCGATACCTTTGTTCTCGACTTTGCCGATGTTGCCGTAGGGGTTGTTGATCATACCGAAATAGGACGGAATGCTTGTGCGGCGCAGGTAAATGCCTTTGCGCGACTCTTTGAAGGCGTCGAATTGCAGGTTGAACTTGTTGTTCAGCAGGCGCATGTCCAGTCCGATGTTGGTTTTGTCGGCGATCTCCCACGTTACGTCGACGGCATATTCGTCGATGGCCGTAGTCCCGTAGGTCTGGTCCATGTTCTTTCCGAACTGGTAACTGGTGTCGTTGGTGTCCTTGACCGTAGCCAGGTAGGCGAAACGGCGTCCGCTGATCTGGCTGTTGCCGACACGACCCCATGTGCCGCGCAGTTTGAGGTACTGGATCACCTCTGTGGCGCCTCTGAAGAAGGGTTCGTTGCTGATTACCCAGCCAAGTCCGACCGACGGAAAGAAGCCGTAACGGTTTTTCGGGGCGAAGTTCTCCGAACCGTTGTATCCGAAGTTGAACTCCCCGAAATAACGGTCGTCGAACGAGTAGGTGAAACGTCCTGCCAGGCCGCGGAAACGGTAGGGCAGCGCCTCTTCGACGTTGGTGGCTTTGGTATTGATTTCGTCGCTCTGGTTAAAGAGCATCATGCCCGATACGGTGTGCCTGCCGAAAGTGTTGCGGTAGTTGACTGCGGCTTCCAGATAGATGGCGCGGTTACCCTTTGCACTGAGGCTGTAGGCCAGGTTTTCGGTTCCCTGGCGGGTTTGCTCGTAGAGCAGGTTGCCGTTGGCGTCGCGTCCTGTGGCGTGGTAGGTGTTCGGGGTTTTGGTGAAACGGTTGCTCGTGTAGTTGTAGGTGTCGAACGAGAACATGCCTGAAACCGAGAGCCCTTTGTAAATCTGCTGCGTGATGCGCAGGTTAGAATAAACCTGGCTGCGCCACTGGTTGGCATAGCCCGTTGCGCCGAGCTGTGCCACCGGGTTTATATCGCCGCCCGAGAAGGCGCCGAGCTTGCCGTCGGGGTAGAGCGGCGCGATATAGGTCGGAGGTGTGAAATAGGCCGATTCGAAGATGCTTGCCTGCGAAGATGCCGGATAGTTGGCGTTGGCCAGGTAGCCCTGGATGCCCAGTTTGATTTCGGTGGTGCGGAACGGGTTGAGCGTGAGGTTCGAGGTGACGTTGTAACGGCGGTAGAAGGTGTTCGAGTTGTAGTCGGCCAGTTTCGTGTCCTTGTACATGCCGTTCTCGTCGTAGTAGGCCAGGCCGATGTAGTAGACCGCCTTGTCGGAACCGCCCTGCACGTTGACGTTGGCCGAGCGGTTGCGGCTGAAGTTACGCAGGATCTGTTTCATCCAGTCTACGTCGGGATAGAGATAGGGGTCTTCCCCGCGGCGGGTCTTATCAATGATCTCCTGGCTGTATAGTTTGCCGCCGCCGCGGGTGAGCGACGCTTCGTTCGACATCTCCATGTAAGTCGCGCCGTCGGCGAAATCGGTGATCTTGGTCGGTTTGGTGAGGCCTTCGGTATAGCGTACGCTGAATTTGGGGCGTCCTTTCAGGCCGCTTTTGGTATTGATGATAATGACGCCGTTGGCGCCGCGAACGCCGTAAACAGCAGTTGCAGAGGCGTCCTTCAGGATCGAGAAACTCTCGATGTCTTCGGGGTCGACGTTGGAGAACGAGCGGGGAACGCCGTCGACAAGCGTCAGAGGGGCGCTCATGCTGGCTGTCAGCGTTGAGATGCCGCGGATGTAGATGTTCGCGTCGTCGAAGCCCGGTTCACTGGTTCGCTGTACCGAGACCAGGCCCGATACGCGGCCCGCAAGGCCTTGTGTGAGGTTGGCGACGGGAACTTTCAGTTCCTTGGTCGCTATGGTCTGCTGCGAGCCGATGACGCTGATCTTTTTCTGCACGCCGTAGCCCACCACCTCCACGGCGTCGAGGATGGCGTCGTTTTGCAGCATAACCACGTCGACGATTTCCTGCCCTGCGACCGAAACGTCCTGCGATTTGTAACCTACATAGCTGAATTCCAGTACTTCGTCGGGATAAACGTCGAGCAGGTATTTGCCGTTGATGTCGGTGGCTGTACCGATGTTCGGACGGGCCTTGATGCGGATCGTGACGCCGATGAGCGGATCGTTGTTCTGGTCCCTGACGACGCCTGTGATGCGTGTGATCTTCCGGGGTGTAGCTGCGGCCGCAGTTACGGAGCGTCCGATGACGATCTGCCTTCCCGAGAGTTTCCAGGTGTTGTCGGTTCCGGCGAACAACTGTTTCAGGACAGCCGAAATGGGCTGATTCGTTACTTTCAGGGTGACTTTGCGGTGGATGTCCAAGATGTTGTCGTAGTAAACGAAGATGTAGTCGCTTTGGCGTTCGATCAGTGTGAGGACCTCCTTGATGGGGCGGTTCTGTACGTTGAGCGTGATGGTTTTCGCCGCCTCTGCCGTTTGTGCACTGACGGGCCGGATGAACCCGATTGTTGCCAGCAAAAACAGGAATGTTATCCGGAATAGGTGGAATAATCCCCCATTATCGGCCTTAAAAAGACCGATTTTACCATTTTTGTTGTACATTTGTAAAGATTTGAAGTTTAAAAGGCTATTTTAGATTTTCAATCGCTCCGGATGTCGTTGAGGGACGACATCCGGTCTTTTTTTGGAGGGATACGGGCTGTTACATAGGCAGGTCAGTTTGGGTTGTTGGTAGTCGGGTTATAGTCGATTCGGAAATTCCCGGATCCGGTGATTTGCAGGTTGATGGGGGCTGTTGCGCTCAAGATTTTCAGCACTTCGGCCGGATCGTCTTTGAGTTCGAGTTTGCCCGAGAGCGTCAGCGCTTCGGCTTCGGGCGTACACTCGATCCGACAATTGTAGTAGCGGGAAAGGCGTTCGAGGATGTTCGACAGCGGGTCGTTGTCGAAGGGCAGGTATCCGTGAATCCAACTGATGTAGCTTTCGGCTTCCACTTCGCGGACCTCCAGCGATTCCGAGGTGCCGAGGATGGCTTGTTGGCCGGGAACGATGCGAATTCCGCGGTCGGATCGTCCGGCAGGGGCTACGCTGACGGAGCCGGAGAGCAGGACGACCTCCTGCGTGCGATCGCACGCAGGAGGATATGTAGAATTTGGTTCCCAAAACGCAGACATCCATTTTGCCTGTGTGTACCGAGAAAGGCCGTTCGGCATCGTGCGCCACTTCCATGTAGATTTCGCCTTCGACGTATATTTCGCGCTTCTGCTTTTCGAATACGACGGGGTAGACCAGCCGTGATCCGGCGTTGATCCAGACGCGGGTTCCGTCGGCGAGCGTCAGCGTCGTCTGCTTGCCGTAGGGAACGACCAGCTGGTTGAACGTCGCAGCCTCTTTTTTGGGAATGGTTTTTTCGGCGTTGTTGATCCGGATGGCGGTCGAATCGTAACGGATTGTCGATTTTTGGGTTTCGAGCAGGAGGGTTTTCTGCTCGGACAGCACCAGTTGCACCTCTTTCTGGGTGAATACGGGGGTGTCGGCCTGCCGGATAAACATTTCGATGTCCGGGACGGTCGACGGTTGCAGTCGGTAGTAACCGACAACGGCCAGCATGACGCAGGCTGCCGCTGCGATGCCGATGCCCAGACGGCGCAGTTGCGGCCGCAGGAAAGACCGGGGTCTGGATGCTTCGGCAATCCGGGCCATGACGTTTTCGAGGGCTTGACTGGTGTTGAACCGGGTTTCCGCAAGGCGGGCGTTTCCCCAGGCTTTGTAAGCCCGGAGAAAGGCGTTGCGGTTGGCTTCGGATGCTTCGAGCCACTCCTGCAGTTCCCGGCGTTCCGTGTCGGTGAGGGGTGTGCCGTCCAGTTGGCGGGTTATCAGATCTTCGATGATATGTTCGGGTCTCTTCATTCTATCTATATCACGGATGAAAGCGCTGAAACCCTACCCCCTCCGGCGTTTTTTTTCGGACCGCCGGGGTAAACAAAAAGCAGAACCGGTGAGGCTCTGCTTTTTGCGGGTTGCGAAAATAGATATTGTCAATAGACCCACTCGAAATTGTCGACGTAGAGTACGTTCGACTTGCAGCCTGCCATGAAGTCGCCGTAGGCGCTCGTCGAGCAGGAGATCACGATCTGATACAGCCCCGACGGTTTGGCCTTCGTGTCGTAGAAGTTGAGCGGAAGCTGTACGTCGATCATCTTGCCGCCGGTCGAACTTTGGTCGATGAAGAGCGAGCCGTAGGCGATGATCGGACCCTCGTCGAGCGTACTCATCTCTTCCGGGTCCCAGGTCCCGGTGGGGGCTTCCGTGCCCGATCCGACTTCGCGGCGGGTGTTCCAGTCCACGATGGCGACCATGATGCGGGCCTTGTCCCGGTCCCCTTCGTGAATCGGGGCGCCGAAATTCTTTTCGATGTCGACGATGCCGATATGTTCTGCATAGTATTGCAGTTTCAGCGCCTTGGGACGGGCTTTCCAGGCGTAAGGCTGGCCGAACGACACGACGCCCCGGGTCAGGACGTCCTTCTGGAACAGCCCCGAGAAGAGGTTGCCCGAGGCGAGGACTCCCACGGCGGACGTAGCCTGAAGTTTGGCGCGCGTGCCTCCGTCGAAGGGGGCCTGCGTGCAGAGTCCCCTGGTGAAGGTGTTGTTGCCGCTGCCCCAGAACTCCGCGGTCTTGTTGTTCTGGGTCCAGCAGCTCAGCGAGCTGTCCTCCAGGTCGCCGTTGGGAATCGTGTTGCCCGCGGGGGCCGCATATTCCATCAGCTGGGTCTGCTCGCCCCCGACCGTCAGGCGGAATTCGTAGGTGTGCCCTGCGAAGAGACCCTTGTCCGGCACGAAGTTGTAGACGGCAAGCCCGTGGGGGTTGGTCGACGAGCTCCATTCGGGCGCGAGCGTTGCCGTCAGGATGCCGGCCTCGTAGCTGCTCTCCGCCATTCTCTGCCACTCCGTGGCGCCCTTGATCCGGTATTCCAGCGCGGCGCCGGCCGCATACTCCTCGGCGGAGACGAGTGCGGTGGCCGTGGCCGTATTGTTCCACAGGTCGGTTGCCCGGAGGGCGACCTTCACATTGGTAGGCTCCACGTAAAGCAGCCACCGTTCGGTGATTCCGTGGCAGGTGACGTCTACGAAACGCACCGATTCGAAGCTGCTGCCCGAAAGCTCTTCGAGCGAGGGCGAATAGGTCGTGATGTCGGCGGGGCCGAGTTTGAGTTCCGTGACCTCGATATGTGCCAGATCGGTGTCGCTGGGGACGAGGACCCGGGCGATGCGGTTTTTCTCCTCGATCTCCGTGGCGCCGATCTGCCCCGTCACGCTGAAACGGCGCTCGATGGTCTGTGTGGCGCGGATCGTCCATTCGTAATCCTGGTAGAGCGAAAGCGTGGTGTAGATCGGCGAACGCAGGTCGAACGTGCCGGTCAGCTCCCGGGAGCTGCGGATCTGTTGCAGGACCTCCTCCTTGTCGAGCTGGATGCTGTGGATGACGGCGTCGTAACCCACGGCGTCGATCCGCACGTTGCGGATGTCGGTCGCTTCGTCGAGCGAGAGGGTGACTGTCCGCGATGTGACGTTGTTTTCCGAGACCGAGAAGCCCTGGCCTTCGACGCTCGCGATGCGGAGTTCGACGACCGGATAGGGGATGTCGTTGTGGATGCACGACGCGAGGAGCGCCGCGGCTGCAAGGAGTGCTGTTTTCAGGTATCTGGTCATAATTTATTTCTTTTTCTTGTCCCACAGGTGTACCGTCATGCCGAAGTTGATGGCGGCGACGTTGAGCCTGAAACGCATGTTCGAAGCCTTGCGCGTTCCGATCTTGTTGCCGGCGTCGTCCTTCTGCGTGACGGAGGTGTACTGGATGCCGCCCAGCCCGAACGACAGTGTGGCGCAGACGTTGGGGAAGATATAGACGGCAGCTCCCGGATTAAACGCCAATTTGAGCTGCGTATTGTCGCTGAACGTGGTTTTCATGTTGTCGCTGGCGGTGTCGGGCTGGTAGGAGAGCTTCGACGTTCCGGTCGACAGCGAGAGTTCGAACTCGGCGAACAGTCCGAAACGGCCCTTCGGGTCGAGTCCCGCGTAGGAGCGGTGGAAAATGCCGAACGAGTAGTTGTCGCTGTTGAAATTGACCTTCGGAATGCTGCCCGAGGCGTCGTTGCTTTCGCCCAGGTCGTAGCGTGCGGCATCGAGGTTGCCGTCCATGTGGCGGTAGCCGAAACGCACGCCCAGACAGTTGTTGTCGCGGTAGAAATAGCCGATGAAGGGTTTGACGGTGGCCACCGTGCCGTCGGCGTCGATGCCGTCGAGGATGAGCATGATGTCCGTGTCGTCGCTCGACATCGTGCCGTAGGAGGCCGTCAGACCCATGATCACCTCGCCCTTGTAGGCGAATTTGAGCTTGTTGATTTCGCGGTCGATACGCCGGCGTGTGGGCAGGAATTGTTTTTTGCCGCGGATCGGCGACTGAACTTCCGCGGCCTTGAGTGCCTGCAATTGCTTCTGTCCGTCGGCCGGGACTGCCGCTTCCGAGGCCGGGATTGCCGCTTCCGAGGCCGGCGCATTTCCGGTTGCCGGGGTTTCTTCTTCGGTGGAGATCGTTCCGGCTGCGGCGGGTGCGATTGCGGCTGCCGGAGCGGCTGTTTCCTTCGGATTCCCGGTTGCGGCGGTTTGCCGCGCCAGCGCGTTGCCGCACGAGATAATTATGATCAGCAGGGTGCAGAGTATGCTTCGTGTCATAGTGTGCCGTTTTTAGAGATAGAAGGCCATGCCGAGGCCGATCGAGAAGATATTGACCTTGAAGTTCATCATGCTCGTGTTGCGTTTGCCCACGGTGACCTGATTGTGAACCTGTTTGGTATGGGTATAGCTGATGCCCATCACGCCCACGTTCACTTCGACGGCCATGTTGTTGGTGGCGAAGGCCACGATGCCCGGCGAAATGCCCAGCGAGAGGGTGTAGCCGGTTTCGTAGGTTCCCTTCACGGGCGAGTCGTTGGCGAAGCGCGCCTGCGTGCCTCCGGCCGCGAGCGACATCTCGTTGAACAGCGCGAAGCGTTTGTTGCGTCCCAGCGGGATGTACTGCCGCCAGATCGCCGCCGCCGAATAGGTCTGCTTGAGCGAGTAGAAATCCCTGGCCACGATGTTCGTGCCCGTCTCCTCGTTGCCGAAATGCAGTTCGGCGTTGTCCAGCTTGAGCAGCGTGCGCGAATAGATGAAGCGTCCTCCGAGGGCCATGTTGTCCCGGAAGGCGTAGGCGATCATCGGGCTGACGCGGAAGGTGTAGCCTTTCGAGTTGATTCCCTCGATGACGAGGAACTGATAGCCTTTGTTGGTATGGGTCGAGTAGGAGGCCGTACCGCCGAAAATCCACTGTCCTTTCGGCACGAACAGGTTGTGCGTGTCGGTAAGTCCGCGCTCCTGGCGCATTTCGTTGATTGTTTTCGGACGCTGGTCGGCTGTCGCCGCAGTTTGGGCGGCGGTTGTTTCCTGTGCGCGCAACGCCTGCGCCGTGCCCGTGAGGCACAGCGCGAGGGCGAGCGTGCGGATGAATAGCTTGCGCATCTGCTTGCGTTTAGTGATTAGTATACCCATTCGAAATCGTCTACGTACATGACATTGCCCAGACAACCGACCTTGAAGTCGCCGTAGGCGCTCGTCGTACAGGAGATGACGAGTGTATATGCACCCGTAGGTTTGGTCGTTCTGTCGTAATATTCGATCGGAATCTCCACGGTCGTCATCGCGTCGCCTGGTGTGGTTTCGCCGATCAGCAGCGATCCGTAGGCGATGACGGGGCCTTCGGCGGTTTCGGCGGTTTTGGCGGGGTCCCACACGCCTGTTGGCGACCCCATGCCGGCGACAGTCGCGTGACGGCTGTTCCAATTGACGATAACGGCGAAGATGCGCGAACGGTCTTGGCCGTCCTGGATGTATTCGTGCTCTTCGGTGACGGTTCCCTTATTGACGGCGCCCACGGTGGCGTGGTATTTGAGCCGCAAGGCCGTCGGACGCGCTGTCCACTGGTAGGGCATTCCGAAACTGGCCGTTCCCGAGAGACTCGCAAAACGGAACGTTGCCGAGAAGAGATTGCCCGCGGCGAGCAGGCCGAACGCCGACTGCGATTCGAGCTTGGCGCAGTAGCTGCCGCCCATGCCGGGTTTGGTCGACTGCGCACACAGTCCCGAAGTTGCGGCATTGCCGCTGCCCCAGAACGTCGTGGATTCCGACGTGCTTTTGCCGAAACAGGGGAGCGATCCGCTTTCCATATCCCCGTCGGGGATGACCTGCCCGGCTGCGGCCTGAAACTCTGCCGAGGAGACGGTTTCGCCATCGAGCGCCGCCCGCGCCTCGTAGCTGTTGCCGGCGAAGACGCCGGTGCCTGCGACGGGGGTGTGGACGGTCAGGCCCGCGGCATTGACCGATTCCTTCCATTGGGCCGTGAACGTGGCCGTATAGATGCCCTCGCCGGCGTTTACGCCCTCGGCGTCGGACCACTCGCCGTCTTTGACGCGCAGCCCGAAGGTCGCCGTCGTGACGTTCGGATCGAGGACCAGCGCGCGCAGCGTGAGGCTGTTCGTCCAGAGGTCGTAATCCGTCTTTTCAATGGGCAGAAGGCCTTGCAGACGGTATTCCGAGATGGCGGTGGCTTCGGCGCCGGCCGAATCCGTGACGCGGATGCTCACCGGATGGCTGCCGCCCGGACGCCCTGCGAAGAAGGCGTCGGAAAGGGTGACCGTCAGGCTCAAGTCGCTCTCCCTGGTCACCTCGACGCCCTCGGTCGTGCCGTTCAGCGCTTCGTAGCTGTCGTCGCCGATGCCGATCACGACGCTCTTTACGGCGGCCATCGTGGTTATCATGTAACGTTTCGGGGCGGTTGTCCCGGGGATGAAATCCTGCGGCTGGTCCATGTCGAAACCGTCGCTTTCGATGCTCGGCTCGGGGCTGAACGGGAACGTGTCGTCGTAGTCGTCGGTCGAGGTGTCCACCTTGACGACGAAGCATTCGATGAAGCCCGGCAGGTCTTTCGAGAACCGGAAGGAGACGCTGTATTTGCCGCCGGTCTGCACGCCTTCGAATCTGGCCTCCCTGACGATGACGCCGCGGTCGGGGTGCGTGCCCTCGAAGCGGGTCGTGAGCGTGGTCGCACCCTCGGGCATGGTGAAGTAGCCCGTGCCGTCGGCCGTGTAGTTCAGCACCGGGACGCCGCCCTGCTGAACCTGCCCTTCGTCGAACGCGTCGGCGGCGACTACCCACGCATGGAAATTCTCGCCGAAAGCGGCGGAAACCGTGGCGTCGAATTTCACTTCGGCGACGACGTTCTGCCGTTTGCACTCCACTTCGGCTACGGTCGTCTGTCCGGCTGCCACCGTAAAGGTCTTCTCGCCTTTGTAGAAACGTTTGGTGAACGACGCGGGGACGGCTTCTCCCGCATCGACCTCCACGCGGTATTCGCCCGCGAGCAGCTCCAGCCGTGAGGGGAGCGTCTCTGCGGTGTATTGGCGCAGCAGCTCGCCGCTCGCGCGGTAGATGCGTACGGCAAGGCGTTGCAAGGGGTCGTATTCCCCGTCGGCTTCGGCCCGCGTGGCCGAAACCCGCATTTCGAGCGCGCCCGTGTCGCCCGTGTCGGCGCTCCCGGCCGTCTCTTTCGAGCAGGCGGCCGTCAGCGCGGCGCAGAACAGCAGGGCGGCGGTAATGTATTTTTTCATAATTCGTCAGCCTTAATTCGCCGGTACGTAATACTTCAGGGTCTTGGTCGTGCTGAGACCGTTGTTCTCCGTCACCGTGAGTATGAAATTGTTGTTGCCGGGGAAGCCTGTCAGCAATCTGGTGAACATCTTGTCGATCTTGAGCCGAATGGACGGTTTGTCCTTGACTGCGTCCTCGATGGGGAATCCGAGGGCTGAAATCGCCTCCCGGACATCTTCGGCCGGATGCATGGTTCCGTTCGTATCTTCGAAGCCTTCGATATTGCAGAGATCGAACCGGGCCGGGATGCCCATCGTGCCGAGTTCCCTGGCGTCGAGGTTGTCGCAGTCGATGGTCACGTCGAGCGATTTGATGCCTGTTTGCGCCGTGATGTCGATCTCCGTGTCGCGGTCTGCGGACGGCGTTTGCGTTTCGTCGATATTGAAATCTACGCCGACAATCGAAGGGCCTTCGTTGGCCGGATCGACCGTGAGCGTCAGCGACGCCCGGGCCGAAAGCCCTTTGGCGTCGGTTATCTCGAAGGCGAATGCGTGCGTGCCCTCGTATGCGGGATAGAGCAGTTTCATGGCTCCTGCGATGTCGAAACTCTTCGAAGTCGCCCCCTTGAGATCGTCGCCCAGCGGGAAGCCGAGGCCTGCGAGAACCGTGTAGGCGGGGTCCGACGCCCCGATCGTGCAGAGGTCGAATTCCGGACCGCCGATTCCGGACACCATGCCGGTCAGCCGGGAGTTGTCCGACGTGATTTTCACCGCGAACGACCCGATGCCGTTGGACGAGGCGAGATTGAATGCGAACGGCCGGGTGTAGTTGCCCTGGGCGTCGAACATCGAGGCCAGAAGCTGGAAGGGTTTCGTGAGGTCGTAGCCCGGACATTCGAGGGTCGGGGCGACGGGAAGTCCGGGTTCGCCGGGGTTGTCGGGATCGTTGACCGGGATTTCGTCGTCCTCCATGAAGTCGTTGACGTCGATGTCCAGTTTGATGTCTCCCTTGTCCGAGTAGGTGATCACGATCGAGAGCTTGCGCCATTGTCCGGCCTTGACGCCCGAGATGCTCTTGTTGATCCGGACGGGTGCGTCGGGCGTATCGGCGAAAGCCCCTTCGAGGTGCAATTTGAGCGTGTTGGTCTCGCCCTGCGGCATGAAGTAGGCCGCGCGGGTTTCATCCTTCAGGAAGGGCATCGTCGTTTCGCCCAGCGTGACGGTCGACTTGGTGTCGGCGGTGAGCTGGTCGGCGAGGTCTTTCGAACACATCAGCGTCACCTTGATGTTGTTCAGCGTGCAGACGACCTCGTTGATGGGCGTGGTTTGGTTCTTCTCGATGACGAACTCCTGCGAACCGAAATAGACGGGGTGTTCCCATTCGGCTGCCGGCGTCGTGGCGGCCTCTTCCGAACGGACCTCCATCGTGTAGCCGCCCACCGGAAGCTCCAGCCTGCCTGCCTCGCCGATCGAGGCCTTCAGATCGCCGTAAGTCTCCTGGAGCGCCAGCTTGCCCGTTGCGTCGCGAATTTCGATGATGAATGTGTCGACGTCGGGCTGCGCCTCGTCGGTGCGCGTCTGGGGCTTCGCCGTCTCGTCTGACGTGTCGTCGGGGCGGGTTTCGGTATCGGTGTCGACCACGACGCGCATGCTCATGTCCGCCAGCGTCAGGTAGCCTTTGGCATTGGGATCGGGCGGAGTGCCCGGCTCGTTGTTCTTATAGGCGGGATCTTCGTTCACACAGCCGGTCGCGAGCAGCGCCGTCGCTGCCGCAGCCGTCAGAATCTTGGTAAAGGTTTTCATATCTCGGTATTTTTATTTGCGTTATTCGGTGGCCTCGTCGTTGAGTTCCACGTCGAGTTCCACGGTCTCGGTGTATCCTTCGCCGAGGGTGACGGTCAGCGTCGCGCTGCCGGCCTTCTTGGCGTCGAGCGTGAAGATGTGGCGCGTGGCTGGGCGTGCCGCTTCGAGCGGCTCGGGGGTGAAGGTGTAGAGCGGCCCCTCCGACGTGCCGTCCTGGCTCTGGCCCCGGGCCGTACCCTTCAAGGTGAGCGGCTTTCCGGCCTGCACCCAGACGGCTTCCGCTTCGGCCGCGTCGCAGGGACGGAACGTGAAGATGCTGCCCGCTCCGGTCGTCACGGTGAACTCCGCGTTGTTGTAGTATTTTTTGAACGACTCGGTGGCGCGCACGAGGGTCTGCGCATTGCCGATCGTCGCCGTGATCTGCGCGGTGCTGGTGCGGCGCGCCGCGACCTCCACTTCGGTCGCGCCTGCGTAGTAGGGTTTGTCCGCGCCTTCGGCTTCGGGATCGCCGTAGGTGACCGTGATCGCGTAGCGGCCTTCGGGGAAGGTGTAGGCGGTCTCCTCGGCGTTATACGCCGCGACCGTCGCCCAGCTTTTGTCGAAATTTTCACCCCGGATGCGGAGCGTGAAATCTTTGCCGTCGGGTTTTGCCGCAGCGCGGGTCGCGCCCTGAACCGCGGCCATCGCCGCAGCGGCATCAATCGTGGCGTCGGCCTCGCAGGCGATGCGGATGGTTCCGCAGCCCTCTCCGGCCGGGATCTCTTTCTTTTCGGAGCATCCTCCGGCCATGACAGCCGCCGATGCAAGCAGGTAAAGCAGTTTTCTCATGGCGGTTATTCGTTGACGATGGATACTTTGATGTTGTCGAGGTAGCAATAACCGTTGGAGTTTCCAATGGTGCTAAAACCGGTGCCGGTTGAGTATATGTCCCACGCCAGTCGGTGCGCATTGGTGCATTGGTCGATTGTGTAGGACGCGTTGTTTGAAATGTTCGAATAGGAGCCTCCGGATCCGGTGACTTTGTCTTTGACTGGGTTCTTGAGAGCCGTGGACGAATTGCTTGTGCTATTGATCAGACCATCGATCGTATGGTATCCGTAGGCCAGTTGCGGAGTATGCTTGGTCCAGGTGATACTGATCGAATAGTCGAATGACACCTTAACTTTGGCGGATTTTCCTTCTTTGATTCCAAGGGGACAGGTATCGAGACGCCCGTGGTATCTGGGGTTGGCAACCCAGGCATTTTCAGTTCTTACGCAGATTCGGAACGCATTTCCTGTTTCTGCTCCGCAACGAGTTCCACTCCATCCCGTAAGGTTATATTGGTCGAGCCAAATAGCATCGGTATATGTATCGATGACAGTACCTCCGGTCGCAGCGTTGTCGTGGTTGCTGAATCCTGATACCTTGCTGAAATCCTCCGCCAACAGGTATGGAACGCTGAACGTGATGTCGTTGTTGCCGAATTCGGTGATCTGCGGCATTGTCAGCGTGTTCGATACGACAGCGCTTTCCGATTCGTACTGTACCGTGACGGCTTTTCCCGAGAGGTTGTCGGTCCACGAGGGTTTGAGCACCATCGTGTATTTGCCCTCGGCGTCGGGCGTGAACTGGCAGATGTTCGTGCCGTTGTCGAACAGCGAGCCTTCGGGGGCGGTGAGGGTGATCTTTCCGACCGCCTCGCCCAGCGTCGCCGTACCCTTGTCCGCAGGCAGCGAGAAGTTCAGACGCGTGTAATAGCGGCCGATGGCGGGAATGTGGTAGGCGATCGGGGTGGTGTGGCCTTCGGAGAAGTGTTTGCCGGGGATGTTGCGCGGCTCGGATTCCCCGGCTTCGCAGATCGCGGTGATGGTCACCGGCTGCTCGGCGGTGAGTTCCACCGGTGCGATGACGGCGAAGACCACGTCGTCCGCACCCTTCGGAGTGTCGAAACGCAGCGTCAGCGTGTTGTTGCCGTCGGTGAGCGTCGGCGCGGCATCGGGATCGGCGGCATCGACCGTCATGCGCCCCGTGACGGGCTGCGGAAATGCCAGCGTGATCTCCGAGACCTTTTCGCCCAGATCGTTTTTCGGAATGCGTATTTTCAGCACGTGAACTTTGTGGCGGAACTGGAACTGCACCGTCTCGCCGGTGTCGTTCTTCTCCAGAGCCGGGGCCTTGACCGGATCGGCCACCATCACGTCCCAGTCGCCGTTGAAGCCGCCGTCCTGCACGTCAGGGATCAGGTAGGTGGCCTGCGTGCCGTCGCTTTCGGACGGAACGGGCGACACGGCATAATAGGTGTAGGTGTCCGCGGGCATTTGCGGGATGTCTCCCCTGAACTTGGCCGTGTTGTAGTCGGTGTTGTAGTGGTAGAGTTTGAAAGCCTGTTTGCTGAAGAGGGTCTCGGATCGGGAGTTGACGGCCCAGAGTGCGATCTGGTCGTCGGAAGCCCATTTGACCGACACTCCGTCTTCGCCGAGCTGGGTGCGGGACCTGTCTTCGGATTCGATGTCGATCTTCGGACCGGAGCCTACCGATACGCTGATTGTTTCGGTCGCGGGCCGGGTGTCCGCATCCGAAGAATCGGAGCATGCCCCGAAGACCAGAGGCAGCGCGAGCAAAATAATCCGGAAATTAATTCGCATAGAATAGATTCTTTTATCTGTAATTTGTACAAAAATAGGTACAGGTTCCCGTTCGCGGAAATAAATTCAACGAACGCCGGATTTTTCATCACGAACAGCCTCCTTTTTGTCCTCACGGATGCTCCTTTCCGGCGGTGCGGAGCGCAAAAAACCTCCCTGCCCGCCGGCAGGGAGGTTTTGCTTTCACCGGAGCGCGGTTCCGGTCCGGGCGGCCCTCGTTCGCTGTCGGGTCGGCTATTTTACGTACTTGTCGAGCCAGCCGAAGAATTCGCGGTTCCAGACCAGCGAGTTCTGGGGCTTGAAGACCTGATGCGCCTCGTTTTCGAACGCCACGAGCCGCGCCGGAATGCCCAGCGTGCGGGCCGCCGTGAAGGCTTCGAGCGACTGGGTGTAGGGAATGCGGAAATCCTTCTCGCCGGTGATGATCAGGATCGGCGTGTCCCATTTCGAGACGAACTTGTGCGGCGAGTTGGCGTAGGAACGCTGTGCCGTGGCGTTCGCCGTGTCCCAGTAGGGGCCTCCGTAGTCGTTGTTGACGAAGAACAGCTCCTCGGTTTCGCCGTACATCGAGTCGAAATCGAAGATGCCGCAGTGGGAGATGAAGGCTTTGAAACGCTTCTCGTGGCATCCGGCGAGGAAATAGACCGAATAGCCGCCGTACGACGCCCCGACGCAGCCCATGCGCTCCCGGTCGGCCCACGGTTCGCGGGCCACGTCGTCGATGGCCGAGAGGTAGTCGCGGATGTTCTGGCCCGAGTAGTCGCCCGAAATCTGGTCGAGCCACTCCTGTCCGAACGAGGGCAGGCCGCGGCGGTTCGGCGCGACGACGATATATCCCTGTGCGGCCATCAGCTGAAAATTCCAGCGGTAGCTCCAGAACTGCGATACGACGCTCTGCGGGCCGCCCTGGCAGTAGAGCAGCACCGGATATTTTTGCGACGGGTCGAAATCGGGCGGCAGGATCACCCACGTCAGCATCTGCTTGCCGTCGGTGGTCTTGACCCAGCGTTTCTGCACCTCGCCCATCCTGATATTGTCGTAGACCGATTTGTTGATGGCCGAGATTTGCGCCAAAGAGCCGTCCTCCGGATTTATCTCGAAGAACTCCGTGGCCATCGAGATCGTGCACATCTCGGCGGCGATCCGCTCCCCGGCCATCGTGAAGGCGTTGATGTCGTGGTCGCCGCGGGTGATGACCTCCACCTCGCCGACCGACGGCGCGACGCGGCAGATCTGGTGCGTCGCCTCGATCGGGGCGATGAAATAGATCAGGTCGTTACCGCTCCAGACGACGTTCTGGGCGTTGTAGTCGAAGTCGGCGGTGAGGTCCTGCATTTCGGCGGTATGGCAGTCGTAGACGAACAGGCGGGCCTTGTCCGACTCGTTGCCTGCGCGGCGCTGCGAGAGGAAGGCGATCTTCGAATCATCGGGCGACCAGACGGGATATTTGTCGTAGCCGACCATGACCACCTGATCGTTGACGGGTTTGCCGGTATTGAAGTTGGTGGGCTTGCAGATGTTTTGCGTCGCGCCGCTTTCGAGGTCATAGACGAAGATGTCCGAATCGGTCGACACGGCGTAGGCGGTGCCCGTCAGCGGTTTGCAGGTGTAGGCCAGCATCGTCCCGGCGTTGTTCCAGGCGATCTCGGCCATGTCGAAATAGGGCGCCAGCGGGGCGTCCCACTGCGCGTCGGGCATGATGTCCCTGCCGCCCGTCACGACTCCCTTGCCCAGCTCGCCGACGAAGATGTGGCGGTATTCGCCCTCGTCCCAGTAGTCCCAGTGGCGGGCCATCAGGTCGTCGTAGATGCGGGCTTTCGATTTGTCCATATCCTTGTAGATGTCCGACGAACGGCGGTCGGCCGTCCGCACGGTCTGCACCCACCAGATGTGCTTTCCGTCGGGGCTTACGCCGAAGCCCTCCACGTCGGGAACGCCCTCGCCGTCGCCGCTGCCCGTGATCTGCGTCGCGTCGCCGCCCGAGGCGTTCATCCGCCACACCTGCATCGAACCGCCGCGGTCCGAGAGGAAATAGATGTGCCGTCCGTCGGCGCTCCACTTCGGCGAGAGGCTGTTCGACGTGAAGTCCGTCAGGCATGTCACAGTCTTCGAGTCCATGTCCTCGACCCGGATCGTCGTCACGCCGCGGTTCTCGGCCATGTTGTAGTCGGTCTGCTGGTAGAGGAGCGTCCGGCCGTCGGGCGAGAGCGACGAGCCGCCCGCGCGGCTCATCTTCCACATCACCTCGGGGGTGAGGCGTCCGGCGGCGATCTCTTCGGCCGTCAGCGCATTGTCGATCTTCAGAGGCTCGGGACGCTTGTCGCATCCGCCGAGGCCCATAGCTGCAATAGCCGTCATCAGGAGAATTTTTTTCATTTTTTGAGGTTTCTTACGTATATTTGTTCACAAATTTCCGATGAAAAGATGAACCGTACCGTTTATTTCGCCGACAGGGCCGTGGCGTTCACGGCCGAAGCTCCCGGCGGGGCGTGGTATGCCGTTGCGGCCGAAGCCTGCGGCGGCATATCACGGGCCAAGATACTGAATTTTCTCGAATCGCACAACTCCGTGGCCGTCGTTTCGGACGATCCCGACAGGGCTTTCGCGGCCTTTGCGGCGGAGTTCACGCCGGTCGAGGCGGCGGGCGGCGTGGTGGTGAACGACTGCGGCGAGTGGCTGATGATCCACCGCAACGGCCGCTGGGACCTGCCCAAAGGGCATCTGGAGTGCGGGGAGCGCATCGAGGAGTGCGCTGCGCGTGAGGTCGAAGAGGAGACGGGCGTGGCGGCTCGGGTCGTGCGGCCGCTGTGCGAGACGCTGCACGCCTACTATTTTCCGAAAACTGCGCGCTGGGAACTGAAACGGACCCACTGGTACGAACTGCATGCGCCCGGGTGCGCCGGTCTGACGCCCCAGACCGAGGAGGGGATCGACTCCGCGGTGTGGTGTGCGCCCCGCGAGGTGGCAGACAATCTGCGCGACGCTTTCCCGACGATCCGCTGCGTGGCGGCGGCTATGGGCCGAAATTAGGCGTTTGCGGCCTGCTCTGTGAGCCGTCGGCGCGCGGCCTCCCGGTATTTGCGCGAAATCTCGATGGTCATTCCGCCGATCTCCACGTGTGCCGGGCAGCAGCGGTCGATGCGCGCCGTGTTGACGATGAACGAGCGGTGGATGCGCAGGAAACGGCTGTCCAACTGTGTCTCCCATTGCGAAATGCGGGTTTTGGTGCGGTAGGCGAGGCCCCCGGCGGTGTGAATCCACACTTCGCTGTCGTTCGATTCGACGTAGCTGATTTCCGCGGGGTCGAGCGTGATTTTGCGGCGGTCGGAGACGAAACTGATCGAACGGGCGTAGGGACAGCGGCGTTCGAGGTGTTTTTCGAGAGCTATTTCCGGAGCGATGAGGGCCGTCAGGACCAGCAGGATGAAGGGCGGGTTGAGCAGCAGCCCCGGCATTCCGCCTTCGTCGGCGCCGAGCACCACCGCATGGCCCAGCATCAGCGAGAGGTATTCGATGCCGAGGATCGCCAGCGCAAGGTAGACGGTGTCGAGGATTCCCTGCCGCCGGTTTTCGAACGACAGCTGCGGCACGAAGTAACGCGCCGTGAGCATTCCGGGCAGGAACAGCACTCCGAGCAGGAGGGCGTCGGCGAAGAGATACCCCAACCCCACGAGGACAAAGGCGATGACGAGCGTGGCCGTGAGCCACCAGACGACGGGCAGAAACTGTTTCATGCGGAATTTCCGTTTTTACAAATATAGGTAAATCAGCTCCCGGTCTTCCCGCCCGGCCCCGCAAAAAACGCTCCCGGGGCCGATCGGCGGGATTCGACGGCGTAAGAGCGGGATTCGACGGGCGGTTTTTTTGTGGTTTCGGCCTGCGGCAGCCTATCTTTGCCAGACGGGAATGGTCCCGCGATGACTTAAAACTTTTGCGTTATGTTCGATTTGTTTCTTCAGGGCGGGACATGGATCATGTCGATCCTGACCGTGGAATTGATTTGTCTGTTGTTTGCCGCGTGGAAAGCCCCGGCATGGGTCAGGGAGATCGGCCTGCTGGTGTTGGTGACCGACCTGATCTGGCAGTTGAAAGGGATGTTCAATGCCGCTGAAGTCGTGCAGCAGGTAGGCGACGTTCCTTTGACGCTGGTTGCCGGCGGCTTGAAGGTTTCATTCATATCGCTGATTTACGCCCTGCTGATCTATGCCGCCTCGCTGGTGATCCGCATGTTGCAGAAGCCGCGGATATAGCCCGGTTAGGAACCGGGGCGTATGGGCGGAAGATGGCAGCCGGGCTTCCGGTCCGGTTCTGCGCCCTTTCCGGTTTCTGAACGGATCGCGCCCGGTTATAAAACGGGCGCGATTTAACCGTTGCCGAGCAGTTTCTGCTGCGTGTCGTACGCCTCGGCGATCAGTTCGGGCGGGTAGTCGTACAGCTCCAGAATGCGGATGGCGTTGCGCGTGGTGAGGGGACCGGTGTGCAGGCAGTAGTCGAATACCAGCCGCCCGTCGGCCACCTCTTCACGGAAGTGGTGCAGTTCGTAGCCGTCGCCGCGCAGCAGTTCGGCCAGTTCGATGTCGTGCGTGGCGGCCAGCACGATGTGCGGTCCTCGGTTGAGGCGCGCCAGCACGGCTTTCCCGGCAGCGATACGTTCGGTGGTGTTCGTGCCCTTGAACAGTTCGTCGAGCACGAAGAGGCACGCCGCGGGCCGGTCCGCGTCTTCGAGCAGCCGCTTGACGGTGAGCACCTCCTGCAGATAGTAGCTCGTCCCTTCGGTGATGTCGTCCGAAATGCGGATCGACGAGTGGAGCCGCATGTAGGGCGCTGTGAACCGCTCCGCAAAACAGGTGCAGAGGGTCTCGCCCAACAGGGCGTTGAGCATCACCGTCCGGATGAAGGTGGTTTTGCCCGACATGTTCGACCCGGTGAGCAGCAGCCCCGTGCCGTCGAGCGTCAGGGTGTTCGCTGTGCAGCCCTCGATCAAAGGATGCACGACCTGCACGGCTTCGAGGTATTTGCCGTCGGTGAACGTCGGGCGGCAGGTCTTCGCGGCGCGGCGCAGGCGCATGACCGAGATGGCCGCGTCGGTCCGGCCGATGAAGCGGAACACGTCGTGGATGGCGTCGCGGTGAGTCGCGATGCTGCCGGTGAAGCGGTGGAAAAGAATCACCTCGATGTTGAACGCGATCTTCACCAGTTCGAATGCCAGCCAGCCGACGGCCGCCAGTTCGTTGCCTCCGTCGCCCTGCGTGCCGACGATGCGGCTGCGGTGCTCGACCTCGGCGACCCGGCGGATCGGCCGTGCGGCTTCGTCCGAGCCGGGAACCCCCTCTGCCGCAAGGTGCCGCGCGGTTTTCAGGGCCGTGGAAAGCTGCTTTACGGCCGATGTGTAGAGGGAGATGTTGATTTTGTTGCTGTAATGAATATACATGTTGACCGCGTAGATCGCCACGAAGAGCAGCAACAGCGCCGGATAAAACGGCGCGAGAAGCAGCGCGGCCGTGGCCGCAGCGGTCAGCGCGTAGATCAGTCCGATGCGGCGGACCCGGACCGGGGTGTCGAAGATCAGCCGGCAGAGGTCGTAGGCGTCGTCGCCCGCGAGGCGTGCAAGGTGTCCGGCGCACCGTTGCATCAGTTCGTCGTCGTTTTCGAAAGCACCGACCCGGCGGTCGAAATCCGCGGCATCCTCCTCGCCCCGCAGCGTCCGCAGCCGGGCGTAGAGGTATTGCTGGCCGACACGTGAGGTCGTGCGGTCGATCTTTTCGAACACGGCGTTCAGGTCGAGGTCGGCCGTCGTCTCGGCGTCGACGATCTGAAAGACTCCCTCTTCGGCCGGGCAGTTGTAGAAATAACTGCCGATCGGATCGAAGTCATATGCCGCAGACTCCCCTCCGGGACCTCCGGAAGGCTTGAACAGCGAAGCGATGTAGTCGGCCGGTCTCATGTCTGCGGTTGTCTTCTGAAAATTTTTACGCTGCGGAAGCGGCGGTCGGGGTCGGAGGCCGTGTCATCCTGCGATTGCTTTTTTTTAACAGGCGTCTTGCGCTGCGAGTGCAATGGTCGGGATCGGAGGCCTGTCGGCCTGGGGTCGCCCCTGAAGCTGGCGTCCTACGCCTGCGCCTGCATCGCGCGGGCGATGCCTTCGGCGATCTGGTCGATGGCGCCCTGGAGCTTGCCGCCGATCATCATTTTCATCATCATGTTCAGCTCGATGTGCAGCACCAGCCGCATGCGGGTGTCGGTGTCGGAGACTTTGTGGAGCTGAATCCAGAAGGCGAAATCCATCGGGATTCCCCCGTCGTCGCCCACGATCTTGACGTGGCGCGGTTCGATGCGCTCCTCCATGCGGAGACGGACGGTGAAGCCTTTGGCCTTGAACGAACAGGTCTCCTCGGTGGCCTGCCACTCCTCGACGCGGTCGGCGACGGCCGGGGTGAGGTTGTCGAAGCGGCTGATGACGGCGTAAATCTGTTCGGCGGGACGTAAAATCCGGTGTTGTTTCGAAATGTATTCCTGCATATTGCGCGTTGAAAATTATAAGTTGAAAGTTTTGCGGGTCCGGATCATTCCGCCGGCTGCGGGGCTGCCCAGAAACGGTCGGCGTCGGAGGTCCGGACGGTGGATTCATCCAGCGAGAATCCCTCGAACCCCGGGGGCAGCAGGGCGATGGCGCGGCCTTCGTATCCGACCTCCTTGTCGTATCCGGTTTGCTCCCAACAAATGAACCAGTAGAGGTTCTTGGCCCAGTAGGAGAGGTAATTCTCCGGGTCGCGTGTTCCGAGAAGCCGGTGTACGGCCATCGGCTCTCCGGCGACGGTGCGCTGCCGCATCTCTTCGAGTGAGAGCGCTTCGCCTTCGGGCGAGGCGACGTAGGATTGCATGTCCGAGTCTATCATCGCCCATTTCTCGTGTTCGGGCAGCCAAACGAGGTTGACCACGTGGCAGTCCCGATCGAGCGAGTCGGCCGGAAGGCACGTCACGAAGCGGTTGACGATCCCTTGCGAGAGCAGCAGCTCGTGGAGCAGGATCGAGTGCAGGCGGCAGTTGAAAGCCGGTTCTACGGTACGGGTATACTCCCACAGTCCGATTGCGTTGCGCGTTTCGGGCTGGACTTTCTGATTGGCGTGGGGAATGTTCCGGGCGACGAACTGCGCCAGCGCGCGGGCGTTGTCCCAGGTCGTCGCGGCGGGATTCACGAGGGTGTCGAGCCGGAAGTATTCGCGGATTTCACGGGCGCGGACGGTGTCCTGTATATAGGTGAAGCGATACTGCACGGTGTCGGCGGCGTAAGGGCCTGCGGCGCGGAGCAGCTCCACGCGCTGCTGTTTTTCGAGACCGGTCAGATAGTCAATGGCCTGTTCGCGGAAGACGAAACGGGCCAGCAGAAAGATTGTCAGCAGCAGGCCGATGAGCGAAAGCAGAGCGATACCTGCGATTTTGAAGAGTTTTTTCATGGGCGGCGATTATGTCCGCTGCAAAGATAGGGATTTTTCCGGTGGCGGCAAACGAACGGGACGAACCTTTGCGGGGTTCGTCCCGGGATGCGGTTGCGAAGCGGCAGGGGCCTTGCGGAAACGGGGGCGGGGCCTTGGAAAAACGGGCCGGCGATATGGAGGGGGGGCTGCGCGCGGACAGCCCCCGACGGCGTGATCCGGGTTGGCGGTCTTTGAATCCGGCCGGCTCTGAATCCGGCTTTTCAAGCCGGCGGTCAGTCGATCTCGAAGGTGCGTGCCGTGTCGCTGTCTACGGTGATGCGCACCGTCATCGTGTTGTCGGGCAGCAGCTGTTCGATCTTCTCGGGCCACTCCACCAGACACAGGTCTCCCGAGTAGAAATACTCCTCGTAACCGAAGTCGAAGGCTTCCCGCAGGTCGTTGATGCGGTAGAAATCGAAGTGGTGGATGCGTCGGTTGCCCTCGCCCTTGTATTGGTTGACGATGGCGAACGTGGGGCTGGTCACGGTGTCGGCGGCCCCGAGTTCTGCGGCGATTTCACGGATGAGCGTGGTTTTGCCCGCGCCCATCTCGCCGCGGAAGGCGACCACCGTACGGCGGCCCAGCGAGCCGATGATCGCCCCGGCGACCTGCGGAAGCTCGTCCTGCGAGGTGATGTGAATGGTTTTCATCTATTGTTTTGGCTTTAGAACGATATACGGTACGATCATCTCCTCCATCGAAATTCCGCCATGCTGGAACGTGTTGCGGTAGTAGCGGATGTGGCGGTTCGCGTCGTTGTTGTAGACGAGGAAATCGGTGTTGTAGGCGAAGATGTAGCTCGACGTGAGGTTGCTCGACGGCAGCTGCACGTCCTCGGGTTTCAGGATTTCGTAGACTTCGCGGGAGTTGTACGCGAGGTTGCGGCCCGTCTTGTAGCGCAGGTTGGCCGAGGTCTCGCGGTCGCCGGTCACCTTCACCGGGTTGTCCACGCGGATCGTGCCGTGGTCCGAGGTGATGACGACGGTGTGTCCCCGCTCGGAGAGGAGCTTGAGGATGGTGTAAAGGTCCGAGTGCTCGAACCACGAGCGCGTCAGCGAGCGGAACGCCGCGTCGTCCTCCGTGAGTTCGCGGATGATGTCGGTCTCGGTACGTGCGTGCGAAAGGATGTCGAGGAAGTTGTAGACGATGACCGAGAAATCGGCGTCGTAGACCTTCTGGATGTTGTCCACCAGCTTGCGCCCCTGCTCCGGGCGCACCAGCTTGTCGAACGAGAACTTCCAGTTCTTGCCGTTCTGGCTCATCAGCCGCTTCAGAAACTCCTCCTCGTACTGGTTCTTGCCGCCCTCCTCGTTGTCGTTGAGCCACTTGTTGGGCATCAGGCGGTCGATGGCCAGCGGCATCAGCCCCGCGAAGACGGCGTTGCGGGCGTACTGCGTGGCGGTGGGGAGGATGGCGCAGTAAAAGTCGTCCTGCGCCACGTCGTACCAGCCCCGCAGCAGCGACGAAATCGACCGCCACTGGTCGTAGCGGAAGTTGTCGATCAGCAGCAGCGTGGTCTTGGGGTTCTCGTCGACGACGGGGAAGATGTTGGTGCGCATGAGCGTGTGCGACATCACGGGGGTGTCGTCCGAGCGCTTGTTGATCCAGTTGTAGTAGTTGCGGCGCACGAACTTGCAGAACTCCTGGTTGGCCTCGCTTTTCTGGTAGGTCAGCACCTCCTTGATGCTCTGGTCGGTGGATTCCGCCAGTTCGACCTCCCATGCGGTGAGTTTGCGGTAGAGCGCGCACCAGTCCTGGAACGTGTCGGCCATCTGGAGCGAGGACGAGATGCGGCCGAACTCCGAACGGTAGTCGGCGGTGGTCTGCTCGGTCACCAGCTGTTGCTGGTGCACGTTCTTCTTGATCGAGAGCAGCACCTGGTTGGGGTTGACGGGCTTGATGAGGTAGTCGGCGATCTTCGACCCCACGGCCTTGTCCATGATGTTCTCCTCCTCGCTCTTGGTGACCATGATCACGGGCGTCGTGGGGCGCACCTCCTTGATCTTGGGAAGGGTTTCGAGTCCCGTCATGCCGGGCATCATTTCGTCGAGGATGATCAGGTCGTAGGCTCCTTCGGAAGCCATGTCGATCGCGTCGTATCCGTTGTTGCAGGTGTCCACTTCATAGCCCTTCTGCTGCAGGAACAGCACGTGGGGTTTCAGCAGTTCGACTTCGTCGTCGACCCAGAGTATTTTGACCATACCGTTATCGGATTTAGAATTTGCAAAATTAATGTTTTTATCATCAAACGCAAAAACCCCGCGGTTTATTGGCCCGGCTGCCGATTAAATGCTACCTTTACTCCGAAAAAAACAAAATAACGGTCATTGTGCTTAAAACAGAAAAATCCCGTATCGACGCGGTGGATGCTTTGCGCGGCTTTGCCGTGATGGCGATCCTGCTCGTACACAGCCTCGAACATTTTATCTTTCCGGTTTATCCGGCTTCGTCGCCTGCGTGGCTCGCGGCCCTCGACGAAGGTGTCTTTGCGGTCGTGTTCGCGCTTTTCGCAGGCAAGGCCTATGCGATCTTCGCGCTGCTTTTCGGCTTCACCTTTCATCTGCAATACGCCTCCCGGCAGAGCCGCGGCGAAGACTTCGGAGGCCGCTTTCTCTGGCGGCTGCTGTTGCTGGTGGGGTTCGCCACGCTCAACGCCGCCTTTTTTCCCGCGGGGGATGTGCTGCTGCTGTTCAGCCTCGTGGGCGTGGTGCTGTTCGCCGTCCGGCGTCTGAACGACCGGACCGTGCTGGCGCTGGCCCTGCTGTTTCTCGTGCAGCCCGTCGAATGGTACCATTGCTTCCGTGCGCTGGCCGACCCGGGTTTCGCTCCGCCCGATCTGGGCGTCGGAGCCATGTACGGCGAGGTTGCGGCCTATACGAAAGCCGGGGATTTCTGGCAGTTCGTCGCCGGGAACGTCACGCTCGGGCAGAAGGCGAGTCTGCTGTGGGCCGTCAATGCCGGACGGTACAGCCAGACGGCGGGCCTTTTCCTGCTGGGTCTGCTGCTCGGCCGTCGAGGGCTTTTCTCGGATTCGGCGGACAATGCGCGCTTCTGGGTGCGGACGCTGATCGTCGGGGCCGTTGCCTTCGTGCCGCTCCAGGCCCTGCACGGGCTTTTCGGCGAAGCGACGGCGGCCCGCATGGCTGCGACCGTGCTCGACATGTGGCAGAAACTTGCCTTCACGGCGGTGCTTGCGGCTTCGTTCGTGCTGCTCTACCGCACGGCCCGTTTCCGCCGGGTGACCGACGGCCTGCGCTTCTACGGGCGGATGAGCCTTACCAATTATATCGCGCAGTCCGTCGTCGGCGCCCTGATCTTTTTCCCGTTCGGACTCGGTCTCGCCTCCCGGTGCGGATATGCGCTGAGCCTGGTGATCGGCGTTGCGGTCTTCGTTTTGCAGGCGGCTTTTTGCCGTTGGTGGCTGCGCGGCCACCGGCAGGGACCGCTGGAAAGTCTCTGGCACCGTCTGACGTGGCTGGGCGCGAAGTGATGCGTAACGTATTGTTTCGCAGCTTTTTGCCGATTGTCGGGGCGGAAGAGGCGCAGTGCGGAATAAATAACTGATATAGAATATTTTAATTTTGGCCCGGGTTTTGCCCGATATTTGTTATCGTGTTGTGAACGTGCAGACTACACTGCCGCGGGAAAAAAGTGAAAAAAAATTGCCGATTATTGGCGGATATGTAAATAAAGCGTATATTTGCACTCCGAATCATTTTGGATGAACTTAATTTTAAATACTATATAAACATGACAAAGGCAGATATCGTAAGCGAAATCGCTAAAAGCACCGGCGTTGAGAAGGTGCAGGTGCAGGCTATCGTCGAGGCTTTCATGGAGAGCATCAAGACGTCGCTCACCCAAAAAAATAACGTGTATCTCCGTGGTTTCGGCAGCTTCATCGTGAAGAAGCGCGCCAAGAAGGTTGCCCGCAACATCTCGAAGAACACGACGATCACCATTCCCGAACACAACATCCCCGCTTTCAAGCCCGCAAAGAGCTTCGCAGCGAAGGTGAAATAACGGATAATAAGAACCTCTTAAAATTTAAGGACTATGCCAAACGGAAAGAAGCATAAGCGTCACAAGATGGCTACCCACAAGCGGAAAAAACGTCTTCGTAAGAACCGTCACAAGAAAAAGTAGGGTAGCACCTTTGTGCTAACGATAGATAAAGCTAAAGGGGCCAAGGGGTTCTTTTAGCTTTACCTATTTTCGGGTTTCCGATTTTTCGGGCGGTTTTTCCGCCTTTTTCGCGGGTTTTCCGGACGCCGGGCCCCGCGTTCTGCCGGACGTTTCCGGCATCCATTTTTCCCTTTGGAGTTCGCCGCCACTTCACAGCAAAACGCGGCTTCAGTACTAATTTCAGCCATACCGCGCCCGGTTTCCCGGAGCGCGACACACGATAGATGAACAGAGAATTAATCGTAAACGTAACCCCGACCGAGATATCAATCGCCATGTGCGAGGACAAGGTGCTCGTCGAACTGAACAAGGAGCAGTGCCAGACGGGCTTCGCCGTGGGGGACATCTACCTCGGGAAGGTGCGCAAGATCATGCCGGGACTGAACGCGGCATTCGTCAACATCGGACACGAAAAGGACGCCTTTATCCACTACCTCGACCTGGGGCCGCAGTTCCCCTCGCTGCAGAAGCTCGTCGCCTCGCAGCAGCCCGGAAAACGCGGGTTCCGCGTCGAGAGCATGAAACTCGAACCGCCCGTCGAGAAGACCGGGAAGATCGGCGAATACCTCCAGGTGGGGCAGCAGATCATGGTCCAGGTGGCCAAGGAGGCCATTTCGACCAAAGGTCCGCGCCTGACGGCCGACATTTCGCTGGCCGGCCGCAACGTGGTGCTGGTTCCCTTCACCTCGAAGGTTTTCCTTTCGCAGAAAATCCGCTCGGCGGACGAGAAGAAGCGTCTCAAGCGCATTGCCGCGGCGGTGCTGCCGAAGAATTTCGGCGTCATCATCCGCACGGCGGCCATGGAGGCCAAGGACGAGGACATCGAGCACGACATCCAGACCCAGATCGACCGCTGGCGCAAGACCTGCGCGGCGA
>OJPW01000158.1_pt1 | contig 74625 bp, 55 predicted proteins | sample 1598571 | NCBI WGS metagenome assembly OJPW01 (sample SAMN03922493, study PRJEB24848) | human gut metagenome | isolation source: stool sample | host: Homo sapiens | place: Germany | collected 2011-05
CGCTGAAGGACGCGCTGACCGCCTTCCTGGACTTCGTCCATGGCCGCCCCCTGGCGGCCCATAACGCGGAGTTCGACATCGGCTTCATCCGCGCCGGCTGCCGCAAGACCGGCCTGGACTTCGACCCCACGTACATCGACAGCCTGATCCTGGCGCAGAACCTGCTGCCGGAGCTGAACAAGCACAAGCTGGACATCGTGGCGGAGCATTTGGACCTCCCCGCCTTCAACCACCACCGCGCCGCCGACGACGCGGCCATGGTGGGCTATATGCTCATCCCGTTCTTTGAGCGCATGGAGCGGGAGATGGACATCCACCGCCTCCAGCAGATCAACGGCGAGATGCTGAAGCTGCGGCCCAGTGGCGGCAAGGCCAGCCGCCACCCCAAGCACATCATCATCCTGGCCAAGAACAAGCTGGGCCTGAAAAACCTGTACCAGCTCATCTCCGCGTCCAACCTGAAATACTTTCGCCGCGTGCCCACCATCCCCAAAACGGAGCTGATAGCCCACCGCGAGGGGCTGATCATCGGCTCTGCCTGCGAGGCGGGGGAGCTGTTCCGCGCCGTGGCCGACCATAAGGACTGGGCGGAGCTCAAGCGCATCGCGTCCTTCTATGATTATCTGGAGATACAGCCCATCTGCAACAATATGTTCATGCTCCGCAAGGGCGATGTCCGCTCCGAGGAGGAGCTGCGGGACTTCAACCGCACCATCGTCCGCCTGGGCGAAGAGCTGAACAAGCCCGTCTGCGCCACCGGCGATGTCCACTTTCAAGAGCCGGAGGATGAGGTCTACCGCCACATCCTGCTGGCCAGCAAAAAGTTCCCCGATGCCGACTCGTCCCTGCCCATCTACTTCAAGACCACCCAGGAGATGCTGGAGGAGTTTTCCTACCTGGGGGAGGAGACCGCTCACAAGGTGGTCATCGACGATCCCCGCCGCATCGCCGACCGCATCGAGGACATCGAGCTGCTGCCGCCGGGCCGCCTGTTCCCACCCCGTTTGGAGAACTCCGAGCAGGAGCTGCACGACATGGTTTGGGCCAAGTGCCACGCCCTGTACGGCGACCAGCCGCCCCAGCTTATCGTGGACCGGCTGAACGTGGAGCTCAAGAGCATCCTGGGCAAATACGACGTGGTCTATATGTCCGCCCAAAAGCTGGTGCAGCGCAGTTTGGAAAACGGCTACCTTGTGGGCTCTCGTGGTTCGGTGGGTTCAAGCCTGGTGGCCTATATGTCCGGCATCACCGAGGTCAACTCCCTGCCGCCCCATTACCGCTGCCCCCAGTGCCGGAACACCGAATTTGTCACCGACGGCAGCTACGGCTGCGGCGCGGATATGCCGGACAAGACCTGCCCCGTCTGCGGCGCGCAGTACGTCAAGGACGGCTTCGACATCCCCTTTGAAACGTTTCTGGGCTACGGCGGCGGCAAAGTGCCGGACATCGACCTGAACTTCTCCGGCGAATACCAGGCCCGCGCCCACCAGCACGCCATCGAGATGTTCGGCAAGACCCAGGTGTTCCGTGCCGGCACCATCGGCACACTGGCGGAAAAGACCGCCTTCGGCATGGTGAAGAAGTACCTGGAGGAGCGGGGCGAAACGGCCTCCAACGCGGAGCTGGACCGCCTGACCCTCGGCTGCGTGGGCGTTCGCCGCACCACCGGCCAGCACCCCGGCGGACTGGTGGTCGTGCCGGACGACATGGACGTGGAGGACTTCACCGCCGTCCAGCACCCCGCCGACGACCCCAACAGCGACACCGTCACCACCCACTTTGAATACCACTGCATGGAGGACAACCTCCTCAAGCTGGATATGCTGGGCCACGATGACCCCACCATGATCCGTATGCTGGAGGACCTCACCGGGGTCAACGCCCGGGCCATCCCCCTGGACGACCCGGACACCATGAGCATCTTCACCTCCTCCAGGGTCCTGGGCTTTGAAAACGACGAGCTGTTAGGCCCCACCGGGGCCGTGGCCATTCCGGAGTTCAACACCCGGTTCACCCGGGGCATGCTGGTGGATACCCAGCCCAAGGACTTCAACACCCTGGTGCGCCTGTCCGGCTTCTCCCACGGCACCGACGTGTGGCTGGGCAACGCCCGGGACCTGATCGTCAGCGGCACCGCCTCGGTTCTGGAAACCGTGGGCTGCCGCGACGACATCATGCTCTATCTCATCCACATGGGCCTGGACCCCAAGATGAGCTTCAAGATCATGGAGGCCGTCCGAAAGGGCAAGGTGAAAAAGGGCGGCTTCCAGGACGGGTGGGAGGACGCCATGCGGGCCCACGAGGTGCCGGAGTGGTACATCGAGTCCCTGGCCAAGATCGGCTATCTGTTCCCCAAGGCCCACGCCGTGGCCTATGTGATGATGGCCTTCCGCATCGCCTGGTTCAAGGTCCACCGCCCCCTGGCGTTTTACGCCACCTTCTTCACCGTCCGGGCCAAGGCGTTTGACGCGGAGTACTGCTGCGCCGGCATCGACGCCGTCAAGCGGAAGATCCGCGAAATCGAAAACAACAAGGACGCCACCGCCGTGGAGCAGAACCTGATGGTCACCCTGGAGGTGTGCTACGAGTTCTATCTCCGTGGCTTCCACTTTGACACCATCAGCATCTACGACTCCCAGGCTACCGCCTTCAAGATCACGGAGAACGGCCTGCTGCCCCCCTTCGTCTCCGTCCGGGGCCTGGGCGAGACCGCCGCCCTGGACACCGTGGAAAAGCGGAAGGGAAAGACCTTCATCTCCGTGGAGGAGTTCGCCGCCTGCTGCAGTAAGCTGTCCAAAACCCACATCGAGCAGCTGAAGGCCCTGGGGGCCTTTGCCGGCATGGCGGACACCAGCCAGATCACGTTTTTCTGATATGGAGTGGCGCTTTGTCTGGTCCCGCGGCGACGAGCATGAGACAGGCCGTGCCCTGTCCCGGGAAATGCTGCGCTTGTATCGGGACAAAGCCCGGGAAAAGCGGGACATCCCGCCGGATATCGGGACAGTTTTTATAGGAAATAACGGCAAACCGATGACAAATGGCTGCTATTTCAATATCAGCCACAGCCACGGTCTGGTGGCCTGCGCCGTGGCGGAGGTCCCGGTGGGCATCGACGTGGAGAAGATCCGCCCGGTATCGCCCCGGCTTTTACGCATTTTATCGCCTGCTGAACGCGAATCTGTGCGGTGTGACGAGGATTTCTTCCGCCTTTGGACCCTGAAGGAGGCCCTGATCAAGTGTCAGGGAGGTGTACTGGGCCAGGTCCGGCACGTTCATTTCCGGATCGACGGGGATTCCGTCACCTGCACCATCCCCGGCTACGCCTTCTCCGTTCTCCCGGCCCCGGAGGGCTATGCCGCCGCCCTGTGCTGGGAAAAACTGGAAGAAAACCGGCATGAAACGCGCAAAAAATGACAGGCTATTGGAAGGATGTGCATAAAAAATACCGGAACTGGCAGAAATTTTGCCGGTTCCGGTATTTTTTATGTAAGTAATCCGTATTTTTCCTTGATGCGGTCCAGCTTTTCCAACATGGGCTCCGCGGCCACCCACAGGAAGAATACCGTGGCTGCCGCGTGGACGCAGTCCACCGGGAAGCCGGTGACGTAGTACGTCAGCAGCGTTTTCCAGGTGAGGCTTTCCGCCCCGGCCCACATCAATACCGACGCCGGATTCATGATGCCGCCGTAGATCACGATGGCGCAGAAGGCGCCAAAGGTACACATGCTTCCCAGAGTTCGGCGCAAAAGTCCCTTTCGGAACAGGACTCCGGCCAAAAATCCGATAATTCCCATGCTAAACATCTGCCACGGCGTCCAAACGCCCTGGGAGAACAGCATGTTGGACACCAACATGGACAGCGCGCCCACCAGAAAACCGCTCTCGCCCCCCAGCGCTACGCCGGAGATGATGGTCATGGCCATGACGGGCTTGAACTGAGGCAGCATGAAAAATGCCGCCCGGCCTGCCACGGAGATGGCGCACAGCACCGCAATGACCACCAGCTCCCGGGCCTGGGGCCTGCGCCCCTCGAACACCAGGAAGAACGGGGCCATGCACTCCAGCAGCACCAGCACCGACATGAGGCCATACTGCCTGTTGTCCAGGTAATAGACCCCCACAAACAGGGTCACGGGGATCAGCAGCAGGATAGACACCGCCGCCGCTGCCGTCCGGCGAGACAGCCTGCGCTTTTCCGCCGGAACCTGCACCAGGTCAAGGGGCTTGGTACGGCGGCCGATGGACAGGGCCAGCACCAGCAGCAGCCCGCAGAACACCAGATACAGCCGCAGCTGCTGCCAGCCCAGAGCCGTCAGGCCGCCCTTGCCCACGGCGGCGGACAGGTCCGTGACTCCGGTGGCATACAGGAATATGGCCAGGGCCCCCGCCCCGGACACGGCGGCCAGGGCCTTGCGCCACAGGGGCAGCTTTTTGGGCTTCCAGTCCGGCGTTTCCTCCCGGGGCTCCGGCAGAGGGGGAATGTCCTCCGGCAGGGCCGGCTCCGCAGGAACCGTGCCGCCGCAGACAGCCATGACGTCCTCCGCCGTCACCGCCTGGGGCTCCAGGCTCCGGGCCATGCGGTTGGCGGCGGTGGTGTAGAAGCTGTTGCCGGAGAAGAAGGCGCGGGGAGACGCCTCCGTCACCACGCTGCCGTCAAAGAACAGGGCGCAGCGGTGGGCATAGCGGGCGCAGAACTCCACGTCGTGGCTGACCATCAGCAGCGACACCCCGCGGGCCAGCAGCGTCCGCAGAATCAGGGCGAAGGCCTGCTTGAACTCCGCATCCAGGCCCTTGGTGGGCTCGTCCAGCAGCAGGATCTCCGGCTCCAGCAGCAGCACCTTGGCCAGGGCCGCCCGCTGCTGCTCGCCGCCGGACAGGTCGTAGGGATGCCGGTCCAGCAGGTCCTCCAGGCGGCACAGAGCCACCATCCGGGCCACCCGCTCCTCCTGCTGGGGGCGGGGCGTTTTTGTGCCGGAAAATATCTCGAACAGGTCCTCCCGGACCGTTTTTTTCACAAATAAGGTCTGGGGATTCTGGGGCAGCATGCCCAGGGTCCCCTTTACGGAAATGTCGCCCCGCTGGGGCTTTTTCATGCCGGACAGCAGCTTCAGCGTGGTGCTCTTGCCCGCGCCGTTGCCGCCCAGCAGGGCCAGAAACTCCCCACGGCCCAGGGTCAGGTCCAGCCCCTTGATGACGTCGGGGCTGTCCGGCTCATACCGGAACCACACGCCCTGCACCGTCAGCACCGGCTGGCGCCGGGGGTACGTCTGCTCCCGGGGCAGCGGAACCAGCGGATGCTCCGCCGCATAGCTCCGCAGAAAATCCCGGCCCTCCCGCACGGTGACGGGACAGGGGGCCTCCGTTTCCACCGAGGCCCAGACGCGCATGGCGGCGGGCATGGCCAGAAACATCCGGTGGCCCAGGGCCTTTAGCCGGCGGCCCACGTCGTAGGGCGTGCCGGTGCACAGCAGCTGCCCCCGGTCCATTACCGCCACGGCGGTGGCCAGGGGAAAGGCCTCCTCCAGCCGGTGCTCCGTCAGCACCACGGCGGTGCCCAGCTCCCGGTTGATCTTTCCCAGCACCGCCAGGAAATCCGAGGCGGCGATGGGGTCCAGCTGGCTGGTGGGCTCGTCCAGAATCAGCACGTCCGGCTGCATGGCCATGACGGAGGCCAGGTTCAGCAGCTGCTTCTGACCTCCGGACAGCTGGGAAACGTCCCGGTAAAACCAGTCCTCGATGCCGAAGAATGCCGCCATCTCCGCCACCCGGCGGCGGATGGTGGGGGTGTCCACCCCCAGGCTTTCCAGCCCGAAGGCCAGCTCGTGCCAGACCTTGTCGGTGACGATCTGGTTTTCCGGCGACTGCTGGACAAAGCCGATGCGGGCCGCCAGCGTCCGCTGGTCCACCCGGTCCAGCGGCGTATCCCGGAACAGAATGCGGCCCTGCCGGGTCCCGTGGGGGGCCAGGGCGGGCTTCAGCTGCCGCAGCAGCGTGGACTTGCCGCAGCCCGAGGGACCGCACAGCACCAGGAACGCACCCTCCGGCACCGTCAGCGACAGGCTGTCAATGGCCCGGGCGGTCTGCCCCGGATAGGAAAAGGTCAGATTTTCGACGGTGAACAGCGCCATACCCGCGCCTCCTTTCGGTCTATGATTACCGGCGTCAGGCACAGGCCCAGATACGCCAGGTAAAAGCTGATGGAAAACGGCTGGGCCATGGCTCCCTGGAGCATGGGGAAATACCACCATTTCAGGCCCCCGGCAAGGCTTCCGCACAGCAGATACATGCCGCAGAAGCCCAGCCAGCCCAGGGCGTATTTGTCCCGGTCCTCCATGCGGTAAATGGAAAAGGCCGTCCGGCCCCGGAGGCCGTAGCCCCGGCTTTTCATGCTGTCGGCGGTTTCGATGGCGTTCTCCAGAGCCCAGGTCACCATGATGGAAAAGATGGTGACGGCCTTTCTGGCCCGCTGCCATGCGCTGCCGGTGGAGGCGTCCCGCCCGATGCAGAACTGCGCCTGGCGCACGGTTTCCAGCTGGCGGCGGAACAGGGGCACAAACCGCAGGGTCATGCTCAGCACCAGGGACAGGGCCGGGATCACCCGGCCAAACAGATACACAAATTTGTCCGACGTGATGACCCGGTTGAAGCACACGAACCACAGCACCACGGCGCACAGCATGGTCCCCGCCGCCAGACCATACAGAATACTCTCCAGCGTCAGGGGGTTGCCGGAGGGCAGATAGATGAGAATGGTGACACCCGCGTGGTTGAAGGCGGGATTCACCAGGGCCGCCAGCAGCAGCACCGGCAGGGCCACCCGCAGGTGCCTTGCCAGGGCCCGGCGGCCCTCCAGCTGCCCGGCATACAGCAGCGCCCCCAGCAGGGACACCGCCAGGCAAACCGGGTGCATCAGCACCATGGAATAGGCCAGCACCAGGGCGAAAAACAGGAAGTTCACCAGGGGATGATAGCGGGAAAAGGCGTCGCCCACGGCTCCGGCCTCCTTTCACAGAATCGTTTTGGGGACAGGCTCAGCCAGCTATGTAGCCGCCTCCTACATCATACCCCAGGTCGCAGGTATACACCCAGCAGATCACGTCGCCGGGCTGCACCTGGTACCGGGAGCAGCCGTAGTTGGGGAACCAGTCGTTGACCTTGTACATCCAGCCGGAGCCGTCGCCGACGTCGAACTCGTACAGGTTGTAGATCCCCTCGATATAGGCGGAGTTGTACATCGGCGTCCAGCTGAACTCCATGGGGATCTTCCTTTCCTTGCACACCCGCTGCAAAACGTCAAACACGCTCTCTCCCTGGGAAAACGTCACCGTAACGGCAGGCAGGATCACCCCGTCGGCGGGCACCAGCCCCCGCTTGGACTCGTCGCACTTGTCCATGTTGTTGAGGATGGTGGCGCAGGAGATGGAGATGGTGCAGGTGTCCTGGTGGGACGTATCCGGCTGAGACGTTTCCGGCTCCACGGGCTTGGGCTTGCCGTCCGGCACCGGGTCCGTCTGGTAGCGGTCCTTGCCGCCGGTGGAGGAGTCGTCCGTCCCGGGCTCCTGGGGGGCGTCGGGCGTCTCCGGCGTATTCGTATTCCCGGGTTCCTCCGGCGTATCGGGGGTATTCTGATCGCCGGTCTGCTCCACGCCGGGAGGAATGGGTGCTTCCGGACCAGTGCCGACCATCAGGTCGCAGCCGGAAAGGGACAGGGCCAGCAGCAGCGTCAGCAGCAGGGTCAACAGGACTTTGGGGAATCGATTCATCATCGAAAAACACCTCCTATCAGAGCACCGCGCGCAGGGACGTTGTGACAACGTCCCTGCGCCGGTGTATTTCCTTGGGGTTACGCGGGTTTGATGCGGGGCTTATGCCCGCTTTTTCTTTCTCTGCATCAGCAGCACAGCGGCGCCGGACAGGGCGGCAGCACCCATCCACACCAGCACCAGGCGCTCGTCTCCGGTGCGGGGAGTATCGGGCTTTTCGGGCTTGGCGGGCGTCACGGGCTGGTCGGGGGTCACGGTGACGGTGACATCGCTCATGTCGTACAGGCTGGTCTTCTGGGCCAGCAGGCGATAGTAGGCCGCCAGGGCATAGTAGCCCTGCTCGGTGGCCATGCCGTCCACGGTCTTGTCGGCCATCAGGTGGCGGAAGCCGCCGCCGGTGACATAGAAGCCGCACAGCGCGTCCACGACGCTGACGCCGCCCTTTACGAACCGGCTGTCGGCGGTGGGATCAATGCCCAGGGCCGTCAGGGCCACGATGACCTGGGCCGTGGACTCGGCGGAGGCATCGGTGCCGGGGATCTCGCTGAAGGTAGCGTCGTCGTTCTGCACGCCGGCCAGGAAGGTCAGGGCCGCGTCCACAGCCGCCTTCACCTGAGCATTTTCATAGTAGGGGGCCAGGGCCTGCACGGCCATGGCGGTCATGTCCACATCGGGGACCTGGGAGGAGGCGATGACAGGCCAGCTGCCATCCTCGCGCTGGGTATCCAGAATGGCGCGGACCAGCTTCTCCCGGGTCACGTCGCCGGAGGTGGGATAGCCGTGGCTGTCCAGCGCCAGCAGCGCCCAAACGGGACCGTTGACGCTCTGCTTGGTGATGAACGCCATGGAATCCAGACCGTCCAGCAGGCTGCGGCCGGCCACATGGGTCACGTCCTTGCCGATGGCGGTCAGGGCCAGGATCAGACGGGAATTCTCGGTGGAGCGGGAGCGGTTCAGACGGCCGTTCTCGTCCATGGCCTTTTGCACATACTCCACCACGGAGGCGTAATACGCGTCCGCACCGGGGACGTCCCGGCCGGAACGGGCCAGGCCCAGAACCGCCCACTCGCCGCCGATGGAGCCGGTGACGGGGGCGCCCTTGGAAACGATGAAGTCGCCGGTAGTCTTATAGATGTCCTGAGCGTTCAGCTCCGCCAGGCGGGCCTCGGCGGCCAGCAGCACATCGTAGTTGCCCACGCGCTCCTGGAGCTTCTGGCCCAGGGCGTTGTAGGCGGCCCGGGCAGCCTCCACGGCGGCACGGGACGCGGGGATCACGGGCTGGCCGATGGCGTCGATCAGCTCCTCCACATGGGCAACCGCCTCATCCTGGAGCTGGGCCAGCTTCTTCTCGGCAGCCAGCAGCACATCGTAGTTGCTGACCTGGGCCTTGCGCTGGTCGCTCAGGGCGTCATAGGCGGCGCGGGCGGCCTGGATGGTCTCCTCGGAGTCCAGGGTCACGGTGCCGATGGCGGCGATCTTCTGCTCCACGTCGTGGACGTACCAGCCGGTCAGAGGCAGCACCAGCTCAGGCAGACGGGTCAGGACTGCGGCGGTGGTGGAACCGTACTGGCGGTCCATGCCGGAGCGGTAGGACACGCCGCGGTGGGTGGGAATGCCGCCGAAGCCGCCCACCCGGATGGTACCGGTCAGGTCATAGCTATAGCCTTCGGCGGTCTCGGGGATGGTGACGCTCAGCAGCTGGCGAACGGGGTTGCCGCTGAAATCATACTGGCCGAAGGGGGTGCCGGGGTTGGTCTGATACTTGTTGCCCTGGGCATCCAGGTACACCAGGGAGAAATTGAAGTTGTAAACGCCGGAGATCTTCTCCTTGGGGCTTACCAGGTCGTGGAACTGGACCTTTACGGCCTGGCCGGGGACCAGCTCCGCATCCTGGGGCAGGACCTTGCCGTCGGCGTCGATGAGGTCATAGCTGACGCCCCGGGCGGTGATGACCTGGTAGGCGGCCATGCCGTCCTTCTCGATGCGGAGAATGTGGCGGCCGGTGGTCAGGCCCGTAACGGTGACCTGGCCGTTTTCATCCACGGAAACGCCCTGGCTGGTGAAGCCGTTGAAGGTCATCTTATCGGTGACGGTGGAGCGGGCCACGGTAACGGTGCAGCCCTCCTGGGGAGTGAAGCTGTAGCTGGCGCCCTGGGTACCCACATAGAACAGGATGTCGTGCTCGGCATCCAGATACTTCTGCTCGTCCTTGGTGATGTTCACGGTGGGACGGTCGATGAAGGTGTTGGTCTGGATAGAGGAGCCGTCGGCACCCACGGACACCACGAACACGCCGGTGAACTCCGGCCAGATGGCGCTGAAGTCCTTGCCGCCCATACCCTGAACGAAGGTCATGGCGTCATAGGTCACCTGGACGATGGCGGTGCCCGGGTGGTTGGCGGTCATGGTGGCCAGGCAGGAATTGTTGGCGTCGGGGGTGATGGTCACCACGTCGCTGTCGCCGCCGTCCAGGCTCAGCACCTGATAGTGCGCGTCGGGCAGGGCGATCTGGCTGTTCATGAAGCTCTCGATGGCCTGCCAGTTACGCAGCACGTTCAGCTCGTAGGTCTGGCCGGCATCCATGTTCAGGTAGCCCTGGCGGTTGATGTTCAGGTAGATGTTGCCCAGGTCATACACGTTCTTGTCGAAGCGGTGCACGATATCGCTGCTGAACGCGTCGCCCATGTGCAGGTCGTCCCGGGTCACAGCCAGCTCCTGGCCGCCGGTGAATTTGCCGAAGGTCCAGTAGGTGACGCCGTCGGGATTCTGGGCCCGCAGGAACTGCTGACTGCCGGTCTCCGGCAGGCGGAAGGAGGCGGTCATGGTGTCGCCCTTGGTCTCCTGGGAAACGGGCTCCAGGAAGGTATAGCTATAGTAGCTGCCGAAGGTGCCCATCCGCAGGGTAGAGCCGGCGGGGGCGGTGACGGTGACGTCCAGGGCCTTGGGGATGGACAGGCCGAAGCTCTTGGCGCCGCAGTCCACGGTCTGCTTGCTGGACATGGCGGTGGTAATGGGCAGATAGGTCTCGGCCTTCTCGCCCAGGGGGGTCAGGGTGATGCTGAGACTGCCGCCCTCCAGGAACAGGCAGGAGGTGCGGGTATTGCCATAGGTTGTGGACACGCCGGTCTTGGCCTGCAGGTCCGTGCCGTCGGCGGCGGTAACGGTGACGTCGACGGAGTAATCCGTGCCCTCCACCCAGCTGTAGCTGTCGTTGGTGGCATAGATCTCATAGACGCGGTTCAGGGTGAACACGTTGTCCTGATTGGCCTTCACGGTCAGCACCAGGCTGCCGTTGCACTGGCCCTCGGCGTTGTAGCCCTCCACCAGATAGTCGCCGGCCGGCAGCTTGGTGTTCATCATCAGCTTATAGCCGTCGGCCTCGGGGGTCACATTGGCCAGCAGGTTCCGGTCTCCCTTGACGCCATCGGCGAAGTCATACAGCTTCAGGGACGCCAGCTGTGCATTGTGCAGGCCCTTGAAGGAGACGTCCATGTCGCCCTGGGGCGCGTCACCCTCCTGGGACACGGTGACGGTGTAGGTGGTGGGGGTGATGGCGGGGGACCACTCGGTGGCCGCCGCCTTGTCGCCGCAGCGGATGGTCAGGACGGTGCCGTTATGGACGGGCACGGTCTCCACCCGGCGGTAGTCGGTGCCGTCGGCGGTGAGATACACCTGGTTGTTCTTGTTGGAGGCGGTGGCCGTCATCCGGATGCCGGTGACGCCCTGGGGCAGGGTCAGGGTGTAGGCGGTCTTGTCGGAGGCGAAGTCGGGAGTCAGGACGCCTTCGCTGAAGGACAGGGCCGCCAGGCTGGTGTCGCTCTGGGTGTTCCAGTCGCCGCCGATGTCCGCGCCGTAGCCATTGGTGGTGTACATCACGCGGATGATATCCCCGGCGAACAGCTTGTCCCCGGCCTTGATGTCCTTGAACCCAACGTTGATGAACCAATCGTTCAGGGTTCCCATCCAGCCGGAGGCTTCGCCGCCGTCACCGGCGGACAGGCCGTTGATCTCGCTGATGTAGCCGGACTCCGCGCCGGTCTGGGAATAGGTACCCAGGGCGCTGACGATGCAGTCCATCATGGAGGACCCGGGGGCCAGGTCCACCCACTTGTCCACCAGCGTGCCATCCCAGGCAGCGCCGTCGGCCTTTGCGTAGGTCGTGTTTTCCACAACGACCCGAACCTGGCCGTCGTGGTTCTCTGCTGCCCAGACAGTGGTGGGTACCAGGCTCAGTACCATCATCAATGCCAGCAGCAGAGAAACGATGCGTTTCTTCATATGCATTTTCCTCCTGTAAAAAATTTATGCCCAGCCGTTTCCGGCAAGTCAACGGAGTGTGTCTGCGGCGGAGGAAAAGCAGATACACGCCCGCTGCAAAAACCGCCGGTACATCCCCTGAAAAAGGGAGACACCGGCGGCGCATGGTTCCTGTCTGCGCCCAACGAAGATAACGCCCGCCGCGCTGAATGCCCTCCGCCGTGCAATTCTCCTGCCTCGCGCCGTGGAGCCGATGGCTCCTCGTTTGCATCCTACCTTCTCAGGGGACTGCCCCCAATGGCGGACTTTCGTCCCGGCGGCCAAGGCCGCTTCGGTGCATTCTTGCGCCCACAGTGCCGTTCGCGTGGGGTTCTTTCGCCCCGTTTCTTTCAGGCTGGCACCTGGCCGTTTTCCGGCCTTTGCGGTACCCGCCGCACAGCATCCTCGGACATGATTCGATTATCCGGCTCTGCGTTCTCGCAAAGCCATGCTTATCATACAGCATCCGGCAGGAAAAGTCAACGGTCCGCCCCATGCAAAACGGCTGTGTATTGCAGGACTGCAAAAAACCGCCGCAGCGGCGCGGAGTCCCCTTGTTTTGCCGGAAAAAAAGATGTATAATCAAGGCCAGTGGGACAGGGCGAGAAAACCGCGGGATGCTCCCCGGGAAAGCCTGTCCGCATCCGTCAAAGAAGCAAAGGAAGAGCACTGTCATGGAAATTTTGCACGAGATCAACCCGGCGCTGGAGGCTCTGGCGTACTTAGGCTCCCGGGCCAACGGCCATACCCTGGACCGGCTGGAGGAGCGCTTACAGGCCCGGGGCGTCCGGAAGGCGGAGCCCTTCCATCGGGCCAGCGCCGCCCTGCGGGAGCTGCTGCAGGACCTGGACGCGGAGGTTTCCGTCCCGGCAGAGACCCTGCAGCGTCTGTTCGGCGACATCAAGGGCTTTTCCTACAGCACCATCGGGTCCTATAGTCCGGCTTTTCTGTTCTTCTATCCCATGCTGTCCCGCCGGCAGGACTTTGAGACCCTGATGCAGCGGATGGAGCGCCTGACGCCGGACGAGACGGCGCGAAACATGATGATCTCACTGAGCCTGGAGGAGCAGTCCGGTTCTGCCGCCGGGGCCGCCGCAAAGCTGGTTTCCCGGGTGCTGGCGCTGACGATCCCCACGGAGAGCCGCCTGGCTCTGCTGGAAATCCACCAGAATTACCGGACTCTGCTGCCGGAGATCGCAGCCTGTCTGCGCCCGGCCATAGCGGCGCTGGAGACGGAGTCCGGCCGCATCCAGGAGATCATAGAGGTCTTCTGCCGGGAGGTGGAGGGCCTGGGGACGGAGAGCTATCTCCGGGAGACCTCCAGCCTGGCCATCACGCCGGAGGTGCATTATCACCTGATCCCCTTTCTGATGGGACCGGATACCAACCTCTCCATGGAGCAGGAGGACGGCAGCGTGCTGATCTGCTGCGGAGTCCTGCGGCTGTCGCTGCGGCGCACCCTGGCGGAAAACAGCAGCGCCTCCCAGGTATATGACGCCATCCGGATCATCGGGGACAAGACACGGTTTGACATTCTCTGTTATCTGAGGGATCATCCGGCGGTCTACGGTCAGCAGCTGTGCAACCATTTCAGCCTGGCCCGCAACACCATTCACCACCATATGAGCAAGCTGGTGAATGCGGGGCTTGTTACCTGCCTGGTGGAGGGAAACCGTATTTATTACACCACGGACCGGGAGCACCTCTCCTATTTGCTGAACCAGCAGCGGCAGCTGCTGATCGGCGGAGAGGATACGGAGCAGCAGGAAAAATAAAACCGGCAGGAATGCCGCCGGCGCAGGGTTTGCCGCGCCGGCGGCATTTTTTTTGCAGGGTAAACACATGGCCGCACCTGTAGGCGCGGCCATGTGTTTACCAGCGCCGCTTTTTCTTTTCGCCCTCCCGGCGCTGGAAGGGCTTGTCGATGAGGATGATGTCCTCTCCGAACCGCTGGACGCAGTCCCAGGGAATGTAATAATCCTCGCCCCGGCCGAACAGACCGAAGAACCGGCAGGGGCCAAAGACGATCAGGGCCTTGACGGTCCCCTCCGGGATGCAGAGCTCCAGGTCTCCCACGCAGCCCAGACGGCTGCCGTCGCAGATGTTGATGACCTCCTTGCGGCGCAGCTGTGAAAATCGGCACATCATGGTCTCCACCTCAGCTCCAGCCTATGCGCCTTCCGGCGCGTCCTATGCCATCAGATCACCGCGTCCACGGGGATGCCGCCGCCCGTGGCCGCCGTGAACCGGCGGGTGACAAAACTGTTATATCATCTTTAAGGAATCTTAAAGGTTCCCCCCTTGTTTCTTTAACTGTTTTTCTTTATACTGAATTTTGTGAACAGGGACAGCTGATCGGAAGCTGTATCGCCAAAAAAAGAGCCGCTCTTGACAGGGAGCAGCAGATCATATATACTAAGTGTATCAACCATCTTGATACAGTTGCGCCTGTGCGCACAGAGAAAGGAAAGCGCCTATGGAGACGTTAAAGACCATCAATTTTATCATAGCGGTTATTTTCTTCGTCTGCTATACCTATCAGTTTTTGTATATCCCGGTGCCCTGGCTGCGGAAGGAGAAGCCCCACGGCCCGGCCAAGGCCAACCGGTACGCCGTTCTGATCTGCGCCCGGAACGAGCAGCGGGTCATCGGCGACCTGATCGCCAGCCTTCGGGGGCAGACATATGACCAAAGCCTGCTGTCCATTTTCGTGCTGGCGGACAACTGCACCGATGACACGGCCATGGTGGCCCGGGTGGCCGGGGCCCATGTGTATGAGCGGTTCAACCAGGTGCGGGTGGGCAAGGGCTACGCCCTGCAGGAGCTGCTGGAGCATCTGGAGCAGGATTATCCCCGGGGCTTTGACGGATACTTCGTGTTTGACGCGGACAATATTCTGGCTCCCAACTATGTGGAGGCCATGAACCGGACGTTTTCCGACGGACACGAGATCGTCACCAGCTTCCGCAACAGCAAGAATTACGGCGACAACTGGATCAGCGCCGGTTATGCCCTGTGGTTCCTGCGGGAGAGCCGGTATCTCAATCACGCCCGGTTCCTGCTGGGCACCAGCTGCGCCGTGTCCGGCACCGGGTTCCTGTTCAGCCGACAGGTGCTGGAGGAGACGGGGCCCTGGCCCTTCCACCTGCTGACGGAGGATATCCAGTTCTCCGTGGACCAGGTGACCCGGGGACGGAAGATCGCCTTCTGCCCCGACGCGGTGCTGTATGACGAGCAGCCCACCACCTTCCGCCAGTCCTGGAACCAGAGGCTGCGGTGGTCCAAGGGGTATTTGCAGGTATTCCGGGGCTACGGCGCCAGGCTGCTGCGGGGCGCGGCCCGGGGGAGCTTCTCCTGCTACGACATGGCGGCGGCCATTATGCCGGCCTTCGTCCTGTCGGCCACGGCCATCGTGTGCAACGTGACGGCGGCGGTGCTGGGAGCCATTCGGGGGGCGGATCTGACCATTGCCCTGTGGTCTGTGGGGCAGATGCTGCTGAACATGTATCTGACGCTGTTTATCCTGGGGGCCATCACCACCGTTACCGAGTGGCGGCGGATCCATACCAAGGCGGTGAAGAAGGTGATCTACGCCTTCACCTTCCCGCTGTTTATGTTTACTTATATTCCCATCTCCTTTGCGGCGCTGTTCAGCAAGGGGGAGTGGAAGCCCATCGAGCACCGGGTCAGCGCCGCGTCCCTGCGGGGCCGGGGCCGGGAGGAGCTGCTGCCCTTCTGACCGGCAGTCTGCCGCCGGTGCAATCCGAGAAATGAGAGGCGATCACCATGTACACCATCCTGGTCTGTGACGACGAAAAGGATATCGTATCGGCGCTGAATATTTATCTCAGTGCCGAGGGCTATCGGGTGCTGACGGCCTTTGACGGGCCGGAGGCCCTGCGGCTGCTGGACCGGGAGGAGGTACACCTGGTGCTGCTGGATGTGATGATGCCGGGAATGGACGGCATCACCGCCATGACCCGGCTGCGGCAGAGCCGGAATCTGCCGGTGATCCTGCTGACGGCCAAGTCCGAGGACACGGACAAGGTGCTGGGGCTGAATATGGGAGCCGACGACTATGTTACCAAGCCCTTTAACCCCGTGGAGCTGCTGGCCCGGGTCCGGTCCCAGCTGCGGCGGTATATGACTCTGGGCGGAGGCCATGTGGCCCCCACCGCCGTGACCATCGGCGGAGTGAGCCTGGACGACAATGCCAAGACCGTCACCGTGGACGGGGACACCGTGAACCTGACGCCCCTGGAATACGACATTCTGCGGCTGCTGATGCAGCATCCGGGGAAGGTGTTCTCGCCCCACGAGATCTATCGCCGGGTGTGGCATGAGGACCCGGCGGCGGACAATCCCGTGGCCGTCCACGTGCGGCACATCCGGGAGAAGATCGAGATCAACCCCGCAGAGCCCCGGTATCTGAAGGTGGTGTGGGGCAAGGGGTACAAAATGGAGGGGGCGGCGCAATGAAAAAGCTGCTGGAAAAGCCGTGGGCCAAGGCCCTGGCCTTTCTGCTGACCCTGCTGCCGGGCACGGCGGCGGTGTATGGCGGCGTCGAGCTGGTATACATATGTGTCTATAACATGCATACGGACAGGCGCCTGGATATGCTGTGGGCCGTGACGGCGGTGTGCGCCGTGGCCGCTGCGGCAGCCCTGGTGTTCTCCCTGTCGGCGGCGGGACACTGGCCGGGCCATGAGGGCATCCATCTGACCTGGGTGGAGAAGATCCCGGTGGACCTGTTTGTGCTGGGGTTGACCTGCGTGTGGTACATCTATCTGGACGCCGTGTACTATCCATCCGCCACGCTGGGCCTGGCGGTATTTGTGGCGCTGGCGTATCTGTTCGTGCTGGCGTTTACGGCCCGGTGCAAGGCCGGGACCGTGCTCAGCGACCTGCTGGCGCTGCGGCTGCTGCGGCTTTTCAGCCGGGGGGCCGTGTGGACCTGGCGGCACCTGCGGCGGCTGTTTCTGGGCCTGCCTCTGGCGTGGAAAACGGCGGCGGTGCTGCTGGCCGTTATGGCGGCGGACCTGCTGATCTTCGCCTATGGCATGGACGGGGGGCAGGCGGCGCTGTATGTGACGCTGCACCTGGTGCTGCTGGGGGCGGCCATCTGGCAGGTGCTGGCCCTGCGGCAATTGCAGCAGGGAGGCGAGAAGCTGGCGGAGGGGGACTTCTCCCATCCCGTGACCCTGAGCCGGGGGGCGCTGCCGGAGCTGAAGCGCCATGCGGAGAACCTGAACTCCGTGCAGGCGGGCATTCAGCGGGCTGTGGAGGAGAAAATGAAGTCCGAGCGGCTGAAAACCCAGTTGATCACCAACGTGTCCCACGATATCAAGACGCCGCTGACGTCCATCGTCAGCTATGTGGACCTGCTGAAAAAGGAGGAGATGCCCTCCGACGCGGCGCGGGGATATCTGGCGGTGCTGGACCGGCAGTCTCAGCGGCTGCGGAAGCTGACGGAGGACCTGGTGGAGGCGTCCAAGGCATCCACGGGGAATATACCGGTATCGCCGGCCCCTACGGACCTGAACGTGCTGCTGAGCCAGGTGTGCGGCGAGTATCAGCAGCGGCTGGAGGACCAGGTGCTGGAGCCGGTGCTGGCTCTGTGCCAGCCGGGGCCGGTGGCCATGGCCGACGGGCGGCTGCTGTGGCGGGTGCTGGACAACCTAATGAGCAACATCTGCAAATACGCCATGCCCGGGACAAGGGTGTATCTGTCCACGGAGGCGGGAGAGGACGGCGTGCGGATGGTGGTGAAGAATATCTCGCGGTATCCGCTGAATATCTCCGCCGACGAGCTGACGGAGCGGTTCGTCCGGGGGGACAGCTCCCGATCCACCGAGGGCAGCGGGCTGGGGCTGTCCATCGCCACCAGCCTGACCGCCATCCAGGGCGGCGACTTCCGACTGACCATCGACGGCGACCTGTTCAAGGTGACGCTGACGCTGCCCCGGGCGGAGCAGGAGGAAAAACAGGAATAACGGCGCATGAAAATACCCTCCGGCGGAGTGAAAACCGCCGGAGGGTGATTTTTATGTGTTGGCACAGCGGGACAGAAACTGCCGGGTGCGCTCCATCCGGGGATGGTCCATGACCTGACGGGGGTCCCCCTGCTCCACGATGACGCCGCCGTCCATGAAGATCAGCCGGTCCGCCACGTCCCGGGCGAAGGCCATCTCGTGGGTCACCACGATCATGGTGGTGCGGCGGCCGGCCAGCTGGCGGATGACCCGCAGCACCTCGCCGGTAAGCTCCGGGTCCAGGGCGGAGGTGGGCTCGTCGAAGCACAGCACGTCCGGCTCCATGCACAGGGCCCGGGCGATGGCCACACGCTGCTTCTGGCCGCCGGAGAGCTGATGAGGGTAGTGCCCGGCCCGGTCTGACAGGCCCATCTGGTCCAGCAGGTCCAGCCCCCGGTCCCGGATGTCCTGCTCCGTCTCGCCGTCCCGCCGGGCCAGCCGCCGGGCCAGAGTCACATTTTCCAGGGCTGTGTACTGGGGGAACAGGTTGAAGTCCTGAAAGACCAGGCCGAAGTGCAGCCGCTTCCGGCGCAGGTCCCGCTCCCGGTCCGGAGGCCGGGACGCATCCAGCAGGGGCTCTCCCCGCAGGGAAATGACACCGCCGTCGGGGCGCTCCAAAAAGTTCAGGCACCGCAGCAGGGTGGTTTTGCCGCTGCCGGAGGAGCCGATGACGGACAGCGTTTCACCCTCCGGCAGCTGGAAGCTCACATCCCGCAGCACCCGGGTGCCGCCGAAGGCTTTCTCCAGGTTCTCGACGCTTAAATATGCCATGGCGGCCTCCTTTACCGGAAATAGCTGAGACGGCGCTCCAGATACCGGAACAGCAGCGTCAGCAGCCCCACGAACAGCAGATAATATATCCCTGTATAGAACAGGGGCCAGGTGATCCCGGCGGACTTCACATAGTCCTCGCCGGCCTTGGTCAGCTCCACAATGGCGATGATCCGGGCCAGGGAGGTGTCCTTTACCAGGGTGATGATCTCATTGGACATGGGGGGCAGGATCCGCTTGACCACCTGCAGAAGCGTGACCCGGAAGAAGATCTGCCGCCGGGTCATGCCCAGCACCTGTCCTGCCTCCCGCTGGCCCGCCGGGATGGCCTGGATGCCGCCCCGGTAGATAACGGAGAAGTAGCAGGCGTAGTTCAGCACAAAGGCCACGATGCACGCCAGTATCCGGTGGCTGCCCCAGATGTTCCGGCCCAGCCACAGGCCCGGACCGTAAAAGATGATGATCAGCTGCAGCACCAGAGGCGTTCCCCGGATCACCCACACCAGGGCGTCGAACACCGCCCGCACCGGGCGGCACCGGCTCATGGACCCCAGGGCCACCAGCAGCCCCAGGGGCAGGGAGAACGCCAGCGTCAGCCCGAACAGCACCGCCGCCTGACGCAGCCCCTGAAGCAGGGAAAGGGTAACGGTCCAGAACATGGCGTTATGCGGCGGGAACCACCACCACCTGAGCATTGCGGCAGTAGGCGGGGGTGCAGGTCATGGCGTTCTGCACGCCGTCGGTCAGGGTCATGCCGTTCCACACCACGTCGATGGCCTGGCTGTTCAGCTCGTTGACCTTCTGGCCCCAGTCGATGACCACAAATTCCACCTCCACGCCCAGGCGCTGGGCCACCAGCCGGGCAAGCTCCGCGTCGAAGCCGGTCCACTGGCCGCTGTCGTCCTTGTAGTCCATAGGCGCAAACTCCGTGATGCCCACCACCAGGGCGCCCTTGTTCTGAATGTAGGCCACGTCACCGGCGGCATCCTGGGTATAGCTGGTCTGGGGCAGCTCTACCAGCAGGTCCTCCCGAACGCCGAACTGCCGGGCCAGCTTCTGGGTGGTGCCGTCCCGGTAGGCATCCCCCAGGACCTCGGTGATGAAGTCCGCCAGGTCGGAGCCCTGGCGGCAGCCGATGCCGTATTCCTCCTCCGTGAGGCTGTCGGTATAGGTGAGGTCGGGATAGCTGGTGTCGGGTCCGATCATGGCGCCGGCCATCAGCAGGTCAATAACGACGGCGTCGGAGGTCCCGGCGGCTACCTCCATCAGGGCGGCTGCCTGATCCTGGACACTGTTGACGGTCCAGCCCTTTTCCTTGGCCACCTCCTCGCCGGCGGAACCGGCCTCCACGGCATAAATCGTGTTCTTGGCGCCGGTCTTCTGGCCGCAGGCGGACAGAGCGGCGGTGACGGCCAGCAGCAGGAGCAGACAGACTCCGCGTTGAATGATGTTCTTCATGATTTCCTCCATTCCCCGGCCCCTATCGCCGGGCGATTTAGTATGCTAATACACTACCACGCTACTGAGATAAAGTAAAGACGGAATAACCACCAAATTTACCCCTATGGGGCCGGGGTGTTTTGCACGGAAAACACAAAACGACAAAATGTCCGCACAAAGCGGACGTTTGACTGCGATTGACGGCGGCGGCCCCGGGGCATGCTAACCGGGAAAGGAGGCGCACATGGACATTTTTGACGGATTGTCCGCTCTGGGCGGACTGTGCCTGTTTTTATTCGGCATGAGCATCATGGCCGAGGCTCTCCAGCGCCGGGCAGGCGGACGGCTGGGAGGACAGCTGCGCCGCATGACCCGCAGCCGCTGGGCGGGCTTTTTCACGGGTCTTGCGGTGACGGCGGCGGTGCAGAGCTCGTCGGCGGCTATGGTGATGGTGGTGGGATTCGTGAACTCCGGACTGCTGACCCTGGGTCAGGCGGTGGGGGTCATCATGGGCACCAATGTAGGCACCACGGTGACGCCCTGGCTGCTGAGCCTGGGCGGACTGGAGGGGGGCGGTTTTCCGGGACGGCTGCTGCGGCCTGCGGGCTTCGTGCCCCTGCTGAGCCTGTGGGGCATCATCGCTTATCTGTCCAGGAATGGCCGCCGCCGGGATACCGGCCAGGCCCTGCTGGGCTTTGCCACATTGATGCAGGGAATGGAGCTGATGTCCGGCTCTGTGGCAGGACTTGCCCAGGCAGAGGGCTTCCGCCGGCTGTTTACGGCCTTTACGGACCCGCTGCTGGGGTTGCTGGCCGGGGCGGTGCTGACGGCGGTGATCCAGTCCAGCTCCGCCTCCGTGGGGATATTGCAGGCCCTGGCCGCCAGCGGTCAGGTTACGGTGGGCGCCGCTGTGCCCATCATTATGGGGCAGAACATCGGCACCTGCATCACGGCCATGCTGTCCTCCGTGGGGGCCAGCCGCAATGCCCGCCGGGCGGCGCTGGTCCACCTGCTGTTCAACCTTACCGGGGCCGGGGTGTGGCTGGCGGTGTTCTGGGTGGTGAAGGTGCTGGCGGCTCCGACGATGCTGGCCCGTCCCGTGACTCTGCCGGGGGTGGCGGTAATCCACACGGCCTTCAACCTGCTGTGTACGATGCTGCTGTTTCCGGCGGCGGGACTGCTGGAGCGGGCGGTGCTGCGGCTGCTGCCGGGTGAGGACGGGGAGAAGGGGACGGAGCTGGACCCCCGGCTGCTGGCGGCCCCGGCGGCGGCCCTGGAAAAATGCCGGGAGCTGGCCGGGGACATGGCGGCCCTGGCCCGGGATAACCTGCGCCGGGGCGTGGCTGCTCTGACGGAGGTGCAGCCTGCTTCGGCAAAGGAGCTGCGGCGGCAGGAGGAGCGCATCGACCGGATGGAGGACGTGCTGGGGACATTCCTGGTGCGGCTCAGCGGCCAGACGCTGACCCGGCGGGCCAACGCCCGGGCGGCGGAGCTGCTGGCGCTGATCGGCGATTTTGAGCGGCTGGGGGATCACGCCATGAACCTGTTGGAAAGCGGGGAGGAGCTGCGGGACAAGGACATTTCCCTGCCCGCCGAGGACCGCCGGGAGCTGCGGGTGCTGACGGACGCCGTGGAGGAGATCGCGGACCTGGCCCTGGACGCCTTCCGACGGGAGGACCCCGCCGCCCAGGCGGAGGTGGAGGCCCTGGAGCAGGTCATCGACGGCCTGAAGGAGCAACTGCGGTCCCGGCGCATCCGGCGGATGCAGCAGGGGAGCGGCACCATGGAGCTGGGCTTTGTATGGTCCGACGTGCTGACGGACCTGGAGCGGGCGGCGGACCATTGCAGCAACATTGCCGGGTGCGTGGCGGGGCTGCCCGACGGGAACCAGGGGCTTCATGCCGCCCAGACGGCCCTGCGGCAGCAGGACCCGGCGTTTGAGGACCGGGTCCGCCGCTATGCGGAAAAGTATCGGGTATGAAAAACTACTCCGGCGCAGGCACCGCCTGCGCCGGTTCAACTTATGGGCAATAAGAATCCTAAGGCGTAAAAAACCTCTTAAGGGGCTTTGTCAGACCCCTTTACCAGCCCTTCCGGCGTGACTCCGGGACATTCTGTAGAATCATCCGGGAAAACCTCCTGATGGATTGATAATGGGCCCGACGGCTATTTCGTATTCGCTAAGCGCCTCAATTCAGATGTACAGCCTGCAGCCGCTATAGCCGCATAGACAGGGAATATGGCAAAGGGCAATAGATCCGTGGGAAACTCGAAAGGCTGTTTGAAACTGTCGAAGAAAATATCATGGGGCACGAATGTAAATGCAACCAAGCATATGAAGGGCAGCATCAGTAGTTCGAACAAGAGAAATGACACATATAGCTTTCGGGCAGCTTTCATTTTCTCAACCCGGTACTTGGCAACCGTATGGGGGTCTCCATCCGGATTCAGTTCCGCCACCAGAAGATCTGCCCCTATGACCAGGGTCCTTCGGGATATATCGGAAATCTTTCGTTCTTCTTTGCCGCAGGGGCTGTCGTAGCCAAGCGTAGATCCTCGTCCTGCCTGAAATCGGCCAAACAGATAATAGTCATGGGGGCACCGTTCCGACTTCTGAAAGGTGATCCGCCATATAGAAAATAGGATCTCCTGAAAATCCACAGGCTTATATCCGTTCTGGACATGTTCTGCCAGCTCTCGTTCCACAGCGCCGGTCCGCCAGGTCGGAATATAAAATAGTTTGCTGAATTTGCTGCTTTTTTTCATATGAATTCCTTCCTTGGCGAGGGAAATTTCCACATCCCGTTTCGACGATTATTTGCTATAAGCATACCATAGTACACGCTGATTGGCAATCATTTTTTCACTGGCCGGGGCCGGAAAAGGAATCGCACCGGAAAAAACCCGGTTTTAGGCAGGGGAGGGCTTGAGAAATTGGGACATATCCTGTACAATATAATTTTACAGGCATACAAAGGGGGGATTCCCATGAAACGATATCGTCGCCGGGCGCTGTGTCTGCTGCTGGCGGCGGCGCTGCTGCTGGGCGGCTGCGCCGGACCCACGGCAGGGAAGGACGACGGCAGACTGCGGGTGGTTTGCACCCTGTTTCCTTACTATGATTTTGTCCGGGCCATCGGCGGCGACCGGGTGGAGCCGTATCTGCTGGTGACCGCCGGGCGGGAGGCCCACAGCTTCGAGCCTACGCCTCTGGATGTGATCCGCATCTCTGAGGCGGACGTGTTTCTCTGCAACGGCGGCGAAAGCGAGGAATGGGTAGAGGACATTCTGTCCGCTGCCGGGGAGAACATCGGCTCTGTGGTCCGTATGATGGACCACGTGGACGCCCTGGGTGAGGAATTTTCCGAGGGCATGCAGGGCGGCCACGACGATCACGACGGCCATGACCACGACGGCCACGAGGAGCACATCGAATACGACGAGCATATCTGGACCTCGCCCCGCATTGCCATGGACCTGTGCCGGGTCATCGCGGATACCCTGTCCCAGGCGGACCCGGACCACGCGGCGGAGTATCAGACGCGGCTTGCGGCGTATGTGCAGGAGCTGGCGGACCTGGACCAGGCGTTCCGGGACACGGTGGAAGGAGGCCGCCGCCGCCTGCTGGTGTTCGGCGACCGGTTCCCGCTGCTGTATTTCTGCCGGGAGTACGGCCTGGACTACCGGGCGGCCTTCCACGGCTGCTCCGGCGACACGGAGCCGTCTCTGGCTACGCTGAAGTACCTCATTGACAAGGTGCGGGCGGAGCAGATTCCGGTGGTGTACACCATCGAGCTCAGCAGCCAAAAGGTGGCCTCTGCCATTGCCGAGACCACCGGGGCCAGGATCCTGACCTTTCACTCCTGCCAGACCCTGACCCGGCAGGAATTTGACCGGGGGGAGACGTACCTCTCCCTGATGTGGAAAAATGTGGACGTACTGAAGGAGGGGTTGTCATGAGCGAACCCAAGATACTCATAGACTGCCGTGACGCGGCCCTGGGCTATGAGGGCCGCCCCATCTGGGAGCATCTGTCGTTCCGGGTGCGCCGGGGGGATTATCTTTGCATCGTGGGGGACAACGGCTCCGGCAAGTCCACCCTGCTGAAAAGTCTGCTGGGCCTGCTGCGGCCCCTGTCCGGGGAAATCCACCTGGACGACAGTGTGCGCCGGGGGGCCATCGGCTACCTGCCCCAGCAGACCCGGGCGCAGAAGGATTTCCCCGCCACCGTCAGCGAGGTGGTGCTGTCGGGCTTCCTAAGCGCCCGGGGCTGGAAATTTTTCTACACACCGGCTCAGAAATCCCAGGCATTGCAGCACATGGGCAAGCTGGGCATTCTGGAGCTGAAGGACCGGTGCTACCGGGAGCTGTCCGGCGGCCAGCAGCAGCGGGTGCTGCTGGCCCGGGCTCTGTGTGCGGCAGGGGATCTGCTGGTGCTGGATGAACCGGTGACGGGACTGGACCCCGCTGCCGCCGACGACCTGTACCGCACCCTGCGGTATCTCAACCGCACCGAGGGCATGGCCGTGGTGATGGTGACCCACGACATCCGCAGCGCCCTGCGGGACGCCACCGCCATCCTGCACGCCGGACGGAACCAGTGGTTCCTGGGCACGCCCCGGGAATATCTGGCCTCGCCCTACGGAAAACGCTTCGGAGGTGACCTGTCATGAGCCTGCTGCTGGAAATGTTTACCTATCCCTTTATCGTCCGGGCCTTCGTGGTGGGGATTCTGGTGTCCCTGTGCGCGGCGCTGCTGGGGGTGCCCCTGGTGCTCAAGCGGTATTCCATGATCGGCGACGGCCTGAGCCATGTGTCCTTCGGGGCCCTGTCCATCGCCGTGGCCTGCGGCTGGGCCCCGCTGCCGGTGTCCATCCCGGTGGTGATCTTGGCGGCCCTGGGCCTGCTGCGGCTGACGGAAAACAGCCGCATGGGGGCCGATGCCGCCATTGCCGTGGTGTCCGCCTCGTCCCTGGCTGCCGGCGTCATTGTCACCAGCCTGACCACCGGCATGACCACGGACGTGGACAGCTATATGTTCGGCTCCATTCTGGCCATGGACCGGTCGGACGTGGCCCTCAGCGCCGGACTGTCGGCGGCGGTGCTGCTGCTGTTCGTGCTGTTTTACCACAAGCTGTTCGCCATCACCTTCGACGAGAGCTTCTCCCGGGCCACCGGTGTGCGGGTGGGGCTGTACAATACGTTCCTCTCCGTGCTGACGGCCCTGACCATCGTGCTGGGAATGCGGATGATGGGGGCTATGCTGATCTCCAGCCTGGTGATCTTCCCGGCCCTGTCCGCCATGCGGGTGAGAAAGAGCTTCCGGGGCGTGGTGATCCTGGCGGGGATCCTGTCCGTGACCTGCTTCTGCGCGGGGCTCACCGCATCGTATCTGCTCAGCACCCCGGTGGGCGCCACGGTGGTCATCGCCGACCTGCTGACGTTTCTGGTGTGCAGCATAGTGGGGAAGAAATAGATAAACGCTCCCTGTCAAAGAACCCCCGCTTTCACGCGTGAAAGCGGGGGTTCTTTGACAGGCTGAGGGCGGGGACGCTTGTGCGTTCCGGCCCTTTTCCGGTTTACAAACGGCTCACAGGCTGACGCCGCCGTCGGCGGATCGGGCGTCCTTCAGCAGGGGGGCGATGCGGTCCAGCAGGGCGCGGACCTGCTGGGGGCAGCGGCCGATGTAGCGGGCGGGGTCCATCAGCCGGTCCAGCTCCGGCCGGGTCATGCCGAAGGCCGGATCACCGGCCAGACGGTCCAGCAGGTCGCAGGGCTCACCGTCCTTCATCCGGGCGGTGGCGGCCATGGAGTGTACCCGCACCCGCTCGTGGAGGTCCTGCCGGTCGCCGCCGCGCTTGACGGCCTCCATCATCAGGTTCTCCGTGGCCAGGAAGGGCATATACTCCCGGATGGTCTTGTCCACCACCTTTTCGTTGACCCGCAGGCCGTTGGTGACGTTCTGGGCCAGGCGCAGAATGGCATCGGCGCACAAAAAGCCCTCGGGCATGGACAGCCGGCGGTTGGCAGAGTCGTCCAGGGTCCGCTCCATCCACTGGACGGAGGCGGTCATGGGGGCGTTCATGGCGTCGGCCATAAGATAGCGGCTCAGGGAGCAGATGCGCTCGCAGCGCATGGGATTGCGCTTGTAGGCCATGGCCGACGAGCCGATCTGATGCTCCTCGAAGGGCTCCTCCAGCTGGCGGTCGTGCTGCAGCAGGCGGATGTCATTGGCCATGCGATAGACGCTCTGGGCCATGGAGGACAGGCAGTTCAGGATCCGGGCGTCTACCTTCCGGGGATAGGTCTGGCCGCAGACGGTGAAGCAGGCGTCGAAGCCGAACTCGGCGGCAATGCGGCGGTTCATCTCATCGATCTTTGCCTCGTCGCCCTCAAAGAGGTCCATGAAGCTGGCCTCGGTGCCGGTGGTGCCCCGGCAGCCCAGAAAACGCAGGCTGCCCAGGACAAAATCCAGCTCCTCCAGGTCCGACAGCAGGTCCTGGAGCCACAGGGCGGCCCGCTTGCCCACGGTCACCGGCTGGGCCGGTTGATAGTGGGTATAGCCCAGGGTGGGCGTGGCGGCGTATTTTTCCGCAAAGGCGGAAAGGTTCTTCATCACCGCCAGCAGCTGGCCCCGCAGATACACCAGCCCGTCCCGGTACAGGATCAGGTCGGCGTTGTCGGTGACATAGCAGCTGGTGGCCCCCAGGTGGATGATGCCCGCCGCCAGAGGCGCGGCCTTGCCGTAGGTATAGACGTGGGCCATCACGTCGTGGCGGACTTCCTTCTCCCGCTGGCGGGCGGTGTCATAGTCGATATCGGTGATGTGCTGCTCCAGCTGGCGGACCTGCTCCTCCGTTACCGGCAGGCCCAGCTGGTGCTGGGCCCGGGCCAGGGCCGTCCACAGCCGCCGCCAGGTCTGGAAGCGCATGTCCGGAGAGAACAGGTGCAGCATATACGGCGAGGCGTAGCGCCCGGCCAGGGGGGATTCATAAACGTCGTGGGACATAGCAGTCCTCCGTTTCTGTGATTTTCAGCGGACGATCAGGCTGTCGCGCTCGGCGCCCACGGAGACATAGCCGATGCGGCAGCCGATGGCCTGTTCCACATACTCCACATAGTCCCGGGCGGCCTGGGGCAGCTCCTCCCAGGTGCGGACTCCGGAGATGTCGCAGTTCCAGCCGGGGACGTACTCGGTGACGGGCTTGGCCTGGTCCAGCAGCACGGGGAAGGGGAACTCGTCGGTCTGTTGGCCGTCGATCTCATAGTGGGCGCAGACGGGGATCCGGTCCATGTAGCTGAGGATATCCAGCTTGGTCAGGGCGATGTTGGTGGCGTTCTGCATCCGGACGCCGTAGCGGGTGGCCACCAGGTCGATGGGGCCCACCCGGCGGGGACGGCCGGTCTTGGCGCCGTATTCGTCACCGGCGTCCCGGAGCTTTTCGGCATCCGCGCCGAACCACTCGCAGACAAAGGGGCCCTCGCCCACGCAGGAGGAATAGGCCTTCACCACGCCCACCACCTCGTCGATGGATGCGCCGGGCAGGCCGGAGCCTACCGGGGCAAAGGCGGCAATGGTGTTGGAGGAGGTGGTATAGGGATAGATGCCGTAGTCCAGGTCCCGCAGAGCGCCCAACTGGCCCTCGAACAGGATGGACTTGCCGTGGGCCTGGGCCTGGTGGAGATAGCGGCCGGTGTCGGCTACATAGGGCTTCACCCGCTGGCCGTACTGCTCCACCCAGGCCATCATCTCGTCCATGGTGTACCCCTTGGCGCCGTAGACCTCCCGGAGGATCAGGTTCTTCCACTCCAGCAGGTCCTGGAGATGGGCCCGCAGATGGTCGGGGTACAGCAGCTCGCCGGCCAGGACGGTCTTTTTCTGGTACTTGTCGGAATAGAAGGGGGCGATGCCCTGCTTGGTGGAGCCGTACTTCTTATCCTTCAGCCGCTGCTCCTCCAGGGCGTCCAGCTCCCGGTGCCAGGGCAGCAGCAGACTGGCCCGTTCGCTGACCAGCAGATTCTCGGGGGTGATGTCCACGCCGCCCTGGCGGACGGTGTCGATCTCCTTGAGCAGATTCTCGCAGTCCAGGGCCACGCCGTTGCCCAGGATGTTCATGACACCGGAGCGGAAAATGCCGGAGGGCAGCAGATGCAGGGCGAACTTGCCCTTTTCGTTGATGACCGTGTGCCCGGCGTTGCCGCCGCCCTGATAGCGCACCACCACGTCATATTGTTGGGTGAGGTAGTCCACCATGCGGCCCTTGCCCTCGTCGCCCCAGTTGATACCCACGATCGCGCAATTTGACATGTCTTCGTCTCCTCATCTATATCATAACAGAATTTTTGGCGGGTTTCCACCGCCAACAGCCCCTTATTATACCGAAAAGCGCGTCAGAAGTAAATAACAAATCCGACATATCTGACATTATTATTTCTAATATTCGTTGTGAATATACACGATAAACATGCATGTATTTTCGGCATAAATTACAAAAAACTTGTGCGTTCTGCCGCTTGACGACCGGGGGGCGGCGGGGCTATAATCATTTGTTCCTTTTAATGGGAGGTAAATGCTATGGAAAAACAGAAAAAATCCCTGTTCGGGCCAATGGACCTGACCAAGGGGACATGCTGGAAAACGATTCTGATCTTTTCGCTGCCGGTGATCCTGTCGTATCTGCTGCAGCAGGTGTATTCCATCAGTGACGCGGCCATTGTGGGCCAGACGCTGACGGCCCAGGAGGTGGCGGGCGTCAACGACACCACGTCGCTGGTGTTCATCTTTCTGCAATTCGCCTTCGGTGTCAGCGCAGGCTTCTGCGTGGTGACGTCATGCCAGGTGGGCGCCCGGAACCAGGCAGGCGTGCGGCGGTCCCTGGCCACCCAGATCATCCTGTCGGCGGTGCTGACGGTGCTGCTGACGGCCCTGGCCCTGGCGCTGCTGAATCCCATGCTGGCGTGGATCAACGTGACGCCGGACAATGCCGAGGTGTATCGCGCCGCGTATACCTATTGCTTCATCATCTTCGCGGGCATCGGGGCCCAGCTGTTTTATAACTTCATCTGCGCGTTTCTGCGCAGCATGGGCGACTCCCTGACGCCGCTGCTGTTCCTGCTGTTTTCCACGGTGCTGAACGTGGGACTGGACCTGCTGTTCATCATGGTGTTCCGGTGGGGCGTGGCCGGTGCGGCCATTGCCACGGTGGCGGCTCAGCTCATCAGCACGGTGGCGTGCTTCATCTATGCCTTTGCCAGGTATCCTCAGCTGCGGCTGCACCGGGAGGACATGCGGATCACCCGGGGCGATATCCGCCGCCATGTGGTGCAGGGCGTGCCCCTGGGGCTGCAATTCTCGGTGCTGGCCATCGGCATTATCGTCATGCAGGGCGTGGTGGTACAGTTTGACATGCTGGACGGCGTTATGGTGTCCTCCTCCGCCCAGATGGGCTTCGGTGCGGCCAACAAGCTGTCCAACCTGACGGCAACGCCTATGAATGCCCTGGGCACGGCCATGACCAGCTTCACCGCCCAGAACCTGGGCGCGGGCAACCATGACCGCATCCGCAGGGGCGCGCTGCAGGCTCTGGGGATGATGGCCATCATCGCCGTGGCGGCGGTGAGCTGCGGACTGCTGCTGACGCTGAACAATACATATCTGCATATCTTCCTGTCGGCGGACAAGATCACGGCAGATACCATCCGGTTTGGCAACACGTTCCTGTATGTGGATTATTCCATGTATCTGTTCCTGGGCTGCGTATTCATCACCCGCAACTGTGTCCAGGGCATCGGACGGTCCCAATTCGTGCTGGGGGCCGGCGCGGCGGAGCTGGTGGCCCGGATCGCCGTGTGTCTGGTGCTGCCTGCGGCTGTGGCAGGGGGCACCGTCAGCGCGGCGGCCAGCCCGGCGGCGTTTTACGCCCTGTGTGCTGCGGACCCGCTGGCGTGGATCGCCGCGGACATCATCATGGGCATCCCCGTGGTGCGGAACATCCTGCGGAAGGATTACCGGTATATGAATCTGTGAACAAACGCTCCCTGTGCCGGAAGGCACAGGGAGCGTTTGAGCTTGTCAAAAAAGGGCGGCGCCCTTTTTTGACAAATTGTAAAGCGTATTACGCCAGCGCCCGCAGCGCCGCCCTGGCAGCGGACTGCTCGGCCTCTTTTTTACTCCTGCCGGTGCCGGTACCGGCGGTTTCGCCGTTGAGCAGCACCGCACAAGTAAACTGCCTGGCGTGGTCCGGGCCGGTGGCACCGATCATCTCGTAGTGCAGCGTTTGGTTGCTGCGGCGCTGGACCAGCTCCTGAAGCTCCGTCTTATAGTCCCGGCGGCGCTCCTCCACAGCCTCCTCCTGCTCCTTGTCCAGCAGCACCCGGTGGATCAGGGCCCGGGCGGCTTCCATGCCGCCGTCCAGGTACACCGCCGCGAACACGGACTCCGTTGCGTCGGCCAGGATGGAGGGCCGCTGCCGGCCGCCGCCGGCCTCCTCGCCCTTGCCCAGCCGCAGCTCACTGCCCAGGCCCAGGCGCTGGGCCACCTCATACAGGCTCTCCTCGCACACCAGCGCTGCCCGCATCCGGGTCAGGTCTCCCTCCGGCAGGTCCGGGTGCTTGTGATACAGATAGTCCGCCGTGACCAGACCCAGCACGGCGTCCCCCAGAAACTCCAGCCGCTCGTTGCTGCTGACGCCGCAGCACCGGTGCTCGTTGGCGTAGGAGCTGTGGTACAGGGCCGCCTGAAGCTGCTCCTTGCAGCGGAAGGTGTAGCCCAGCTTTTTTTCCAGTACTTGCAGGGTATGCATGATGTTTTTCTCCCTTCCGCAGCGGAAAAAGGAAACCCCGTTGCAACCAACGGGGCCTTCTTTTTCAGCTGCCTGATTGATTCAGTTCAGCTTATTATACAGATAGCGCACGCAGTCGCCCACGGTCTTCAGACCGGTGAGGTCCTCCTCGTCGATCTCGCCGACGTCGAATTCCTCCTCCATGGCCATGACCAGCTCCACCAGGTCCACGGAGTCGGCGCCCAGATCGTCCACAAAAGAACTATCCATGCCGATCTCGTCGGTATCAATAGCAAACTGCTCAGCGATCAGATCCTGCATGGTCTTGAAGATCTCGTCCATCGTCATGAGATGATCCCTCCTTTCGGGCTTTGTCTTGGAAAATAATACGGCAATTGGTCAGGTCTGTCAATACCCTTTTCGCAATTATTCCGCCTGGAGCTGCATCAGGTGGACATTTTCCTGAATCTGTCCAATAATGCCGCTTTCCGCCACCTGTCTGGCCTGGCCGATGGCGTTGTCGATGGCCTCGGCGTTGGAGGCACCGTGGGCCTTGATCACGGGCTTGGAGATGCCGATAAACGCCGTGCCGCCCACCTTATTGGGGTCCAGCTGGGCCTTGAAGGCCCGCAGCCCCGGCATGACCATGGCGGCGGCCAGCTTGGTCAGCAGATTCTTTTTGAAAATATCGCCCAGGGCATGGCCCGCGAAGGAGCCAACGCCCTCCATGGTCTTGAGCAGAATGTTTCCGGAGAAGCCGTCTGTGACGATAACGTCGCAGCCGCCCTTGATGGCCTCCTTGGCCTCGATGTTGCCGATGAAGTTCAGGTGCCCGTCGGCGCCTGCCTGCCGCAGCAGGGCCAGGGCCGCCTTTTGCAGGTCCGTGCCCTTGCTGTCCTCCGTGCCGATGTTCAGCAGGCCCACCCGGGGGCGCTCCAGCCCCAGGACCCGTCCGGCATAGAAGCTGCCCAGGTACGCGAATTGCAGCAGATACTCCGGCGTGCACTCGGCGTTGGCCCCGCAGTCGATGAGCACGGCCCGGCCGCCGGTGGTGGGAATCACCGGAGCCATCGCCGCCCGGCGGATGCCCCGGATGCGCTTGGTAATCAGGGTGGCTCCGGCCAGCAGCGCGCCGGTGGACCCGGCGGAAACCAGGGCGTCGGCCTTACCGTCCCGCAGCAGGGTCAGGCCCACGCCCATGGACGTGTCCTTCTTGTGGCGAAACACCTTGGAGGGATCGTCGCACATGTCCACGGTCTCCGTGGTGTGGACGATCTCCATTCCATGGGGGATGGTATCATGGCCGCAGTCCCGCAGGGCCCGGAGAATGGCCTCCGTGTCGCCGGTGAGCAGCACCTCCACACCCCAGTGCTCCATGCCCAGCAGGGCACCCTTTACGATTTCCAGCGGGGCGTTGTCGCCGCCCATGGCGTCAATGATGATCTTCATAGCTCAGAACCTCCTGCTTCAGCTGCTCGATAATGGCCAGCGACCGCTGGGACAGCTGGGCGTTTTTGTTGCGCTTGCCCTTGACCCGGTGGTCCAGGGGCGGCATAATGCCGAAATTGATGTTCATAGGCTGGAACTGGCCCACGGACTCGTTGCTGACGTACAGGCCCAGGGCGCCGATGGCCGTTTCCCGGGGAAAGTCGATGGGCGGCTGGCCCAGCAGCCGCCGGGCCGTCTCCACGCCTGCCAGAAACCCGGAGGCGCAGGACTCCACATACCCCTCCACGCCGGTCATCTGTCCGGCAAAGGCAATGCGGGGCATCGCCTTCAGCCGGTAATACCGGTCCAGCAGCCGGGGAGAGTCCAGATAGGTGTTCCGGTGCATCACGCCATAGCGCAGGAATCTGGCATCATGGAGAGCGGGGATCATGGAGAACACCCGCTTCTGCTCCGGGAAGCGCAGGTGGGTCTGGAACCCTACCAGGTTATAGATGGTGCCGTCGGCGTTGTCCTTGCGCAGCTGCACCACGGCATAGGGCTCCTTCCTGGTGCGGGGGTCCTTGAGGCCCCGGGGCTTCAGGGGACCGTAGCGCAGGGTGTCCTCTCCCCGCCGGGCCATGACCTCCACGGGCATACAGCCCTCGAATACGTTTTTATCCTCAAAGCCGTGGACCTCCGCCTCCTGGGCGTGAATCAGCTCCTGCCAGAAGGCCAGATACTCCTCCCGGTCCATGGGGCAGTTGATGTAGTCCGGCGTCCCCTTGTCGTACCGGGACGCGAAAAAGCCGCTGTCCATGTCCACGCTGTCGAAGCTCACCAAAGGCGCCGCCGCGTCGAAGAAATGCAGGGCGGAGTCCTGTCCGCCCAGCATGGACATAAGCCGGTCCGCCAGGGCGTCGGAGGTCAGGGGACCGGTGGCCACCACCACATCCCCCTCCGGCAGGTCCGTCACCTCACCCGGGACCACGGTGATCAGGGGGTGGCTTCTGACCCGCTCCGTTACCAGCCGGGAAAAGCCGTGGCGATCCACCGCCAGGGCTCCGCCTGCGGGGACGGCGGTCTCGTCCGCGCAGCGGATCAAAAGGCTTCCCAGCTGCCGCAGCTCCTCCTTCAGCAGGCCCACGGCGTTTTCCAGCCCCGCTGCCCGCAGGGAATTGGAGCAGCACAGCTCCGCAAAATCGGCGGTCTGGTGGGCGGGAGTCAATTTTTCCGGCTTCATCTCCCGCAGGGTCACGGAAATACCCCGCTGGGCCAGCTGCCAGGCGCACTCGCTGCCGGCCAGCCCCGCGCCGATGACTGTTACATGGTTCATGCTTCCTCCATCTTTTTCTTGGTGGTCTTGGTGGTTTTGGTAGTCTTAGTGGATTTGGTGGCTTTGGCCGTCCTGGCGGCAGGCTTTTTGGCGGCGGCTTTCTTAGCCGCTGATTTCCTGGCGGGTGCTTTTTCCTCTGCCGGGGCTTCGTCGGCCTGACCGCCGTCGGCCTGACTGCCGTCTGCCTGACCGCCGTCGGCCGCGGGCTCCTCCGTCCTGGCCTTTTTCACATAGCCGCGCTTGTCCTCCGGCAGGAAGTTGGCGCACTCGGGATTGATGCAGAAGGGCTTGCGGAAGCCCTTGCCGGCCTTTTTGAACATGGTGTGTCCGCACACGGGACAGTCGTCCTTCACCGGCACGTCCCAGGTCATGAAATCGCAGCGGGCGCTTTCGTCGGCGGCGTTGAGCCGCTCACAGCAGTAATAGGTGTACTGCTTGCCGGTCTTTTTGCTGACGCCGGTGCGCTTCATGAGCCGCCCGCCGCACTTGGGGCAGCGGCCCGGCATCTCCACCACCAGGGGCTTGGTAAACGTACACTCCGGATATCCGGGGCAGGCCAGGAACCGACCGAACCGGCCGGACTTGACTACCATATTGCGGCCGCACACGTCGCATTTCTCCTCAGTGACCTCGTCGGGGACCTTCAGATATACGCCCTCCATGTCCTTCTCCACCTGCTGGAGATTGCTCTCAAAACCGCCGTAAAACTGCCGCAGCAGCTGCTTCCAGGGGATCTTGCCGCTTTCCACCTCATCCAGCTCATCCTCCATCCGGGCGGTGAACTTCACGTCCACAATGTCCGGGAACCGCTGGCACATCAGGTCCGTCACCACCTGGCCCAGGGGCGTGATCCGCAGGGCCTTGCCCTCCTTCACCACATATTCCCGGTCCAGAATGGTGGAAACGGTGGGCGCGTAGGTAGAGGGGCGGCCGATGCCGTTTTCCTCCATGGTGCGGATCAGGGTGGCGTCGGTGTAGCGGGCGGGGGGCTGGGTGAAGTGCTGGCCGGGCTCAAAGCCCTCCAGCGTCACCACCTCGCCGGGCTGCAGCTCCGGCAGGGCGGGCTCCTTTTCCTCCTTATCGTCGTCGCGGCTCTCCTCATACACGGCGGTATAGCCGGCAAATTTCAGGCTGCTGGCGCTGGCGCGGAAGGTGTGCTCTCCGGCGGCAATGTCCACGCTGACGCTGTCGTACACGGCGTTGGACATCTGGCTGGCCAGGAAGCGGCTCCAGATCAGCCGGTACAGGCGATACTGCTCGCCGGTCAGGTCGCCCTTCACCTGCTCCGGGGTCAGGGTGACGCTGCTGGGGCGAATGGCCTCGTGGGCGTCCTGGGCCCCGGCCTTGGCCTTGTACTGCTTGGGGCTCTCCGGGCGATAGGCCGCGCCGTAGCGGCTTTCAATGAAGCTGCGGGCCGCTGCCTGGGCCTCGTCGGAGATACGCAGGGAGTCGGTACGCATATAGGTGATCAGACCCACGGTGCCCTCGCCGGTGATGTCCACGCCCTCATACAGCTGCTGGGCGATGGCCATGGTCCGGCGGGGGGTCATGTTCAGCTTCCGGGAGGCCTCCTGCTGCATGGTGGAGGTGGTGAAGGGAGGCGACGGGGAGCGCCGCTTATCCGTCCGCTTCACGTTGGACACGGCAAAGGGCGTATCCTGGAGCTGGGCGCGGATCCCGTCCACCTCCTGCTGGGAGGTGGGCTCATATTTCTTGCCGCTTCGGCCATAATAGTGGGCCTTGAACCGGGCCCCCTGGTCATTTTGCAGCAGGGCGTCCAGGGTCCAGTACTCCTGGGGCACGAAATCGCCGATCTCCTTTTCCCGGTCCGCCACCAGGCGCATGGCCACGGACTGGACCCGCCCGGCGGACAGGCCCCGGCGGATCTTTTTCCACAGCAGGGGAGAGAGCTCATAGCCCACGATGCGGTCCAGGATACGCCGGGCCTGCTGAGCGTCCACCAGGTCCTGGTCAATGTCCCGGGGCTGGCGGATGCTCTCGGTGACCACCTTGCGGGTGATCTCGTTGAAGGTGACCCGGAAGGTCTTGTCCTCCGGCAGGTCCAGCAGCTGCTTCAGGTGCCAGCTGATGGCCTCTCCCTCGCGGTCCGGGTCGGTGGCCAGGTAAACGGCGTCGCTGTCCTTGGCCGCCTGCTTCAGGTCCCGGATAATGTCCTCCTTGCCCTTGATGGGCCGGTAATTGGGTTCAAAGTCGTTGTCCACGTCCACGCCCAGCTTGCTTTTGGGCAGGTCCCGCAGATGTCCCATACAGGCCTTCACCTGATACGCGGGGCCCAGGTATTTGCCGATGGTCTTGGCCTTGGCCGGGGACTCCACGATCACCAGGTATTTTTCAGCCTTTTTTGCCATATTTATGATCCTTCCTTTTCCGAATGTAGCCTGACTGTGCGCACATAGCTGCGGGGGCCGGAGCGTTGGGCATAGCCGTCGATCTCCAGCACCGTCAGCGCCGACAGCACCCGCCTTACCGGCAGGCCCGTCTGTTCCGCCGCCTCATCCGTCAGCAGAGGCGTTTCTGTATCCAGCACCCGAATCAGCGCCAGCTGATCGTCGGTAAGCCCCTCCCGGTTGCGGTCCAGGTCCAGCACCGGCAGCTGCGGCTTTTGGGCCAGCTCCGGCGGCGTATCGGGCAGGGGAGAGGACTTGTCCTCCTCCGGCTTGGGGGCGTCTCCCGGCTCCGGCACGGTGACGTGGGCCGGATGCAGCCGGTGAGGAAACCGGCTGTGGTACACCGACAGAATGTCCCAGCCCGAGGCCGCCAACCCCGCGCCGTCCCGGATCAGCCGGTTGCAGCCCACGCTGGCTGCCGCGTCGATGGGACCGGGCACGGCGAACACGTCCCGCCCCTGGTCCAGGGCGGCATGGGCAGTGATCAGGGCCCCGGACCGCACCGGGGCCTCCACCACCAGCGCCGCCAGACTCAGGCCGCTGATGATGCGGTTTCGCACGGGGAAATGCCCCGGCAGGGGCTCCGTTCCCGGGGGATATTCCGACAGCAGCACGCCGGTGGCGGCGATATCCTCATATAGTCTGCGGTTTTCCGCGGGATATACCACGTCCACGCCGCCGCCCAGCACGGCGGCGGTGAAGCCCCCGGCCTGCAAAGCGCCCCGCATGGCCGCACCATCGATGCCCTTGGCCATGCCGGACACCACCACGGCGCCCTGCCGGGCCAGCTCATAGCCCATACGATGGGCGCAGCGCAGCCCGTAGGGAGTGCAGGACCGGGTGCCTACCACGGCGATGGCCGCCTCCTCGTCGAACAGCGGCAGGGAGCCCTTGCCGTACAGCAGCACCGGCGGGTCAAAGATGTCCCGCAGCCGGGCGGGGTAGGCGGCGTCCTGCATGGTCAGCAGGAACATGTCGCCCCGGGCGCAGTCCGCCAGGATGCGGTCCGCCCGCGATAAGCTCTTGTCCGCCAGAAGGGACGCCTGTCCCGGCGTCAGACCCTCTACCTGGGCCAGCTCCTCGGGGTCGGCGTAATACACATCCTCCGGGGACCCATACCGCTCCAACAGCAGCAGCCTGCTGCGGTTGCTGAGCCCCGGCAGAGCCGTCAGCCAGACCCAGTATTTCAGTGCCGCCACGGCGGTTCCCTCCCTTCGTTTATCGCCAGCTTTCCCACAGCAGCACCGCCGCCGCGATGGCCGCGTTCAGCGACTCGCAGCGGGGAGACATGGGGATGAGCACGGTTTTGCCGCACAGGTCCAGCACCTCCCGGCTGAGGCCCCGTCCCTCGGAGCCGATGGCCAGGGCGCATCGGGAATAGTCCGCCTGCCGGGCGTCCAGGGCGTCCGGCCGCAGGGCCGCACCGTACAGGGGGATGCCGCTGCGGCGCAGCAGGGCTCCCAGCTCCTCCGGCGTTACGCTCCATACCGGACGGCGGAACACCGCCCCCATGGAGGCCCGGACAGTTTTGGGGCCGAAGGGGTCCGCGCAGCCGCCGGTCAGCAGCAGGCCGTCGGCGTCAAAGGCGTCCAGAGTCCGCAGCACCGTTCCCACGTTGCCGGGGTCCTGGACCCCGTCCAGCACCACATATCGCCGGCCCGGAAGCGTTTCCGGCACCGGCAAAACAGGAATGGCGCAGGTGAACAGCACCCCCTGGGGCGTTTTGGCAGGACTGATGGAGGACATGACCTCCGGCGGCACCAGCACCTGCCGGACATGATCCGGCAGCGGCCCGTCCCAGGGCAGAACGGATACCACGGTCCGCACGTCTGCGCCCCATTGGGCGGCCTCCCGCAGCAGCTTGGGGCTGTCGCACAGGCATTCGCCGGTCTGGCGGCGGTAGGCGGCGGACCCCGCCAGCTTGCGGATATGGGTCATCAGCGGGTTCTGGCGGCTGGTAATGGTCTCCATGCTTCACGGCTCCTTCTTGGCATCCGGACCTTCTATATTTAATAGGTAAGCCCGGTGTGTGATCAGGTGCATTGTAGCACACCTTTATCCAAAAAGCAACTACCTGAAAAAATCCCCGCCGTCCGGCCCGGAAACTCCCGGATTGACGGCGGCAGGGAAATACGGTATACTGGGAAAAAATGATGGAGGAGCTGCTATGGAATATGTTGCCGTGATTGGCTTGCTGTTTGCCCCTGTGATCTGTCTGCTGTGCGCAGGCTGGTTTTTTGTCCGGTGGAAAAATGAGCACGAAAATCAAAAGCTGGCCCTGCGGGACCGGAAAACCTGCTTCATCTGGCTCATCGCCGCCGCCGCGTCCCTGGTGATCTTCGGCGTGCTGAAGCTCCTGTTTCCTATCACCGCCTGACATGGATGACTTTTTGCACCTGTCAAGAAGAATTATCTGATTTCATTGACGGGACCCATATCCAGGCCAGCGCGAACAAGGGCTTGGCCGCCGTCACCAGATGGGTCAGGCTGAAATATGCTGCCATGAATCTGAAAAAGCTGGCAAATTGGAGCTGGAGGGACTCTATTTTCCGGCTGATACGCGCTTATTTTTCCACAAATTGCAACAGAACCACCGCTTTCACCGCGTGAAAGCAGGGGTTCTTTGACAGGCTGGCCGAAGGAGGCACTTCGTAAGGAAGTGCCTCCTTCGGGGCGATCCTTTTCCCGGATGAAACCTGTCATTTGGTGATGGCCCCAAAGGCAGAGACGCCCAGCAGGCTCAGGGCGCCCATGATGCATCCGGCCAGCAGTACGCCGCCCATACAGGCCAGCACACTCTTGCGGAAATCCATATCCAGGAGACTGGCGGCCAGGGTGCCGGTCCAGGCTCCGGTGCCGGGCAGGGGAATGCCCACAAACAGCAGCAGCGCCCAGAACAGGCCCCGTCCCGCCTTGGCCTGGAGCTTTTCACCGCCCTTTTTTCCCTTTTCCAGGCAGAAGGTGAAGAATTTCCCGATGACGGGCTTGTCCTGCCCCCACTCCAGAATGCGCCGGGCAAAAAAATAGATCAGCGGCACCGGCAACATATTGCCCACAATGGCGACGATATACGTCAGCCACAGCGGCAGACCAAAGCCCACGCCGTAGGGGATGGCCCCCCGCAGCTCGATGATGGGCACCATGGACACCAGAAATACGATGAGACAATGCTTGAACATAACGGCTCCTTTTTACAGCGTTAAGCGCATCTAATCAATGGTATAATAAAATAGTATACCCCGTCCCGGTGTAATACGCAAGTATCGTTAATTTTTTACCGAGTATTTTTCCGGAATCTACAAAGAAACCGGCTTTTTTTCTCCGTATTTCTCCATTCTTTCTGCCCGGTTTCCATCGACAGACTTTGCACGGATTTGCTATACTATAAAGGATTAATACACTGGGAGGGGCTGCGTATGGGCGCATCCGAGATCATCAGCCTTCTGGGCGGCATCGCGCTGTTTTTATTCGGCATGGCCATCATGGGCGACGGCCTGAAAAAAGTCGCCGGAAGCAAGCTGGAGCTGGTGCTGTATAAGCTGACCAGCACGCCGCTGAAGGGGGTGCTGCTGGGCACCGGGGTCACTGCCGTGATCCAGTCCTCCTCCGCTACCTCCGTGATGGTGGTGGGGTTTGTGAACTCCGGCATGATGAAGGTGAACCAGGCCATCGGCATTGTCATGGGCGCCATTCTGGGCACCAGCGTCACCGGGTGGATCCTCTGCCTCAGCAGTCTCAGCGGCGGCAGCGGCTGGGTGACCCTGCTGAGCACCGCCACCCTGACGGGTCTGGTGGCCGTCGTCGGCATCATTCTGCGCATGGCTGCCAAGCGGCCTGCCACCCATCATGTGGGAGACATTCTCCTGGGCTTTGCGGTGCTGATGTACGGCATGTCCATTATGAGCGATGCCGTCTCTCCTCTGCGGGACAGCCAGGTGTTTATCGACGCACTGACCTCCTTCTCTAACCCGCTGCTGGGGATTCTGGTGGGCCTGCTGTTTACCAGCGTCATCCAGAGCGCCAGCGCCGCCGTGGGCATTCTCCAGGCGCTGGCCGTCACCGGGGCCATCACCTTTGAGATCGCCCTGCCCATCATCATGGGCATCGCCATCGGCGCGGCGGTGCCGGTGCTGCTGTCGGCTCTGGGGGCCAACGTCAGCGGCAAGCGCACGGCCTTTGTATATCTGCTGATCGACATGCTGGGCGTGGTGATCTGGGCCACCGTGTTTTACGCCGTCAATGCCATCGTGCATTTCGATTTCCTGACCATGACCATGACTGCCGTGTCTATTGCCCTGATGAACACCCTGTTCCGTCTGGCCACGGTCATTGTGCTGGCGCCGCTTATCGGAGTGTTGGAAAAGTGCGTGTGCCTGCTGATCCCGGAGAATCCCGAAAGCGTCCGGGAGGAGCAGGAGATGGACCGGCTGGAGGAGCGCTTCCTGCTGCACCCGGCCCTGGCCCTGGAGCAGAGCCGCCAGGTCACCGACGCCATGGCACAGCGGGCCATGGACAACCTGCTGCGGGCCATGGAGCTGGTGCACCGATTCAGCGACAAGGGCTGCCGGGCCGTTGAGGATAGCGAGGACGCCATCGACCGCTATGAGGACCGGCTGGGCACCTACCTGATGAAGATCACCGGTAAGGAGCTGTCCCAGCGGCAGAGCGAGGAGGTGTCCAAATATCTGCACACCATCTCGGACTTCGAGCGTATCTCCGACCACGCCCTGAATATCTGCGATGCAGCCCGAGAGATCAACGCCAAAAGCGTGGTGTTCTCCCCGGAGGCCGACCGGGAGCTGCGGATGCTGGAGCAGGCGGTCACCGAGATCCTGCACCTGTCCGTGGGCGCGTTTGTCAACGGCGACCTGGAGTCCGCCGGTCGGGTGGAGCCGCTGGAGGAGATCATCGACGGACTGTGCGACGAGATGAAGCTGCACCATGTGGACCGCCTGCAAAAGGGCGTGTGTACCCTGAACCAAGGCTTTATCTTCAACGACCTGCTGACCAACTACGAACGCGTAGCGGATCACTGCTCCAACATTGCCGTGGCCATGATCGAGTTGGAGTCCGACTCCTTTGATACCCACGAGTACCTCAACAGCGTCAAGGCCATGAAGTCCGCGTCCTTTTCCCGTTATTCCGCCGAATATCAGAAAAAATACACTCTGTGACGTACTTTTCCCGCCGGACCTCCGGCGGGAAAAATTTTTTAAAAATTTACGCAGAAAAAGAGGATTCCGGGCTTTTGCGGGGTATATATAAGTATCACGGGAATTTCACGGAAAGGAGGCGCGGCCATGCCGTTTCCCCAGAGCTTTCTGGACGAGCTGATCGCCCGCAATGACATTGTGGACGTGGTGGGCTCCTATGTATCCCTGACGCCCAAGGGCGGCAGCTTCTGGGGCTGCTGCCCCTTCCACAATGAAAAGACTCCTTCGTTCCATGTGCTGCCGGACCGGCAGTTTTACCACTGCTTCGGCTGCAAAAAGGGCGGGGGCGTCATCAACTTCATCATGGACATTGAGAACCTGTCCTATCCCGATGCGGTGCGGTTTCTGGCCAAGCGGGCCAACATCCCGGTGCCGGAGGAGGCCAACGACGGCACGGAGAAGCTCCGCCGCCGGATGCTGGAGCTGAACCGGGACGCCGCCCGGTGGTACTATCAGACGCTGCAGGGGCCCGACGGTCAGGCGGTCCGGGCATATCTGGAACGGCGGCGTATTCATCGGAAGATCGCCGTGCGCTTCGGCATGGGGGCGGCCCCCGACAGCTGGGACGCCTTGCTGACCGCCATGACCCAGAAGGGATACGGCAAGGACGAGCTGATCCGTGCGGGCCTGGCCGTCAGCGGAAAGAACGGACATCTTTACGACAAGTTCCGCAACCGGCTGATCCTGCCGGTCATCGACGTCCGGGGCGACGTGATCGGCTTCGGCAGCCGGGTGCTGGACAAGTCCGAGCCCAAGTATATGAACACCCCCGAGACCCTTACATACAGCAAGCGGCGGGTGCTGTACGGCCTGAACCTGGCCAAAAAGACCAAGCGGCCCAACATCATCCTGTGCGAGGGCAATCTGGACGTGGTGACCCTGCACCAGGCAGGGTTCGACAATGCCGTGGCCTCCATGGGCACGGCCCTGACGGTGGAACAGACCCGGCTCCTGTCCCGGTACACCAAGGAGCTGGTGCTGTGCTACGACAACGATAAGGCCGGAGCCTTGGCCACCCAACGGGCCCTGGAGCTGCTGAACCAGTCGGAGTTCAGCGTCCGGGTGCTGCGTCTGCCCAACCGGCTGGTGGACGGGGAATATGTGAAGCAGGACGCCGACGATTTTATCAAGCTCCAGGGCCCGGAGGCCTTCGAACGGCTTCTCAGCGGCAGCGCCAACGGCGTGGAGTTCCGTCTGAACGAGATCGCCGGGAAATATGACCTGCGGGACGACCGGGCCCGGGTGGCCTACGCCGAGGAGGTCAGCGCCGTGCTCTGCACTCTGGAAAACGCCGTGGAGCGGGAGGTATACACCACCCGGGCGGCGGAAACGGCGGGCCTGACGCCGGAGGCTCTGCGGATGGAGGTGCAGCGCGCCTTCAAGCGCAAGGCCGCCAAGGACAAGAAGGCCCGGGAGCGCCGGGAGCTGAACCCTGTGGTGTCACTCCAGCCCCAGGAGCGTGGCCTGCGGTACGAGAATCTCCGCAGCGCTCTGGCAGAGGAGGGCGTCATCCGGCTGCTGCTGCTGGACGACGGCCTGTTTGGCCCGGCGCCGCCCATTCCGGCAGAGGAATTTTCCTCGCCGCTGCTGGGCCGGGTTTATGCCAGCCTGTGGGAGAGCCATATGGCCGGGCGGCCGATGACGGTGGCGTCGCTGAGCGGTGAGCTTACCGGCGACGAAATGAGCCACTTGACGGCGGTGGTGCAGAAGCCGGAGTCCCGCACAGGCGCGGAGCGGGCTCTGGAGGACTATTGCCGCGTCATTCATGAGGAAGCGCAAAAACGCGCCGCCGGGGCCGGGACAGACCCCCTGGCGGCAGCGGCGGAAAAATATAAAAACAAGAAGGGCTATGGAGGAAAGCACAATGACGGATAAAGTTTATACCCAGCAGGAGCTCGAGGAGATGGCGGACCAGATGCTGGCCGCCGACGACAAGAAAAAGGCCGAAAAGACTGCCGATAAGAAGCCGGAGAGCGCCAAGACCAACGACAAGACCCTGGAGGAAAAGCTCGGCAAGTGCCCTGCCGCTGCTCTGCTGGCCGGCAATGAGAAGCTCCGGGAGCTGTTCATCAAGGGCAAGAAGAAGGGCCGCCTGGAGCCGGCGGAGCTGTCCGAGGTGGTGGACGCCATGGACCTGGACGGCGACCAGATGGACAGCATCTATGACTCCCTGGCGGATCTGGGCATCGACATCGTCACCGAGGATTTCACCAACGACATCCCCGAGGACATGGAGCCCGCCATGGAGGAGATCGCCGAGATCGAGGAGGAGGAGCTGGTAGATCCCAACACCCTGGTGGACAGCTTCAACATTGACGATCCCGTGCGCATGTATCTGAAGGAGATCGGCAAGGTGCCCCTGCTGACCGGCGAGCAGGAGATCAAGCTGGCCACCGCCATGTCCGCAGGCAACACCGCCAAGGAGAAGCTGGCTCAGGTGGAGACCGGAGGACTGACCCTCACCGAGGAGGAGCTGGCTCAGGCCAAGGCGGAGCTGAAGGCCGGGGAAAAAGCCAAAAAACAGCTGGCCGAGGCCAACCTGCGTCTGGTGGTGTCCATCGCCAAGCGCTATGTGGGACGGGGCATGCTGTTCCTGGACCTGATCCAGGAGGGCAACCTGGGCCTCATCAAGGCCGTGGAGAAGTTTGACCACACCAAGGGCTATAAGTTCTCCACCTATGCCACCTGGTGGATCCGCCAGGCCATCACCCGGGCCATCGCCGACCAGGCCCGCACCATCCGCATCCCCGTCCATATGGTGGAGACCATCAACAAGGTCATCCGGGTGTCCCGGCAACTGCTGCAGGAGCTGGGCCACGACCCCTCCCCCGAGGAGATCGCCGAGGAGATGAACATGCCCGTGGACAAGGTCCGGGAGATTCTGAAGATCGCCCAGGAGCCCGTGTCCCTGGAGACCCCCATCGGCGAGGAGGAGGACTCCCATCTGGGCGACTTCATCCCCGACGAGGGCGCATCCGAGCCCAGTGAGGCTGCCAGCTATACCCTGCTGAAGGAGCAGCTGGTGTCCGTGCTCAGCACCCTGACTCCCCGGGAGGAGAAGGTGCTGAAGCTGCGCTTCGGCCTGGAGGACGGCCGCACCCGCACCCTGGAGGAGGTGGGCAAGGAGTTCAACGTCACCCGCGAGCGCATCCGCCAGATCGAGGCCAAGGCCCTGCGGAAGCTCCGCCACCCCTCCCGCAGCAAGAAGCTCAAGGACTTCCTGAACTGAGGGACCGGCCATGACATTGGACTTTGACCGTATGCCCTCTCTGGTGCAGCCCCGGTTCAAGGGCGGCCAGGGGGAGGCCGAGACCCGCATCTTTCAGGACGGTATGGGCAAGATCCTGCGGCTGACGCTGGAGCCAGGCTCCTCCATCGGCCTTCATACCCACACCGACAGCTGCGAGGTCATGTATTTTCTGTCCGGTACTGGCGTGTGCCTGGACGACGGCGTGGAGGCGGCGGTTTATCCCGGCCTGTGCCACTACTGCCCCCAGGGCCACAGCCACAGCGTTGTAAACACCGGCACGGAGCCCCTGGTGATCCTGGGCATTGTGCCCAGCGCAAAATAAGAGAAAGAATCGACGAATCATGGATCTGCAACAGTTTTTCAAGGAAAATCCCCGGGTGGCCATTGCCTTTTCCGGCGGGATGGACTCGTCTTACCTGCTGTATGCCGCTCTGCGTTACGGCGCCCGGGCCCGGGCGTATTATGTGAATTCCGCTTTCCAGCCCCGGTTTGAGCTGGAGGACGCCCGGCGTCTGGCCGGGGACCTCCATGCCGACCTGCGGGAGCTGCAAGTGGACGTGCTGTCGTCTCCCACCGTGACGGCCAATCCGCCGGACCGGTGCTACCACTGCAAGCGCGTGATCTTCCGCACCATTGCCGCCGCAGCGGCGGAGGACGGCTTTCCGGTGCTGCTGGACGGCACCAACGCCTCCGACGACGCCGGAGATCGCCCCGGCATGCGGGCTCTGCGGGAGCTGTCGGTGCGGTCGCCCCTGCGGGAGTGCGGCCTGACCAAGGACGAAATACGACGGCTGTCCCGGGAGGCAGGACTTTTCACCTGGGACAAGCCCGCATACGCCTGCTTGGCCACCCGCATCCCCACCGGACAGCCCATTACCGCCCGGGACCTGGCTGTTACCGAGGCGGCGGAAACGTATCTGTTTTCCCTGGGCTTTACGGACTTCCGGGTCCGCCTGGCGGGCCGCAGCGCGAAAATTCAGCTGCCCGCCGCCCAGATGCCCCACCTGCTGGAGCACCGGCAGGAGATCCTGGACCGCCTGGGGCAGGACTACGACGCCGTATGGCTGGACCTGGAGGCAAGAGCATGAACAGCGAGATCCGCAAAATGCTGGAGGGCGTGCGCCAGGGGACCGTGTCCGTGGATGACGCGCTGCTGGCCCTGAAAAAGGAGCCCTTCACCGACATCGGCTATGCAAAAGTGGACCTGCACCGCGGCATCCGCCAGGGCGCGGCGGAGGTGATCTACGGCGCGGGAAAGACTCCGGCCCAGATGATCGGCATCATCGGCGTCATGCGCCGGCGGGGCCAGCGGACCATTCTCATCACCCGCCTGTCTCCGGAGGCGGCTCAGGAGATTGCCGCCGCATACCCTCTGGACTATCACGAGGATGCCCGCTGCGGCATCATCGGCACTGTGCCGGAGCCTGATGGCATCGGCCGCATCGTTATCGCTACCGGCGGCACCAGCGATATTCCCATAGCGGAGGAGGCCGCCCTGACGGCGGAGGTCCACGGCAACGAAGTGCTGCGGCTGTACGATGTGGGGGTGGCGGGCCTGCACCGCACCCTGCACCATATGGACGATATCATGAGCGCGTCGGTGATCGTGGCCATCGCGGGAATGGAGGGGGCTCTGGCCAGCGTGCTGGGTGGTCTGGCGGATTGCCCGGTGATCGCAGTACCCACCAGCGTGGGCTACGGCGCCTCCTTCGGCGGCCTGTCGGCCCTGCTGTCTATGCTGAATTCCTGCGCCAGCGGCGTATCGGTGGTGAACATCGACAACGGCTTCGGCGCCGGGTATTTGGCCAGTATGATCAATCACATGGAGGGAAAGAAATGAGGACCCTGTATCTGGACTGCGGCATGGGCGCCGCCGGAGATATGCTGACGGCGGCGCTGCTGGAGCTGCTGCCCCAGCCCGACGAATTTGTCAAGCGTCTCAACGGCCTGGGTATTCCCGGGGTAACATACCGCCTGGAACGGGCGGAAAAGTGCGGCATCACCGGCTCCCGAGTCACCGTGACGGTGAACGGGGAAACGGAGCATGACCACGACCATCATCACGACCACGACTATGAGCACGACCACCATCACCACAACGGTATGCACGAGATCGGCCACATTGTGGAGCGGCTCCCGGTGTCCGACCGGGTGCGGAGGGACATTCTGGCGGTATATGACGGTATTGCCCAGGCGGAGAGCCATGTCCATGGCGTGCCGGTGACGGACATCCATTTCCACGAGGTGGGCACCATGGACGCCGTGGCAGACGTGACGGCGGTGTGCCTGCTGATGGAGGAGCTTGCACCGGACCAGGTGATCGCCTCCCCGGTCCATGTGGGCAGCGGAACTGTCCGCTGCGCCCATGGTATCCTGCCGGTGCCTGCCCCGGCCACGGCATACATCCTCCGGGATGTGCCCATTTACGGCGGCGAGATCGACGGGGAGCTGTGTACCCCCACCGGTGCGGCTTTGCTGCGGCACTTTGTCACCCGCTTCGGCGATATGCCGGTGATGACCCTGCGGGCCGTGGGCTGCGGCATGGGCCACAAGGACTTTCCCCGGGCCAACTGCCTGCGGGCCATGCTGGGGGACACGGCGGCAGACATCGGCGACGTGTATGAGCTGGCCTGCAATCTGGACGACATGACCGGCGAGGACATTGCCTTCGCTATGGAGCGTCTGCTGGAGGCCGGGGCGCTGGATGTGTACACCGTGCCCATTGGCATGAAAAAATCCAGGCCTGGCGTGATGCTGTGCGTTCTGTGCCGGGAGGAGCAGCGGGAGGAAATGGCCCGGCTGCTGCTGCTGCACACCACCACCCTGGGCGTCCGGGAGAGCCGGCACCGGCGCTATACCCTGTCCCGCGCGGAGGAAACGGTGGATACACCCTGGGGCCCCGTGGCCCGGAAGCTGTCTCAGGGCTGGGGCGTCCGGCGGCAGAAGCCGGAATATGAGGACCTGGCCCGTATTGCCCGGGAACAGGACCTGCCCCTGGACCAGGTCCGTCAGCAGATCAGGTAAACAAAAAGCCTCCCCCATGGCATCGCCATGAGGGAGGCTTTCACTATTTTTCCACCGCTTCCGCTTCCTGCCGCAAAAACGACACGAACTGCCGGGCTGCCAGGGAGACATATCCCTCCTTGGGCAGGAGGATGCCCATGCGCCGGGCCACCGGCGGCATCAGCCGTGCGGCATGGACCCGGTACGACGTGCGCTGCAGCAGCAGATGAGGCAGCACACTGACGCCCAGACCGCTTTCCACCATGGCCAGAATGGTGTAGTCATCCTTTACCCGATAGCCCACCCGGACCCCGGCCTGCCGCAGCTGCGGTTCCACCGGGGCATTGTCCTCCGGCTCCAGCAGGATGAAGCATTCCTCCCGCAGCTGCTCCAGGCTCAGCTCCTCCGCTCCGGCCAGGGGATGTTCCCGGGGCAGGATCACAGAATAGCAGTCCTCCAGCAGGGGCAGAAACGTCAGATCCTCGGTCCCCGGGTCGATCATCAGCCCCAGGTCCACGGTGCCCTCCCGGAGCCACTGATCGATATGGGCCACGTCACCCAGCTTCAGCTGAAACCGAATCTGGGGATACAGCTGCCCGAAGGCCTTCAGCCGCTGGGGCAGCCAGTGGCAGGACACGCTGGTAAAGGTGCCGATGGACACCGTGCCGCCCCGCAGGTCCCGAATCTGGTCCATCTGGTCCAGAAGCACCAGCTCCTGGCGCACCAGCTCCTGCAAAGTCGGCAGCAGACACCGGCACTCCGGCGTGGGCATCACGCCCCGCTTGCCCCGAACAAACAAGGTCAGTCCGAACTCCTTCTCGGCGGATTTCAGAATCTGACTGACCCGGGCCTGGGTATAGTTCAGCTGCTCCGCCGTGCGGGTCAGGCTGCCGGTCTCGGCGATTTTGGTCAGGATGCGATATGTGTTGTCAGCCATAAGCTTTTCTCATGCTCCCCACGAAATATATTTATTTTACAGGATGCGCTTTATGCGGTATGATAAATTGGTTCCGCGAAAAGCGGAGTATTTTGTGGAATAGGGACAAGGAAGAAAGGAAAATCGCTATGAGCCAGTCTGTCATCGAGGAAACCCAGGCCCCGCCTGTCGGGGCCGAAGAAACCCACAAGGGACCCACCTGCTATAAAAAGGAGATCGGACCCGAAAACTTCATCTTCATCGTGCTGTTTGTGGCCTTTTTTGCGCTGTTTGCCGCCAAAATGGGCCTGGGCAACACCATCAACACCATGATCAACACCGCCTTTGTCCTTCTGACGGATACGGTGCTGTATCTGACGGCCCTGTGCGTCATCATGGGGGCCATTTCGGCGCTGTTTTCCGAGTTTGGCCTGGTGTCGCTGATGAACCGGATGCTCAACCCCTTCATGCGGCCGGTATACGGCCTGCCGGGGGCGGCGTCCGTGGGCGTGGTGACCACGTTCCTGTCGGACAACCCGGCCATTCTCTCCCTGGCCCAGGACCGTTACTTCAAAAGCCTGTTCAAGGCGTATCAGTTTCCGGCCCTGACCAATCTGGGTACGTCCTTCGGCATGGGCTTCATCGTATGTACCTATATGATCAGCCTGTCCCCCGGCAAGGGGGTGAACTACACCGGCGCGGCCCTGACTGGCCTTCTGGGAGCGGTGGTAGGCAGTATCGTATCCACCCGGATCATGCTGGCATTTACCGCCAAGGTATACGGCCGGGAGCAGCCCATGATTGACGGCGGCACCCTGTCCCTGGGGGGCAAGCGGGTGCGTCCCGTCCGGGCCGGCGGCACCGGCACCCGCTTCATGTCTGCCCTGCTGGACGGCGGCATGGACGGCGTGAAAATGGGCGTGAGCATCATACCGGGCGTGCTGGTTATCTGTACGGTGGTGATGATGCTCACCAACGGCCCGGCAGAGAGCGGCCTGTATACCGGCGCGGCCTACGAGGGCATCGGACTTCTGCCCAAGCTGGCGGATAAGCTCAGCTTTATCCTGACGCCGCTGTTCGGCTTCTCCTCGCCGGAGGGTCTGGCGGTGCCGGTGACGGCTCTGGGCGCAGCCGGTGCGGCCATCAGCCTGGTGCCCCAGCTGCTGGCCGAGGGGAAGGCTGCCGGCGGCGACATCGCGGTGTTTACCGCTATGTGCATGTGCTGGAGCGGCTATCTCAGCACCCATGTGTCCATGATGAACAGCCTGGGGTGCAACCATCTCATCGGCAAGGCCATCATCAGCCACACCGTAGGCGGCCTGTGCGCCGGCGTGGCGGCCCACTGGCTGTATGTGCTGTTCGCACTGCTGTAAAGTCTACTGTATCTGTGGAAACGTGTCAAGAAAAATCGAGCCGGTTCGAAGACCGGCTCGATTTTTCTTGCTTTATACAGATCAGACCCTGGGCCTGCGCCGCACGCACAGAAGGGGGCAGACTATCAGCAGAGCCAGGGGGATGAGATAGGCATACAGGGAGCAGGTAACGGGGGTCCACAGGCGGGCCAGGGACAGGATGCCTGCCGCCCGCACGCCCACCAGCTCCAGGGCCGCCGGGCCCACCAGCCCGGCGCAGCATACCACCACGGCAGCGTTCACCGTCCGGCATAGGCTCGACAGCAGGCACCCGGTCATGACGGCAGCCAGCAGCACCAGCAGCCGCAGCAGCAGGCATCCGGCCAGCCACTGTCCCACGGTGCAGTCTGCGGCCAGGTCTGCAAAGTGGGCCACGCTGCGCAGCGGGGCGGACAGGGCCGTCAGGCCGCCGTAATACGACGAGACCTGGCACACCTGCCGCAGGGTCAGGGTCAGCCATACCGCTGCCGCCAACAGGGCAGACAGGGTCAGCTTGCAGCGGGGCGCCCGGCGGCGGCCCCGGGGCGTGGTCTGCAGCAGCGGCAGCATCCGCTGCTGCCGCTCTCCGGCGAAGGTGCCTGCCGTAAGCAGTGCCGCTGTCAGCAGTGCCGCCATGGCCGGAATGCGCTGGCTGCCGCCTACGTCGCCGCCGCACAGAGTGAACATGGGCGCAGGATTCAGCACCCACAGGCCGGTGTCCAGCTTTTTCAGAGCCTCGTCCTCCACGGCGGACAGGGCCGCCAGCTGGGCGGAGCGGATCTCGGACTCCGGCCAGCCTTCCACCTCCGCTATGCGGGCCCGGATGGCCCGGAGGGTGTCCTCCGTGGCAGGGCCCTGGAACTCATTCTGAAAGGCGGCGGTGTCCGTGTCGTACAGGGACACGTCCGCCGTGGGGGCTGCGGCTGCCCGGAAGCACCAAAGGGCAAAGACCAGCAGCATCAGCAGTCCCTTGTGATACCATAGGATTTTCCTGAACTCGAACCCCGTCAGGGTCAGCCGGCCGGAGGCCCGGGAAAACACGGGACGCAACCGGGCCGCCAGACGCTGGAACACGTTGGCTCCGGCCATGGGCCGGTGATGCCCGGCATAGACCACGGCTCCTGCCGCTGCCAGCACCAAAAGCGCCGGCAGCAGGGCGGTACACAGCATGGCGCCGTTTACCGCCCGGCTCAGCAGGTTGATATTCAGATAGTGCAGAAACGTCTTTTCCATGCCGACGAAGGAAAACACGTTGATGTACCGAAGGGCCACGATGGCATAGCTGTCCGGCACAAAGGCGAACAGACTGTATTCCACCGCCAGAAATGCGGCGGCGGCCACCATAGCCGTCTGCAAATGGTGGATCAGCTGAAGAATCAGCCACAGCAGCAGTCCCATCAGCCACATGCCAAGAGCTTTTAGCAGGTAATACGCCCAAAGCACCTGGCGGAGAGTCAGCGGGTACGGGAAATTCTGAAAAATTTCGCTGGACTGGGCGGCGGCGGACAGGTCGCCCAGCCCGCCGTACAGCAGACTGTCGGTGACAAGGCCCGTCAGCATCAGAAGGGCTGTGCCCAATGCGGCGGAAAGGCCCAGAATCCCAACCCGGCGCAGGGCCAGCCATGTCCGGCCTCGGGGGCTGCCAAACACCAGGTAGCGCAGACTGCTGCGGCGCTCCTCCGTCAGCCGCAGCACCGTTACCAGCATCCACAGCAGGATGCACACGGACAACACACCGTCCTGCAAGAAATTCTCCAGTCCGGCAGTCTCCGTCAGGGTCAGGGACACATCCGTGCTGCGGGGAAAGTCCCGGTCCGTTTTCTTCACGTTTTCCGCATGGAATTTTCCGGCGCTGCTGTCCATGAAAATGGACAGGGTGGGCATGTTGGCGGCGTTTTCATGGATGGTATCCAGATATCCGGGGTACGCCGCCAGGTAGTCCAGCTGCTGCCGGAGGGTCTGCTGGGCCTGCTGCCGGGCGGTAAAGGCGGCTTGAGCCCGGTCGCTGAGATCATATGCCATGGCTGCCGCCTCATAATCGTCGCCCAGCACCTGCCGGGCCTGATCCCGGTATAGCTCCAGCAGGTCCGGGTCATCCGTGCTGCGCCAGAGCAGGGCCGTCATATAGCGGCGGCTCTCCGCCTCCATCTGAGACAGGGCGGCAGACGGGTCCGGGCTGGCTGCCAGCTGAGCCACGGTCTGCCGATAGGCGGCGGCAAAGCCGGGGGCGTTGTGATGGTCCACCCGGTGGAAAAACACCACCGCCGCCATCAGCACCAGCAGCCACAGCAGACTCCTGCGGGAGAAAACACGCCTGCACTCACGCATGGGGATGCAGCCGCCGGATATAGGCGTCCTCCAGGTTGGCCGCACCGCAGCCGCGGATAAATTCCTCCGCCGGGGCGTCTGCCAGCAGGACGCCGTGGTGCAGCAGCAAAATCTCACTGGCAATGGATTCCACGTCGCCGGTGATGTGGGTGGTGATAAGGACGATTTTGTCCCGGCCCAGCTGCCGGATATATTCCCGCAGGCGCACCCGCTCCTCCGGGTCCAGTCCGGCGGTGGGTTCATCCAGCAGCAGGACCTTGGGTGCGCCCAGCAGGGCCTGGGCCAGCATCACCCGCTGGCGCATGCCGCCGGAAAAGCCGCCGACCCGGCGGTGGGCCGCGTCCCACAGGTTCACCACCTGCAGCAGCTCCCGAAGCTGTTCCCGGGCGGCCCGGGGCCTCAGCCCCTTCAGCTGGGCCATGTACAGCAGGAATTCCCAGGCGGTCATGTCGTCGTACATCCCCTGGCTCTGGGGCATGAAGCCCAGCACCTGCCGGAACGCCGGCCCCATGGACAGAATGTCTGTCCCGTCGAAGGCGATGGTCCCCACCTGGCGGGGCAGCAGGTCGCAGATCAGGTGGATGAGGGTGCTTTTCCCCGCGCCGTTGGGGCCCAGCAGGGCCGTAATGCCGGGGGTGAAGGTGTGGGTAAAGTCCGTCAGGGCTTTCTTGTCCCCGTAGGAATGGGACAGGGCGTGAATGGTCAGTTCCATATTATCCGTGGCTCCTTGCCGTGAGGTCCACCAGCTGGATCAGCTCCATGCGGTCCAGGTGGTGGGGGTCGATGTAGTGGGTGATGGTCCCGCCGTCGGCGGAGAAGTAAATGGCATTGGCGGTGGTGTATTCCAGGAAGGGAAAGTATAGCCCTATCCGTTCTTGCTCAACCTTCCCCAGAAGCTGGTAATCCCGGTCCAGGGCCCAAAGGGTGCGCTGCGTGAATTCCTTGGAGTCCGAGGTGCGCATGAAGATATAGTCCTTGGTGTAGCTTATCTCTGCGCAGTAGATATCCATGGGGAATTTTACGGACTCCTGATTGGTGGCTTTGTCGTATTCACAGAGTCCTACACCGGCGCGAAAAAAGTGCAGCACTCCATCCAGATTCACGATCTGACTGCTCATCTCATCCCAGTCCTCAAATACCCGCTCGATGCGCCCGGTTTCCAGGTTGCCTTCTGCATAGGCGCGCTTTTCGGTGTTTGCCTGGGGCAGGGGAAAGTAGAGGTACCCGTTGCTGACAGACACATCCTCCGATGGCCACTCTGTGTGAAGCGGGATATCCTCCTGAAACAGCCGGGTGGTCGCTCCGGTTTCCAGCTGGATCTTGTAAACCGGCAGTGCATAGTCCGGGTCGGCCTGCGGCGGCATGGCCACGTAGATTAAGAAGCCGTTATCAAAGAAGTAACTGCCGCCTAAATGACTGGTCCCATTGGGCTCAAACTGCTTGGGCAGGTCAACAATCTCCCGGTGATTGGTGGCATCCATATCCATTTGAATCAGGGTGAACTCCTGATTATTATCCTGTACCCCATACAAGTGACCGTTGTAGTACCCAAGAGCAATGTCCATGTATGCATTGCAATTGGTGTCCTCATGCTTGCATTCAGGCTTATTGCATAGGATGTGGAAATCATGACTGCCCGGCTCAGCAAAGCGGATCAGGTAATCCCGCAGGGGATTCATACAGTAATTCCCTTTTTCAGTCTCTATGAAAAAGACGTCTATGTCCTGATACCGGTACGCTCCCGGCTGGACCTCGAAGTCTGCGGAAGTGGGTGCAGCGGGTTTGGAGGCGCAGGCGGTGAGGGCCAGGGCCAGGGCGAGAAGCAGCGAGGGGAGAAGGCGTCGTTTCATCAGAAGAACTCCTTTCTGCGGCGGGCGATATCGGATAAACCCATTATAGCAGATGGATTTATCCGGTGTCAACTGTGAGTTAGCCGTGGGCTCTGGCATTGCTGGTGTCCGGCATCGGAAGGAGCTCCAAGTTGGACAGATCGCTGGTGTCGATGTAGTGGGTGATCTTTCCGTTGAGCCAGAAGTAGATGCTGTCTGCCGTGATGGCATACGGCTGGGGGAACCATCTGCCAATCTTTTCCTGCGGGGCCTTTCCCAGCAGGTTATAGTCCCGGTCCAGCACCCAGAGCGTGCATTGCTCAAAGTCCTCGGTATCCGTAGACCGCACCAGAATATAGTTCCGGGTATAGCAGGGGTTCGCCGTGTATGCCTCCATAGGGAAGCGGACCGTTTCCACGCCTGTGGCCCTGTCGTATTCACACAGGCCGGCATCCGCCTTGAAGTAATACAAGGTGCCGTCCTGCTCCATTGCCCGACCGTTGCGATCGCTCCAGCCGGGAATGGTCGCTTCCACCCGGCCTGTTTTCAAGCTCCCCAGGGCATAGGTGCATTCACCGGTGACCCCGTTGGTCATCATAAAGAAGAAACCATCCCCGCAAATATTCGCATATGAGCTTCCGCAGAAATAAGTGAACGGCGGGATATCCTCCTGAAACAACCACCGCCCCTTTCCGGTTTCCAGGTCAAACTGGTAGATAGACATGGCCCATTCCGGGTCCGTTTCGATGGCGTCGTACATATAAAACAGAGAGCCGTTGTGGAACAGCAATTCGCCGCTGGCGTGCCGTGCGCCATCCACAGCTGTCAAAACCGGCAGCTGCCCCACCTCCCGGCGGTTGGTGCCGTCCATATCCATGCGCTGTACTACCGGACCGTTGTTTCCGTAGGTGGTGGTGTAAAGATGCCCGTTCCAGTATCCCAATGCATAGTCGGTGTATGCATTGCAGTTATCGCTGCCATGTCCGCAGTTGGGCTTATTGCACAGGGGGTAGAAGCTCCGGCTGCCCGGCTCGGCGAAGCGGATGATTTGATCCTCGCCCAGGTAATACTGCCCCTGCTCCGTCTCCACAAAAAAGTCGCCCATGTCCTGATACCGGTATGCTCCCGGCTGGACTTCAAAGTCCGTGGCGGTGGGGGCAGCGGGTTTGGCGGCGCAGGCGGTGAGGGCGAGGGCGAGAGAAATAAAAAGAAGTAAGATGCGTTTCTTCATATGGGACTCCTTTCGAGAAAATATGGCTGGCAAATCGGCAGGAGGGAACAATCTGTCCTGTCCCATAGATTGTTCCCTCGCTGCCTAAAGACCTATGTGGGGTTACGCGCTATGAAGATTCACGCATCAACCGAAATCGTCTGCACAGTTACGGATCCGATTTTGAATCTGGCAGTTAAGGACACGAAATACTTGACAGATTTCGGAATAGTGGACTGAACGAGTTTTGTGCTATTTACCAAAATGTTGTGAGTCAATGGTGAGTTATCCGTTGAGACGTACTTCAGAGGGCCGCTGATTATCAGTGTTTCAGAGGATTGCGATGACAAAGTTGCCTTTGCTTCATTACTTCTGCAGCTTGCGCTGCAGACATAGCTATAGCCATTAAGGCTGCCCATGTAGGTCTCGCTTTCGGCAAATGCGGTGAGGATGCAGCAGCACATGAGCATGGCGGCTGCGAGGGTCGCGCTGAGAATTCGTTTGATTTTCATGTTTGACATCCAGTCTTTTCACGGTGTGTTTGTGGGTACAGGCGGTGGACCATGGCATCCCTCCTTATGGCGTGGGGGCGGCTTCTGTCCGCGGGAAATGGCTGCATGCGCACGGCCCAGAAGAAACCCCTCTACTATTTAAACGACTGAAACGGCAATTTGCAACAGAGTTTCCATAAACTTTCTAAAATTTTGTTGAATTAAACATATTACAAGGGGCGAAATTGTGAATAAAAGCAAGAAAATTGAGGCGTGTACAAGTCGGGGACTATACAAAGTCCCGCATCTTCTCCTCCCGTCGATTTGTTCTGAAACGGCGATTGCGACTCTACTCCCGTATTGCCTTTTGGGCAAAATCCGCCGTGCACCGTTTCCGACAGGGGAGGAGCGGCATAGGATGGGATACCCGCGCCGGAGTGCGGCGGGGGAATCCGGATCGTGAGGTGCGCTATGAACTGCATACATAATTTATCCGGCGGCTCCCTGCGGGAGCTGCTGAGCCGGAACGTGGGTCAGTACGCCGCAGCCAGCTTTCTGGTGGGCTCCTGTCGCCTGGTGCGGCAGGAGGGCGTTCTGGAGGAGGTGGGGACGGACTATCTGGTGCTGCGGCAGGGGAGCGCTCGCACCGGGTGCGACCTGTATGCCCTGAAATTTATCGAATTAACGGACAGCGCTGGAACATGACACCGTTGCGCCCGGCATCGGTTTGTGGTATGCTGGGGGCAGTGAGGTGAGGGCATGTACTACGTCTATATGCTGCGGTGCCGGGACGGGAGCCTGTATACCGGCACAGCGGCGGACCTGTGCCGGCGGATGCGGCAGCACGCGGGGGGAGGCTCTGCCTGCGCCCGGTATACCCGGGCCCATCCGCCCCGGGAACTGGCCGGGGTATGGCGCACGGAGCGGCAGGGGGACGCTCTGCGGCTGGAATACGCCGTGAAGCAGCTGACCCGGCGGGAAAAGCTGGCCCTCCTGCAGCGTCCGGATACGGCGGCGGAGCTGGTTTCCGGCGGGGCCGTGTTTGAGCCGGTGCCGGGGGTGACGCTGGATATGTGCCTGGAGGGAACGTTTCATGGATAAGATTTACGCCGCCCCTATGGAGGGGCTTACCGGGTATTTGTGGCGGCAGGTCCACGCGGAGCTGTTCGGTCCGGCGGACAAATATTTTACGCCGTTTCTCTCCCCCAACGCCACCTGTACCTTCCAGCGGAAAGAGCTGGATGAGATCGACCCGGAGCACAACCGGGGACTCAACGTAGTGCCCCAGCTGCTGACCAACCGGGCAGAGCATTTCCTGTGGGCTGCCCGGGAGCTGCATGACCGGGGCTTTCGGGAGGTGAACTTCAACCTGGGCTGTCCGGCAGGTACCGTGGCCGCCAAGCGGAAGGGGGCGGGCCTGCTGGCCTATCCCCAGGAGCTGGACCGGTGCCTGGAGGAGATCTTTGCGGGATTGCCCCGGGGAATGACGGTGTCCGTCAAGACCCGGATCGGGAAAAACGACCCCGGCGAATGGCCGGGGCTGCTGGAGATCTATCGGAGGTACCCTTTGGCGGAGCTGATCGTTCATCCCAGGCTCCAGAAGGAATTTTACAAGGGAACGCCCCATCGGGAGGCTTTTTCCACCGTCTCCGGCCCCTGGCCGGTGGTGTATAACGGCGATATATGGACGGCGGAGGACGCTGCGGCGCTGTCCCGGGACCTTCCCGGGACAGATGCGGTAATGCTGGGCCGCGGACTCATGCGGGACCCCAGCCTGCTGCGGCAGCTGCGGGGCGGCCCCGCCGCCTCGGTCCGGGAAGTCCGGACGTACCATGACCGGCTGCTGGACGCCTACCGGCAGCGGCTCTCCGGCGATCTGCCGGTGATGCACCGGATGTGGGAGCTGTGGACGTACCTGGCCGCCGGGTTCGACGGGGCGGAGCCGTATCTCAAGCGGATGCGCAAGGCGAAGAATTTATCGGAATATCAGGCCGCGGTGGACGCACTGCTCCGGGAGCAGCCGCTGGTATACAGCAAGGAGGGATGACCATGCGTCTGCTGATCGCGGAGGATGAGGTAGATCTGGCGGAGGCATTGACCGTTTTTTGAGAAAAATCATTTTCGGCGGACGCCGTCCACAACGGGCGGGACCATTGCCTTTACGGCGCAGCTGCGATAAAAAACGCTTATGGAAACGTTAGAAGGTGAAAAGCGTGTATTTTGCATACGGAGAAGCCGAAGCTTCCTATTTGCGGCAAAAGGATAAGCGGCTTTGCGCGGTCATTGACCGCATCGGGCATATCGACCGCCCAGTGGATACGGACTTGTTTTCATCCGTCGTTCATCACATCATCGGGCAGCAGATCTCCACCAGGGCACAGGCGACCATCTGGCAGCGGATGCAGGATGCACTGGGCACCGTCAATGCCGAGACCATCCTGACAGCAGGTGTTCCCAAGCTGCAGGGACTGGGTATGACCTTCCGCAAGGCAGAGTATATTACGGATTTTGCCGAAAAAGTCCATACGGGCGCATTTGATCTGCATGCTGTGGAGCACATGAGCGACGAGGATGCGATCCGGGAATTAAGCAGCCTGAAGGGCATCGGCGTCTGGACGGCAGAGATGATTCTGCTTTTTTGTATGCAGCGCCCGGATATTTTCAGCTATGATGACCTTGCCATCCAGCGCGGGCTGCGCATGGTATATCACCATCGCAGCATCGACCGCAGGCTGTTTGAAAAATACCGCCGTCGCTTTCACCCCTATTGCAGCGTGGCAAGTCTGTATCTCTGGGCTGTGGCAGGCGGCGCGATCCCGGAGATGAAGGACTACAAGCCGAGCGATAAAAACAGAGGCAGCTTTTGAAGCGAGGTGCAGATCATGATATTTGTGCAGCATTACGATTCACCGCTGGGCGGCATCCTGCTGGCAGCGGACGGAATCGGACTGAGAGGTCTGTGGTTCGACGGACAGAAATACCTTGCCCGTGATCTGCCCGCAGAGCGTATCGGGCAGGATACACCCGCCCTTGCAGAAGCCAGGCGTTGGCTGGACATTTATTTTGCTGGCAGCCAGCCGGATTTTCTGCCGCCGCTGCACCCCGTCGGCACCGCGTTCCGGCAGTCCGTGTGGGAAATCCTTTTGCAGATTCCCTACGGAAGGACTACGACCTACGGCGAGATCGCACGGCAGCTTGCTGAAAAGCATAAGCTTCCCCGGATGTCTGCGCAGGCGGTCGGCGGTGCGGTGGGTCATAATGAGATATCCATCATCATTCCCTGTCACCGTGTGGTCGGCACAAACGGCAGCCTGACCGGATACGCCGGGGGCATTGACAAAAAGAGGAAGCTGCTGGAATTGGAACACACCGATATGACCGGATTTTTCGTGCCGAAAAAGGGCACTGCACTTTTTTGACAAGCTGAAGGGGCGGCGTGACCGAAGTCACGCCGCCCCTTGAAAACACAAGGCTTTCCTCATTCTTGGATTTTACTGCTTTACACCCACCAGGCATTCGGCTCCGGCGGATTTTTATGGGCAGCTTTATGCAAGAATGTCCGTCAGGTCATCGAATACCTGGGATTTGGTGACCACCACCACATGGTCTCCCTCCTGAATCGTGGTGAGGCCGCCGGGAATGATGATCTTGTTTTCCCGGGCAATGGCGGCCAGCAGAACGCCCTTTTTCAGGGCCAGGTCCTTCAGAGGCTTGTCCAGCACCGAGCGGCTGGAGGCGGTGGCGGTGAACTCCAGAGCCTCCACGGAGCCGTCCAGCATTTTATACAGGCTCTCCACAGTGCTGCCCTGGGAATTGGCCAGAGCCCGGACATAGCGGGTGATCTGGTTGGAGGTCAGATCCTTGGGACTGATGATGCTGCCCAGCTTTGTCTCCTGCACCAGGTCCATGTAGTTGGGCCGGGTCATTTTGGCCAGCACCTTGGGGACTCCCGCCCGCTGAGCCGTCAGGGCCATCAGCAGGTTCTCCTCGTCCCGGTCCGTCAGGGCAACGAAGGCGTCGGTCTCAAAGATGTTCTCGCTGTCGATCAGGTCTGCGTCGGTGCCGTCGCCCTCAATGATCATGGCGCCGGGCAGGGAGGCCGACAGACGCAGGCACTTGTCGTGCTTCATCTCGACAATGCGGACCTTGGTATTGCTGCGGGCCAGCTCCCAGGTCAGGTACATGGTGATGCGGCTGCCCCCCAGAATGGATACGTTCTTCACTCTTTGCAGGGTGCGGCCGATGCCCCGGAGCATTTTTTGCAGCTCTGCCTTGGTGCCCACCATATAGAGCTTGTCCCCGCTGCGGGGCACGAAGGAGCCGTCGGGGATGATAAAATTGTCCCCCCGGTGGGCGGCGCAGATCAGCACCTCCGCCAGGCGATTGCGGTGGAAATCGTTGAGGGACACCCCGGCCAGGGTGTCCTGCTCCGTTACCTGAAAACCGATCATATCGATGCGGCCTCCGGCAAAGGGCTCCACGGAAAAGGCCGCCGGGAAGCTCAGGATCCGGGCGATCTCCTGGGCTGCCCCCAGATCGGGGTTGATGAGCATGTCCAGGCCGATCTCCCGCTTGAGCATGGTGTCATCCCGGCGATACTCAGGGTTGCGTACCCGGGCGATGGTGTGCTTGGCCCCCAGCTTCTTGGCGATGAGGCAGCACACCAGGTTTGTCTCGTCCAGATTGGTGACGGCGATGACCAGGTCCGCGCCGCGGACCCCCGCCGCGTCCAGCACGCTGATGCTGGCGCCGTTGCCCTCCACGCACATCACGTCCAGGGTGCTGTCGGCCCGGTGCAGGGCTGCGGCATCGTCATCCACGATGGTGATGTCGTGATCCTCCACTGCCAGCTGCCGGGCAATGGCATAGCCGACCTTGCCGTTGCCTACGATGATGATTTTCATGCTTGCTCCTCTCCGCTGCCCGACGGCAGCCGGCTGCGCCTGCGGCGCAGGATAACGGCGCTGTATTCCGCGCCCATGATCAGCACCGTGCCGCTCATATACAGCCACAGCAGCACCACGACTATCGTGGCGATGGAGCCGTACAGCACGGAGTAATTGGCAAAATGCTCCACATAATAAGAAAACGCCAGGGACAGGACCATCCATGCCGCCAGAGAGATGCCTACCCCGGGAGCAACTTCCTTCAGGGGACGGCGCTGGCCTTGGGCCAGCATATACAGCACCGTCAGCATCAGGAACATCACCACGCCCAGAACGATGAAGCGCAGATAGCTCCACAGGTCAATGAAGCCCTGCGGCAGGGCAATGAGCCCGGACACGAACTCCAGGGCCCGGCGGCCCACCGTCACCAACAGCAGTGTCAGCCCGATGGAGAGGATCAGCCAGACGGTAAACAGCAGAATGGCCAGCTGGTTCAAAAGCATCTTCCGGGGCGGACCCATGTTGAAGGCCTTGCGCAGGGAGTGCAGCAGACAGCTGGTGGCACGCATGGGGAACCAGATGGAAAAGACCAGACTGAACCACAGCAGCTGGCGGCTGGCGTTGGCGGACACATATTCAAGATACGACTCCAGCACCGACATCACGTCCGCCGGAACGATCTGGGACAGCACCTGGGTCACGCTGTCCACGTCCAGTTTCAGGATGCCCAGCAGGGTGCTGATGAACACCAGCAGCGGAAACAGCGCAAACAGCAGGTAATAGGTCAGGGCCGCGCTGTCCCGGCCCACGTCATGCAGATAATAACGGCGCACCAGCTGCACCGCAATTTGCCCCGCAGCGGTGCGGGGCAACCATGCCTTTTTCACAGGAGTCATCCCTCCTAATTCCCATACAGTGTACCACATAGCGGCCAAAATGAAAAGAGAAATTTGTCCTGTTGGCTTTGGACGGTCCTGTTTATCAGATTTTTGTAAAAATTTTATATGTTTTTTTGTATTTCCCTCTTGCGAGTTCTCGTTTGCTTTGATATAATCATTTCATCCAGAGAGAAAGTCGTTTCTGGAATTTACAGTAAAGAGGGTCGAATTATGGACAAACTTACCAACATCGTACGGGACGAAATTTCCCGCCAGTACAAGAGCGTTCGGCAGTTCGCTTTTGCGGTTGGCATTCCTCTGTCCACCATCAACAGCGCGCTGCACAACGGCATCGGCGGTTCCTCCTTTGACACGGTGGTCCAGATCTGCCGCACCCTGGGCATCTGCGCTCTGGGCGAGGAGAACATCCACCTGACCGAGGATACCCAGCGGATCCTGGATCAGTATGCCAAGCTGGACGATTACGGACGCCACACCATCTCCTCCGTGATGCAGGTGGAGTATGACCGCTGCACCAAGACGTTTGAGGACAGCTCCGAGCTCCGGGGCGGCTACTCCAGCGTCAACCTGTCCGCTCCCATTGCCAATGACGAGCCCGTCTCCATGAACGTGCTGGCCAGCCGCGAGGACTGAGCGGATCACATCATTCGTCGGTAAACAGCATAAAAAGAGGGTCTTCGACAGGGGTCGGAGACTCTCTTTTTATACGTTTCCACCAAAAATGCGTGTGATTTTTGGCGAGCTTACGGAAGATTACGGTTGAAATTCCACGGTGTATCTGATATAATACAGTGTAATTGGCGGAACAGCGGCATTTTGCCTGGGGAGAATCTCGCGTTCGCGCCACCTTTTCAGATGGGAGAAAGATGCATGAAAGCAACAAGAAAAACCGGCACCTGGCTGTGGGCGCTGCTGGCAGCCGCAATACTGACGGCGCTGCTGACGGCCACAGCCTTTGCCGGAGGCAACGATTTCCGCTGCTGGACCGTGGACGCCCGGCAGTGGACCAACCAGGGATACTGTTCCGAAAAGGATGGGGTATGGTATCTGTTTCTGCCTGCCGACGAGAGCCTGGCGGACACGGTGCTGTCCTTCAGCGGCAGCGTGACGGCAGCTTCTGCCGGGACACTGGACCGGGAGCATGGCACCCTTACCGGCGCGTTTGCCGCCAGCGACCGGGTGACCCTGACACTGGACGGCGGTAAAACGGTGCAGATCTGCGCGAAGCAGAGCAGTCTGCCCAGCTTGCGCCTGACCCTTAACGGTACCACGCTGGAGCAGGTGCACCGGGACAAGAACGTGAAATATCCCGGCAACGACCTGGTGCTGACGGACGGCGACGACGTTCTCACCGGCACCGTGGAGTTCAAGGGCCGCGGCAATTCCACCTGGAGGGAATATGCCAAGAAGCCCTATCAGATCAAGTTCAGCAAGAAAACCTCCGTGCTGGGCATGCCTGCGGCCAAGAAGTGGATCCTCCTGGCCAATGCTTCTGACGACAGCATGATCCGCACCCGCCTGGTGTATGATGCGGCGGAGCAGATGGGCTTTCCCTATGTGACGGAATATGAATATGTGGACCTGTGGGTGGACGGCGAGTATCTGGGTGTGTATCTCATCGGCGAGAAGGCCGAGATCGGCAAAAACCGCCTGAATCTGCAGGATCCTGCCGGGGCCATGTTTGAGCTGGATGACGGCTTTGCCACCGACGAGGACCACTATTTCTTCGAGGGGCGGCTGAACAGCTACTTTGCTCTGAAGGAGATCGTGGAGGAGGATGACGCGCATATTGCCCAGGCCATGAGCAATTTCCAGACCGCCATGACCCACTTTACTACGGCGCTGACCTCAGAGGGTTGGGAAAATCTGTCCTTGGCCCAGCTCAACCGCATGATTGACGTGGACTCCCTGGCCCGCTACTATCTGATGAACGAGTACATTCTCAACGGCGAGTCCTTCTTTACCAGCTTCTTCTGGTATCAGGACGGCGCGTCCGATGTGCTGCATGTGGGTCCTCTGTGGGACTTTGACACCTGCATGGGCAACAAGCAGGAGAAGGTCACGGACTACAACGCCTGCGATACCTCCGTGCTCATGAAGAAGATGCTGAACATCCCGGCCTTTTATCAGCGGGTGCAGGAGCTGTATGCCCGGTATGAGCCGGTGCTTACCGGCATGGCTGGGCAAATTGACGGCCGGAAGGCCGAGATCGGCGTCTCCGCCGACCTGAATTACCTCCGCTGGAACACCCTGGGCACTGCAAACCCCAAGCCCGGCGGTATGCCTTTTGCTCCCACCTATGACGAGGCACTGGACCGGGTGCGTACCTGGCTCAATGGCCGCGCAGGGGCGTTCACGCCTGCCGTGCGTCCCCAGCAGCTGGGCTATTACTTCAACACCGCCCGCACAGTGATGTATCTGACCTATTCCGCCCCCCAGCAGACGGCCCTGCGTTTCGCTGTGTGGGGTGAGCAGGACGGGCAGAACGACCTGCACTGGTATCAGGCCAAGAAACAGAATGGCCGCTGGGTGGCCGAGGTGCCTCTGATCAACCACCAGGAGACCGGCACCTATATGGTCCACATTTACAACCAGAACGGCCTGCCCCAGGGACTTCTGGACCACGGCACCGTGGTGGTGGACAACCTGGTCCAGCCGGAAAAGCCCGCCCTGAAGGCGGCGCTGTCCGCTGACGGACGGTATCTGAACCTGACGCTTACCGGCGGCAGCGACCTGGCAAAGGTGTGGTTCCCCGCCTGGAGCCAGAAAAACGGTCAGGATGACCTGCAATGGTACGAGGCCCGGAAGCAGGCGGACGGCAGCTGGACATATTCCGTGCTCCTGAGCCGCCACAACACCACCGGCACCTATTTCATTCATGCCTACGGCAATAGCAAGCAGAATCTGGTGGCCCATACCACCGCTTATGTGGAGAAGATTCCCGGGCCGGAGATGAAGGCCGCCGTGTCCGCTGACGGGCGGTATCTGGACGTAACGCTGACGGGCCGCAGTGATCTGAGCCGGGTGTGGTTCCCCACCTGGAGCGCCGTGAACGGTCAGGACGACCTGCGGTGGTACGAGGCGGTCAAGCAGGCAGACGGCAGCTGGACCTGCCGGGTGCCCTTGGCCAACCACAAGAACGCGGGGGGCTATTTCCTCCACGCCTACGGCAATGATAAGCGCAATCTGGTGGCCCACACCACTGTTTCCGTCGCTCAGGCCGTGTCTCCCCAGGTGTGGACCCAGCTGTCCGCCGATGGGCGGTACATGACTGTGACACTGACAGGCCGCAGCGATCTGAGCCGGGTGTGGTTCCCCGTCTGGAGCGCTGCCAACGGCCAGGACGACCTGCAGTGGTACGAGGCGAAAAAGCAGTCCAACGGTGACTGGACGTATACGGTGACGCTGGCCCGGCACAAGGGAGCGGGTACGTATTTCATCCATGTCTATGGCAATAGCAAGCAGAATCTGGTGGCTCATACCACCGCCTATGTGATCTGAAAGGAGGAACGAGCAGCCCGGAACACCTGATGGAGATCCCCTGCGACGAGTAGGAAATCAAAAACTGTAACGGAGGAAAAATATGAAGAAGGCATTATCTCTGCTTCTGGCGCTGATGATGGTGGTGGGTCTGGTCATGCCCCAGACCTGGGCCACCGGGCTCCAGGAGACGGAGCCGGACGCTGCCATTACGGAGACGCAGCCCGGCGACACCACAGAACCTGACGCACAGCTGCCCCAGGCGGATACCATGTCCGGCAATTCCGCCGGGCTTACTCCCATCACCCGCACCAAGAATGCCGTGGCCAGCGGCGTGACCCTGGAAAAGGTGGTCATGCGCAACGTCAACGGCAGCCAGGTGGTGGGCTACCTTTCGGAGATCGACCTGAGCAAGGATGTGACCCTGAAGGCCAGCTACACCGGCTATTACTACGACGGCAGCACCGCTGCCCAGCGCAAGGCTATGGTCAGCAGCGGCCGGCTCAAGTGGGAGATGTCCCAGACCACCGCCCAGGCCGCCGCCTACGGACGGGCCTCGGATACCGAGGGCCGCGTGGTACTGGCTACCAACGCCGACTACTACAACATGCAGACCGGCGCGCCCACCGGCTACCTCATTATGGAGGGCAACCTGGTAAAAACCGGTAATGAGCCCTTCTTTGCCATTCTGAAGGACGGCTCCGCCGTGATCCGCAAGGCGGGCAGCGACACCTCCGACGTGGTGGAGGCCGTCTCCGGTCCCTATATGCTGGTGGAGAACGGCCAGATTGTTCCCGGCCTGGACCAGGGCGACCGCATGCCCCGCAACAGCGTGGGCATACGGGCCGACGGCTCCGTGGTATTCTTTGAGGCCGACGGCCGACAGGAGCCCATGTCCATCGGTATGAGCATGTATGAAGTGGCCAGTTTCCTGAAGGATGCCGGCTGCGTCACCGCTATTTATCTGGACGGCGGCGGCTCCGCCACCGTGGCAGCCTGTTATGAGGGCACCGACGAGCTGGTGGTTCGCAACAGCCCCAGTGACGGCCTGGAGCGCACCGTGTCCGACGCCCTGCTGGTGGTGTCCACCGCCCGCTTTGACGGCGATTTTGACCACGCGTCCGTGAGCCCCCAGAACGAGCTTTATACCCCCGGCAGCCGGGTGCCCTTCACGGCCCTGGGCGCTGACTCCGCAGGCGGCGCGGCCGACCTGCCTGAAAGCGGCCTGACCTGGGTGCTGGATACTCCTGCTGCCGGACGGATCGACGCCGCCACCGGTGTGTTTACCGCCGCCAAGGGCTATGTGGGCGATGTGCGGGTCCGCCTGACCTATCAGGGTCAGGATGTGGGCTCCGCCTCCATCACCATCGCCGAGCCCGATCAGGTGTCCTTCGCCGGCAAGACCCTGTCCCTGGACTATGACAAGACCAGCGACCTGGGCCTCACCGTCAAAAGCAGCCTGCGGGATATCCACTATCACGACGGCGACTTTACCTGGACCATCCGGCCTCTGACCGAGGGCACCACCGCCGCCGACATCGGCACCATCGTGGACAATCAGCTCCATACTGCCGCCAAGGCCAGCCAGACCCGTAAAGCAGAGATCACTGTCACCTATACCAAGGCAAACGGCCAGGAGCTTACCGATACCGTCACCGTGGAGATCGGCAAGATGCCCACCATCCTTTTGGACTTTGAGGACGAGAGCTCCAAGTCCGGCGTGAACGTGGGTGCCAACGCCGTGTGGGGCAACCTGAATAGCTTTTCCGGTCACAGCGCCCATAATCTGCCCGGCGTCAGCGACGCGGGCTTCGGCGTGGCCGGTCAGGTCAGCAAGGATCCCAACGGCCTGGACATCCCCTACGGGCCCATTACCGATTTCGGCCTGGCATGCCCCGACTTTATCAGCAGCAACGCGGAATGGGACTGCAACTCCGCCGGCGCACCCTATAGCTGGGACTGCGCCCAGGACCCCGCTACCCTGTTCCGCTCCATGGGCTATGAGTACTATGTGGGCGCCATCTCCACCGCCCAGGAGGGCGCGTGGGATATGTATGCCCGCCGCGTAGCTTCCGACGAGGGTCCCGTGCGCTTCGGCCAGAAGTCTCTGGAGTATCATTACGATTATACGAAGATCTCCGGCACCAACAACACCAACGAATACCTGCGTTACAGCGGCGAGGACGTGGTTATCGAGGGCCGTCCCACCGCCCTGGGCATGTGGGTCTACGCCCCGGAGGGCACACCCAACTACTGGCTCAGCACCAGCGTGTCCTATTGGAACGGGGAGAAGTACGTTTCCACCAGCTTGCTGCACCTGAAGACTACCACCGTCAACGCCGCAGGCGAGACCGTGGACACCACCACCCAGTACACCGGCATCAACTGGTCCGGCTGGAAGTATGTGGAGGCCGATCTGCGCAGCGTGTATGACAAGGCCCAGGACGTGGAAAACCATCCCCTGAAGATCACCGCCGGCCAGGTGCTGCTGTGGACCATCATCATCGAGGGCGGCACCGGCGACGTGGACGGCAACAAGATCACCTGCGGCTCCCGGGCTGCCGGAAGCCTGTATGTGGACAACATCCGCGCGGTGTATGGCACCATGGCTGACGACCTGGAGAACCCCGTCATCACCTCTGTCCGCGGCGGCAGCGCCTCCGTCACCGGCTACACGGATCTGACGGAGCTGGCTGAGGACGGTTCCACCGTGCTGACGGACAATGAGCTGCAATTCTTTACCGGGTATTATGATCCCCAGGGCGAGAACCGCACCGGTGTGTCCGCCGAAAACACGGTCATCACCATCGACGGCCAGGACATCAAGAACTTTGCCAACACCGACCAGGCCGTTACCGGCTCCGTGACCCTGCCCAATGGCCGCCACAGCATCAAGGTGGAGATCATGGACGGCTTCGGCAACCGCGCCAGTGTCACCCGTACCTTTACCGTCAAGGGTCGTGCCGCCATCCCCACGCTGACTCTGGACGCGCCGTCCTATGCGCTGGTGGGCGAGAACTATGTGGTCAACGTGACCTCCCCCAATGCAGGGAAGATCGATTCCGTCACCGCGCACATCGTGTACGGCAACGTGGACCTGTTTGACACCGACGAAAACGGCGGCAAGGGCGCGTTCAACACCTGCGCTTCCCTGGGCTACGGCGAGGGCTTTGAGGGCACCAGCTCTGCTGCCCGCCGCACCACCACGGAAAAGACCGTCACCGTGAACATGAGCCGTACCGGCTCTGCCGGGAAGGACCTGTTCACCTTCACTATGCCCATGCCCGCCGGGGTCACGGCACTGGACAGCCTGCCCATTTCCGTCACTGTGTCCTACACCTGTGACGGTGTCACCTATACCACCTCCACCGGCAGCCTGCGGCTGCCCATGCAGGGCTACTACGCCGTTACCTCCGACATTATGGTGGAGGGCGCGGGCGCGGCCAAGCTGTATGTGAAGGATATTGACGGCAGGGCAGCCTCCGGTGTGGACCTGTATGTGGGCGAAACCTGCATCGGCACCACCGACGGCTCTGGCCAGATCAGCACAGACTATTTCAACAAGTTGGCTGCCGGCTCCCGCACCGGTGTCATCGCCCGGAAGGACAGCCATCGCTCCTTCGAGACGATCATCGTCACCCGCCGCGCCGGCGGCAGCAGCGACGGTATGCCCGCATTCGTGCAGCTCAACGCCACCCCCAATGCCCAGAGCTGCCAGAACATCACCTGGGTGTCCAACCCCCTGACCGCGCAGGCCAAGGCCGTGGTTCAGTACAGCGAAGAGAACAGCTTCAAGGGCACCTTCTCCTCCAAGGCCCAGGGCCAGGTCACTCTGCGTGAGTTCACCACCTCCGGCGACGCCGCCTATGTCAGTACCGTGTCCCTGACCGGGCTGAAGTCCGGCACCACCTACGTTTACCGTGTGGGCGACGGCAGCAGGTGGTCTGAAAACATGACCTTCACCACCAGCCAGCCCGGCGCGGCCACCACCCGCTTCTTTGTCATCGGCGATACCCAACTCTCCGGCATCGCGGAGAGCGATCAGGAGGAGATCCGCCTGATGAACGCCATCGCCGCCAACATCAACAGCCAGCCCATGAACTTCGGTATCCAGACCGGCGACTTTGTGGACAATGGCGGCAACCTGGTCCAGTGGAACGAAATTCTGGATGTATTCTCCAAGAACTACGCCGACATTCCCGTGGTGCAGGTCATGGGCAACCATGAATATTACGGCGACCTGTCCGGCGGCAACGCCTCCAGCCTGTGGACGCTGCCCGACAAGCTGTATTACTCCGTGGAGTACGGCGATGTGTATGTGGCGGTCATCAACTTTGCCGCCAACCTGGAGGACGCCTGCCAGTGGCTGATCCAGGATGCGGCCAAGTCCAGCTGCACCTGGAAGGTGCTGGCCGTTCACCAGCCCGCATACTATACCAATCCCAACGGCAGCAGCGAGGCCTTTAACCGTTATATTCCCGCAGCCGCCGAGGCCGCCGGGATCAACGTGGTGTTCTCCGGCCACGACCACAGCTATGCCCGCACCATGGTGCTGAAGGATGGCCAGCCTGTGTCCGAGACCACTCAGAACGGCCGTCTGCCCGCCACCTACGGCAAGGGCGTGCTGTACTACATCTGCGGCGACCTGGGTGAAAAGTCCCGCAGCACCGAGTACAAGGCCGTCAATAATCCTGACTTCCACTTTGCCCAGGTGTCCCAGGAGTACGACTCTCTGTACCTGGCCGTGGAGGCCACCGCGGACGCTATGACCGTCCGCACCTACTCTGTCAGCGCCGAGGGCGCCCAGTCCCTGATGGATACCTACACCATGCGGGTCCCTGCCAGCGTGTGCCGCGATAAGGGCCACGACTTCTCCGGCAAAACTGTGTATGCCCGGAACGGCAAGCTGGTATGCTCCTTCTGCGGCCAGACCGTGGAGCTGAAGGACGCGGGCTATAGCGGCTGGGCCCGGGATGAGGCCACCGGCCTGCGGATGTATTGCTACAACAACGCCTGGCACACCGGCTGGTTCGTCATCGACCCTGAGGTGTATTGCTTTGACAAGAACGGTGTGGCCTACGACGGAAAGGTGACCCTGTACGGCAAGCAGTTCGTCTTTGACGACGGCGTGGTGGTCAGCGGCCCCATGGGCTTTGTCAAGCGCGACGACGGCAAGACTCTGTACTTTGAAAACGGCCGCATTGCTTCCGGCTGGAAGGACATCGGCAACGCTACCTACTACTTCGAGACCTCCGATATGGGTGATGACTTCGGCGTTATGTACACCGGCCGCCGCCTGATCGGCAGAACCTGGTACGAGTTCGGTGCGGATGGCCGTCTGTATGAGTTGGTCCGGGGCCGTATGTCCGCCGACGAGAAGGAGATCGTGGTCACCATCACGCCGCCCTCCGGCCAGGGCAGGAATTACGGCAACATCATGGCCGCTGCCTGGAGCCAGCAGGACGGCCAGGACGACCTGGTGTGGTACAATGCCACCGCCAACGGCGACGGCACCTACACCATCCGGGTGCCTATGTGCAAGTACAATGTGGTGGGCCGCTACCTGGTCCATGTGTACAACCACGGCATCCACGGCCAGCTGCTGGGCGGCCTGACCTTCCAGAATACCCACACCGTGGGCCATACGGATGTGGTCAAGAGCGACTCCAGCACCTGCGTCAGCGCCGGCCAGGTACGATACGTCTGCCGCTACTGCGGCGCGGCCCATAGCTCCAGCACCCCTGCCAAGCGCCACTCCGTATCCGCTGTGGTGGACAGTGAGTGCCGCACCATGACGGTGACCATGGACGCAGGCAACGGCCACGCTCACTCCAACGTGCGTTTCGCTGTGTGGAGCAGCGCGAACGGACAGGATGATCTGACCTGGTACACTGCCAAGAAGAACGGCAGTGGTCAGTGGACCTATACGGTGCCCCTGGTGAACCACAACAGCACCGGTTCCTACTTCATTCACGCCTATTCCTCCGACTCCGGCCAGAACCGGCTCATCGGCAATACCACCGCCCAGGTGGCCAGGCTCCCGGCTCCTGACAGTGTCACTGCCCAGGTGGCCGCCGATTACCGCACCATGTCTGTGCAGCTGGATACTGCTTGCAGCTACAGCAGCATCCGCTTTGCCGTGTGGAGCAGCGCAGGCGGTCAGGACGATCTGGCCTGGTACACTGCCAAGTCTGCGGGCAGCGGCCGCTGGACCTATAACGTGCCCCTGGTGAACCACAACAGCACCGGCACCTACTTCATCCATGTGTACAGCGGCAGCAAGCTGGTGGCCCATACAACCGCCCAGGTCAAGAGCCTACCTCCCGCTGCCCCCGGCGTCAAGACCGGACTGACAGCCACAGTTTCCTCGGACAACGCCGCCATCGAGCTGGCGCTGACCACCGCCGCCAAGTACGGCAAGGTACGCTTCGCCGTGTGGAGCAGCGCAGGCGGTCAGGATGACCTGGTCTGGTATGACGGACGGCTCAACGGCAATACCTGGTCCGCCGGTGTGAAGCTGCTGAACCACAAGACCCTGGGCGGCTACTTCATCCATGTGTATGCCGACGGCAAGCTGGTGGCCCACACCACCGCCAATGTACACGGCATGCCGCCGCAGCAGAGCGCCCAAGCCATTGTTACCGACGACTTTAACTGGATGCGGCTGCGTTTGTACAGCGCTGCCGGATACAGCAACGTGCGCTTCGCCGTGTGGAGCAGCGCAGGCGGTCAGGATGATCTTACCTGGTACAAGGGCGAGAACATCGGCGGCGCCTGGGTGGCCGCAGCAAACCTGGCCAAGCACAACAGCACCGGCACCTACTTCATCCACGTTTATGCCGGGAACAAGCTGGTGGCTCATACTACCGTCACCGTGAAGTCCCTGCCCAACGGGTAAGGCTTATCAGATTATCGCAGCATAACACAGGCCCGCAGGCTTTCGCCTGCGGGCCTCAGCTTGTCAAAAAAGGACGCCGCCCTTTTTGACAAGCTAAACGCCCCGATGCCGTGAGATCGGGGCGTTCTTAATGAAATGCAGCTGACTGGCAGGAAGCTCAGTCGATCATGGACTTCAGGTTCTCGGCGACGGTGATGGGGGCAGCAGTGGCAGCCTTCACCTGCTCGACGGTGAACTCGGGATTGATCTCGGTCATGACCAGGCCGTTCTCGGTGACTTCCAGCACGCACATCTCGGTGATGATCTTGTTGACGCAGTGGGAAGCGGTCAGGGGCAGACGGCACTTCTCAAAGATCTTGGGGTTGCCCTTAGCGGTGTGCTCCATGCAGACGATGCACTTGCGGGCACCGACGCACAGGTCCATGGCGCCGCCCATGCCGGGCATCTTCTTGCCGGGGATGATCCAGTTGGCCAGGTTGCCCTGGGCATCCACTTCCAGAGCGCCCAGGAAGCAGGCATCCACGTGACCGCCGCGGATCAGACCGAAGTTGGAAGCGGAGTCGATGAAACCGCCGCCGAAAGCCACGGAGGAGGGAGAACCACCGGCGTCCACCACGTGGTAGGGATCATAGTTGGCGTCGCCTTCCTTGGGGGACTTACCGGCGGAGACGATACCCAGCTCAGCATGGATGATCAGTTCCACATCCTTGGGCAGATAGTTGGGGATCAGGGTAGGCAGACCGATACCCAGGTTGACAACGTCGCCGTTCTTCAGCTCTTTGGCGCAGCGCTTGGCGATAAAGCCTTTGATCTCGCTCTTTTCCATTACTTTCTTTCTCCTTCCACGATGTAGTCAACACACATACCATAGGTGTGGATATTCTCGGGCTCGATCTCGCCCACGGGAACCAGATACTCGGTCTCGGCGATAACGGTATCGGCGGCAGTGGCCATGACAACGTTGAAGTTGCGCATGGTGCCCTTGTACCAGCAGTTACCGAACTCGTCGCACTTATAGGTGCCCAGCAGGGCGAAGTCCGCATGGATGGGCTGCATCAGCAGATAGTCCTTGCCATCAACGGTCTTGCGGCCCAGGCAGAAGGGGCTCTCCTCCACCAGGGTGTCGATGCCCACGGGGGTCAGCACACCGCCGAGGCCGGCGCCGGCGGCGCGAATGCACTCAGCCAGGGTGCCCTGGGGCAGCAGATTGACCTCCAGAGTGCCCTCGGTGTGCTGCTGGCCGACCTCGGGGGTCATGCCAACGTGAGTGGCGATAACGCGCTTGACCTGATGATTGTGGATCAGCTCCGCGATACCGAAGAACTCCTCGCCCTGGGGGCCCACTGCGCGGCCCATATCGTTGGCGATTAAGGTCAGGTCCTTGGTGCCCAGAGCTACCAGCTCCTTGACGATTGCTCTGGCCTGGCCGCAGGCCAGGAAGCCGCCGCACATAATGGTGGCGCCGTTGGGGATCATAGCCGCTGCCTCTTTGGCAGTGATAACAGGTTTCTTTGCCATTTCAGTTCCTCCTTGTTATTTGTCGTTCTCCCAAAAAATAGAATCCCTTCTATTTTCTCATTTGTAATCATAGCACTGTTGGCGGGAAAATACAAGAGAAGATTGGATAACTTTTTCACAACTGAACAGATTCACCGTCGAAACAGCCATACTGTACGAAATGTGAAAAACGGATATTTGGAGACACGACCAGACGGCCACCGCAACAGTGGCCGTCTGGCGTAAGGTTAAATTTTACTTCATGCCACGCTTGACCATCTCGGTCACAGCGAAGGAAGCCACGTCGTCGGCATACTTGCCGGCGCCGAAGCCGGCGTCATAGCCCAGCTCCTTGGCCAGCTCATGGGTGATACGGGGACCGCCGCAGCAAACAACGAACTTGTCGCGCAGGCCCTCGGCCTCCAGCAGCTCGATGAGGTTGGTGAGGTTCTGGATGTGGACGTCTTTCTGGGTCACGGTCTGGGACACCAGCAGCACGTCGGCGTGCAGCTCCAGGGCCTTCTTGATGAACTCCTCGTTGGGAACCTGGGAGCCCAGGTTATACGCCTCGATCATCTCGTAGCGTTCCAGGCCGTAATGACCGGCAAAGCCCTTGCGGTTCATGATGGCGTCGATGCCCACGGTGTGGGCGTCGGTACCGGTAGACGCACCCACCATAACGACCTTGCGGCCGATATGCTCGCGGATGTAGTCATTGGTGTCTTCCATGCTCATGACGTCGGACTCCACGGTGATTACATGGATATCCTCATAGTTTACGGAGTGGACGCAGCTGCCGTAGACCACATAGAAGGTGAACTCCTTGTCCAGGGGGGTGTGGTAAGCCACATTGGGCTCGTCCAGACCCATTTTCTTGGCGATCTGACGGGCAGCCTCCTCGCCGCGTTCGTCGTCCTTGATGGGCAGGGTGAAGCTGGTCTGCACCTTACCGTCGTTCATGGTGTCGCCGTAGGGCTTCAGGCGGGTCAGGTCCAGCGTGGTATCGAAATCGATCTTATGGGTATTATACAGTCCGCTGCTCATGCTCCCACCTTGCCTTTCATGACTTCAATGAACGGATT